>Ga0209131_1000766_pt1 | contig 22599 bp, 15 predicted proteins | sample GraSoi_2013_40cm_FD_185826 | JGI IMG/M metagenome (GOLD analysis project Ga0209131, IMG submission 185826) | Grasslands soil microbial communities from the Angelo Coastal Reserve, California, USA - Sample 9_17_2013_40cm (SPAdes) (version 2) | ecosystem: Environmental > Terrestrial > Soil >... | reverse complement strand
GTGGCGCCGACGGCGGCTGCGCCCATGTCCCAAGCTTCTCTTACAGTGCCAAAGAAGATTTGGTCGAACTTGTTGGGGAAGGTAAGAAGTTCGTTGTGGTTGAGTTTCACGATAAAGGGAATTTTGTGCGCGTACTTGCGAGCGACGGAACCTAGCACGCCGAAAGTGGATGCGACCGCGTTGCAGCCGCCTTCGATGGCCAGCTTGACGATATTTTCGCCGTCGAAATAGTCGGGATTTTTCGCGAAGCTGGCGCCGGCGGAGTGCTCGATGCCCTGGTCGACGGGAAGAATGGAGAGATATCCTGTGCCGTCGAGGCGCCCGTGGCGGAACAGGCGCTGAAGATTCGCCAGCACGCGGACATTGCGGTCCGAGATAGTCCAGATGCGATCGATGAAGTCTGGCCCTGGAAGATGCAGGCGCTCCTTGGGGATTTTGGGCGATTTGAAGCCCAGCAGGTAATCGGCTTTTGCGCCGAGATACGTTTCAATTTTGCCGCCTGTTACGCTTGTGGTTGCCATGGAGTTTCTCCTTGCCTTATTCGCGAATTCCTATGGAAAGCATGCCGCCGGCAATTGTGTCGACTAACCAAACTAGTTTGCCGTTCGGCGGGTGAATCAGTTGTGCCGGCAATTGATCCGGCTCGTACGGTCCTTCCAGGATACCTTTCAGCGCCAGAGCTTTGTCCGCGCCGGTGATCATGAAAATGACGCGGGCGGCATTATTAATGGCCGGGGCAGTCAGCGTGATGCGGTTGGTATAAAGCTTGCCAACCCAGTTGCGTGCCACGAGGCGCTTGGTCTCGTGCAGCGCCTTGGTCCCCGGGAACAGCGAGGCTGTGTGGCCCTCGTTCCCGATTCCCAGAAACACGAGGTCGAAGCGCGGAAACTGGCCCTCAGCTATTTTAAAGGATGTGCGCAGGACTTGTTCGTATTCTTGCGCAGCCTTTTCCGTCTCCTTGTACTCGCCCTTGATGCGAAAGACTTGCTCGGGCTTCAGCGGAACTTTCGAGAGCATTGTTTCGCTGGCCATGCGGAAATTGCTGTCCGCATGGTCCGGACCGACGCTGCGCTCGTCGCCGAAGTACATATACATTTTATCCCACGGAAGCTGCGAGCGCAGGGCGGAGTCACCGGCCAGAAGGGAATAGAGGGCTTTTGGCGTAGAGCCGCCTGAGAGCGCTACGGTGAAGGAGCCTTTCTCCGAGACGGCCTGCGTGGCGGACTGAAGGAAATCCTGGGCGGCGCGTTTGGCGATGGCGTCGATATTGGTCAGAATTCGGACGTCGGGTGGCACGATCAAACTCTCCGAAATGCTTAATGGCTGGCTTCTTGACGCCTGGCGGCAGCGACGTCGTCTGCCTCTTCCACGCAGCCTCGGTCGCGATCGATTTCTTCTTCGCCGATGGGACGCCACGCGCGGCCTTCGCGTTCGAGTAGCTCTTCGGCTTCGACGGGGCCCCATGAACCGGCGGGATAGTTGGGGAAGCCACGAGGGGGCAAGGCGTGCCAGACATCGAGAACGGGCTGGATCACGCTCCAGCCGGCTTCGACCATGTCGGCGCGCTGGAACAGAGTGGGATCACCGGCCATGCAATCGCGCAGCAGGCGCTCGTAACCGGTGCTATGTTCGGCGCCGAAATAGTTGCAGTAATCGAAATCCATGTTCACCAGGCCGAGCTTCATGACCGTGCCGGGAACTTTTGCGCCGAAGCTGAGGGAGATGCCCTCGTTCGGTTGGATGTGGATGACGAGGCGATTGGTCTCCAGATTTTTTACGGTGGTATTGCGGAAAAGAACGAAGGGAGTGCGGCGGAAATGGACCACGATTTCGGTGGCGCGCCGGCGCAGGCGCTTGCCGGTGCGGAGGTAAAAGGGAACGCCGGCCCAGCGCCAATTGTCGATCTGCAGCTTCATGGAGACGAACGTTTCCGTGTTGGAATCGGGCGCGACGTCGGGCTCGCTGCGATAGCCGACGACCGGCACACCGTCGATAACGCCGGGACCGTATTGTCCGCGGACCATGCAGGTGAGCACTTCTTCCGGGCTGAGTGGCTGGATGGCGTGCAGGACTTCGGCCTGCTTGTTGCGGACTTCGTCGGCATCGAAGGAGATGGGCGGCTCCATGGCGGTCATGGTGAGTAGTTGGAAGAGATGGTTGGGCACCATGTCGCGAAGGGCGCCAGCGGTTTCGTAGAAGCCGCCGCGATGCTCGACGCCGACCGTTTCGGCGGCGGTGATTTGCACGTGGTCGACGTAGTTGCGATTCCAGAGCGGCTCGATGATGTTGTTGGAGAAGCGGAAGACCATGACGTTCTGGACGGTTTCTTTGCCGAGGTAATGGTCGATGCGGTAGATCTGATTTTCGTTGAGAACCTGTTTTAGCTCTTCGTTGAGCTGACGCGCCGATTGCAGGTCGTGGCCGAACGGCTTTTCAATGATGACGCGCGCCCAATGCCCGTCTTCTTCTTTGGTCAGGCCGACTAGGCCGATCTGCTTCACGATGGTGGAGAAAAATCGCGGGGCAACGGCGAGATAGAAAAATTTATTTCCGCCGGTGTTGTGCTGCCTATCCACTTCGTTTATCTGCTCCGCAAGGCGTTTGTAGGCATCGGGATCTTGGAAATCGCCTTTGACGTAATAAATGCGTTCGGCGAACCAGGACCAGACGGCGGGGTCGATCCTGCTGGAGGAGTATTTAGGAATTTCTTCCGAGAGATTCTTGCGAAAACTTTCTGTTGTGAAATCGTTTCCGGCGAAACCGATGATGGCGAATTGCTTGGAGAGCAGATTATCCGCGGACAGGTTGCTGAGGGCGGGGATGAGCTTGCGCTTGGTGAGGTCTCCCGTGGCGCCGAAGATGACCATGACGCAGGGCGAGGCGACGGGATTTGAATTCGAGCGGTTCATAGGAGTTTTCCTGTAAAGAGTTTACGTGCCGGGGCTGCAGTTGATCCGCGCTCAGTTGATCCTCGCTTCAGGCTTTTTTTTCCGCGTGGCCGCCGAATTGAAAACGCATGGCCGATAAAAGTTTGGCGGCGAATTCGCCTTCACCTCGAGAGGAGAACCGCTCGTAGAGCGCTTCGGTAAGCACGGGAGCGGGGGCGCCGGACTCGATGGCGGCGAGAATTGTCCAGCGACCCTCACCGGAGTCGGAAACGCGGCCGGAGAAACGCTCGAGCGAGGGCTGCTCGAGAAGCGAGATGGCGGTCAGGTCTAGCAGCCAGGAGGCGACGACGCTGCCGCGGCGCCAGACTTCGGTGACGTCGGCTAGATTGAAATCGTATTGATAGTGTTCGGGATCGCGGAGCGGGGTGGTTTCCGCGTCGGTTTCGTGATGCTGCTTGCCGACGTTGGCGTGCTTGAGAATGTTCAGGCCTTCGGCGTAGGCGGCCATCAGGCCGTATTCGATACCGTTGTGCACCATTTTGACGAAGTGGCCCGCGCCGGAAGGGCCGCAGTGCAGATAGCCTTCTTCGGCGGTGCCCGCGACTTTTTCGCGGCCGGGCGTGCGGGGCGCGTTGCCGCGGCCGGGGGCTAGCGTTTTGAAAATAGGATCGAGGTGGCGGACGGTGTTGTTTTCGCCGCCGATCATTTGGCAATAGCCGCGCTCGAGTCCCCAGACGCCGCCACTGGTGCCGACGTCAACATAGTGAATGCCTTTCGGTGAGAGTTCCTGGGCGCGGCGAATGTCGTCGATGTAGTAGGAGTTGCCGCCATCGATGATGATGTCACCGGATTCGAGCTTAGGAGTCAGGTCGTGCAGCGTGGCGTCCACAACGCCGGCGGGAACCATGAGCCAGATGGCGCGCGGCTTCGAGAGTTTTTTTACGAAATCGTCGAGCGAAGAAGAACCGATGGAACCTTCAGCCGTGAGTTGCTTCACGGAATCGGGGCTGCGGTCGTAGACAACGCATTGATGATAATTGTTTTGCAGGCGGCGCACCATGTTGGCGCCCATCCTGCCGAGACCGATCATGCCGAGCTGCATTTCGTTTGCTCCCTGTTCTGTGTAAATGGATGGCGATTAATAGCTTTGCATTGCCAGGGCCTTCTTGGTTGCTCTGGTGAGTTTTGCCAGGTCGGCCTTTAGATTTTTTCCGATGTGAACGCGCAGGGCGCGACGGCCGCGCTCTGAGAGAACCGCGAAATCGCCGCGGGCTTGCGCCGCTTTCACTACGCTGAAAGTGTATTTCTGTCCGGGGACGGGCAGGTCGATTTTATCGTCGCAAGTAATCTGCAGGAAAACTCCACTATTAGGTCCACCTTTGTAGGCTTGTCCGGTGGAATGCAAAAAGCGGGGACCGAAGCCGAGAACGGTGGCGGCTTTCTTGTCGTCGCGAACGAGATGTCGAATTACCTGGAGTGCGTCTTCGTTCTGCTGGTTCATCGTGATGTAGGCGAGAACGCCGAAGTAGTCATTCGCGTTGATGCGATCCAGGTGAAACTTCAGCACCTCGGCGAGAGTCTTGGAATTCTTCAGTGCAGCAGTATTTTTTTCGTCGGCGTACAGCCTGATTCCTTCGTTCTCGAGGAATGGGGATTCGGGAGGAAGCTTACCGGTTTTTTCGTATTCGCTAGTCAGTTTGCGAGTTTCAATCTTGCTGGCTTCCACGTCTGGCTGATTGAATGGATTGATGCCGATGATCGAGCCGGCTACAGCGGTGGCGATCTCCCAGCGGAAAAACTCCTGCCCCAGGTTATACGTATTCTTCACGGAGATACGCAAGACCGGCAGGCCATCTTTTTCGAGCGCGGTGACCGCGGCGTCTTGTCTTTTATCCGGTTTGGTCTCGAGACGGAGATAGGCGAAAACGCGATCGCTTCCGTACACCTCGGGCTTGCCAAGTTTCTCGCGATCGACCGGAATGATGCCCTTGCCTTGCTTTCCGGTCGATTCCGCGATGAGTTGCTCGAGCCATGCGCCGAGATCGTGAATTCCCGGCGAGGAAATAATTGTGAGTTTATCGAGGCCTTCATTAGCGGCGCTGCCGAGAATGGCGCCGAGCTGCACGCCAGGATTCTTGTCCGCGGCAACGTTGGCGCCGCATGCCTTCACCATTTCTTGTGTGTTCTTCAGGAATTTTGCAACGTCCAGACCCATGATGGCGCCCGGGATCATTCCGAAGTTCGATAGTGCCGAATAGCGCCCACCGATGCTGGGAACGCCGAAGAAGATGTGGCGGAACTTATCGGCTTCCGCGACTTGCTGCATCTTTGAGCCGGGATCGGTGATGGCGATGAAGTGATTGCCAACTTCGTTGGGGCCGACTTTCTTCGCTATCCGTTCGAAAAAATATTGCTTGTAGATGTTTGGCTCGAGCGTGCTGCCGGACTTGCTGGAAACGATGCAGACCGTGCTCTTGAGATCGACCTTGGCCTCAATAGCTTTGATCTGCGCAGGATCAGTGGAATCGAGCACGTGCAATTCGGGAAATCCCTTGATCTTGCCGAAGGTCAGGCGCAGGACTTCAGGGCAGAGACTGGAGCCGCCCATGCCGAGCAGGAGCGCGTGCTTGAACTTGGCTTTCTTTACGTCGGCAGCAACTTTTTTGAAAAGGTCGAGCTGAGCAAGCTGCTGCTCGGTGATGTCCAGCCAGCCCAGCCACTGCGCTTCGTCACTGCCGGTCCAGACGGAAGCATCGCGCTGCCAGAGCCGCCGGACCTTGTCGTTCTTTTTCCAATCATCCAACGAAGCTTTGACGAGAGATTCCAGTTTTTCTGGGAGCATGTAGAGCTGGGAATTGAGGCTCACGCACGTACGCCAGCGGTCTTGCCGGTCGCCTCCAGCAGTTGCTTGAACGCGTCCGCGAAAAGCTTTACGCCATCGACGACCAGCTTCTCGGTGACTTCTTTCATGGAGATGCCGGCCTTTTCAAGCGACGCCATAACTTTCGCGGCTTCGTCGACGTTTTCCGCGAGGCTGGGCCGCACGCGGCCATGGTCGCGGAAGGCGTCAAAAGTTGCCGGCGGAATTGTGTCGACGGTATCCGGGCCGATCAGCTCTTCTACATACATTACGTCGCGATACTTGGGATTTTTTGTGCTGGTGCTGGCCCAGAGCAGACGCTGCGTCTGCGCGCCTTTGGCAGCGAGCGCCTTCCACCGCGGAGTGCCGTAGAGCTCCTGGTACTTGCGATAAGTTAGCTTGGCATTGGCAATTGCCACTTTTCCTTGCAAGCTGGTGAGCAGGGAGCGTTTGTTGGTGTCGGTTTCCGTCTTGAGCTTGGCGTCGATTTGGCCGTCGATCATGCTATCGATGCGGCTGACGAAGAAACTCGCGACGCTGGCGATATGGCTGATGTCCTGCCCTTTTTTCGCGCGAGCTTCCAAGGCAGCGATAAAAATTTCCGCCACTTGTTCGTAGACGGATTGCGCGAACAAGAGCGTGATGTTGATGTTGATGCCTTCTTCGAGAAGTTGCCGAATGGCGGGAAGACCTTCCTTGGTGCCCGGCACCTTGATCATTACGTTTTCGCGGCCGACGCTCTTCCAGAGGCGGCGGGCCTCGTCGATGGTGCCCTGAGTGTCGTTGGCGAGCAGCGGCGACACTTCCAGGCTGACATAGCCGTCGCGGCGCTTGGTCTGCTGGTAGACGCCCTTGAAGATATCGGATGCGTCTTGCACGTCGCGAATGGCGATTTTTTCGTATACGCCTTTTGCGTCGAGCTTCTTTGCTTCAGGCGATTCCAGAATGTCCGCGTAGTCCTTGCTACCGGTAATCGCTTTCTCAAAAATGGTGGGATTCGAGGTCATCCCCATCAGGCCGTCTTCCTGAATCATTTTCTTCAGGCCGCCGCTGGTCAGCAGGTCTCTGCGGATGTAGTCCATCCAGGGGGATTGACGGAATTCCAATAACGCCTTTAGGGGGTTCAGCCCCTTAGCTCCGACGTTCGGAAGCGTTGTTGTAGTTGTCATGACGTTCTCCTTTCCTGCAGACTCCACAAAATACTATTGTACGCCGCCGAGGGTGGGCCTTGCTGCTGAGCGGCTAGGGCAACGGGCTCTTGTCTAGAAAATGCTGATCAGGCATTCGCTACTTTTCCTCCGCCGCAATATTTGGCTTCGATGGCTTTTACTTTGCCGAGGCGCCGCACGTGGCGCTCTTCGTTGGTAAATTTCGCGCCTAAAAACGCCTTGACCAGGTCCTCCGCGAGCATGACGCCGACTACCCGGGAGCCTAGCACGAGGATGTTAATGTCGTCGTGCTCTACCCCTTGATGCGCAGAATAAGTGTCGTGGCACATGCCGGCACGGACGCCGGGAATTTTGTTGGCGGCGACGCTGGCTCCCACACCGCTGCCGCAGATGAGAATGCCGCGCTCGGCTTTCTTGTCGACCACAGCGCGGCCGACGGCCTCGGCGAAATCCGGATAATCCGAGGGATTCTCGTTGAACGCGCCGACGTCCAGCACTTCATACCCCAGGGAACGCAATAAATCGCCGATCGAGGTCTTCAATTGAAAGCCGGCGTGGTCGGAGCCAATCACAAGTTTCATCGGTCGCTCACTTTCCCAGAACTTCTTTTGCCGCCGCCACGACACGCTCCGGAAGAAACCCAAATTTCTTAAGCAAGTCCTTCAGAGGCGCGGAGGCACCAAACGTGTGCATACCTATCGATCTGCCTTTGGGCCCGACATAGCGCTCCCAACCGGTGGTCGCGGCCATTTCGACGGAGACGCGCGCCGTGATGTTGGGAGGAAGCACGCTTTGGCGATACGCGGCGTCCTGCTTCTCGAAGAGTTCCCAGGAAGGCATGCTCACCACGCGGGCATTAATGCCCTCGGTTTTCAGCTTTTCGTAGGCTTCGACGCAGAGGCGCACCTCGCTGCCGGTAGCCATGAGAATTACATCGGGCTTTCCGTTTGCGGCGTCGGCAAGAACGTAGGCGCCCTTGGCTACACCGGAGGCTGGGGCGTATTTGGTTCGGTCAAACGTAGGGAGGGCTTGGCGGGTCAGCACGAGGGAAACCGGGCTGTGCCGAAGCTGGATCAGGACTTTGTAGGCTTCGACGACTTCGTTGGCATCGCCGGGGCGCAGCACGATCATATTGGGCATAGCGCGCAATGCAGCGAGTTGCTCGATGGGCTGATGCGTGGGGCCATCTTCCCCGAGGCCGATGGAATCATGAGTGAAGATGAAGATGGAAGGGGCTTCCATCAGTGCGGCGAGGCGCATGGCTGGGCGCATGTAGTCGCTGAAGTTGAAAAAGGTGGCGCTGTAGGCGCGCAAACGAGAAACGCTCAGGCCGTTGACGGCGGCGCCCATTGCGTGTTCGCGCACACCGAAATGGAGATTACGGCCCTTGTATTCGTTGGCGTAGAAGTCCCCGGCGCCTTCAAAGGTGAGATTTGTCTTGTTGGAGTGCGCAAGATCGGCCGAGCCGCCGAGCAGCCAGGGAATATTTTTCGCCAAGGCGTTCAACACTTTGCCGGAGGATTCGCGCGTGGCCATGCCCTTCGGGTCGGCGGGGAAACTGGGCAGATCTTTGTCCCAAGAATCAGGCAACTTAAAATTCTGAATTCGCTCGAGCTGATCCGCTAGCTCCGGAAACTGCTTCTTGTACTCGCCGAACTTGGTGTTCCACGTGGAACGAGCTTCGGCTCCGCGCTTGCCGATGCCATTCTTGAAGTGATCATAGACGCCATCGGGAACGTAAAACTTTGCGTCTTCGGGCCAGCCGTAATTTCGCTTCACGAGTTTGACTTCCGCTTCGCCGAGTGGCTCGCCGTGCGCGTCGGAAGTGTCTTGTTTATGGGGCGAACCGTATCCGATGTGGCTATCGACCACGATCAGTGTGGGGCGGTCGGTCGTTTTCAGGAAGGTTTGATACGCGCGGTCCAGCATTTCGAGGTCGTTAGCGTCTGCGACGCGCGTGACGTTCCAGCCCAGGCCGACAAAGCGCGTCATCACGTCCTCGCTGAAGGACCAAGCCGCGGGACCGTCCAAGGTGACGTGGTTGTGGTCGTAAATCCAACAGAGATTCGATAGGGCGAGATGACCGGCGAGGGACGCAGCTTCGCAGGCTACACCTTCCATCATGTCGCCATCGCCGCACATGGTGTAGACGTTGAAGTTGAAAAGCTCGAAGCCGGGGCGATTGTAATTCGCGCCCAGCCATTTGCTGGCGATGGCCATGCCCACGCTGTTTCCGCAGCCTTGGCCGAGCGGTCCGGTGGTGGTTTCGACGCCGGCGGTTATGTGCGATTCCGGATGGCCAGGAGTTTTGCTGTCGATCTGGCGAAAACGCTTGATCTCTTCCATCGGGAGCGAAGGTTTGTCGAGGACTTTGCCGTCCGGAGAAACATCGCGAACTCCGGTGAGGTGCAGCATCGCGTAAAGCAGCATGGAAGCGTGGCCGTTCGAGAGAACGAAGCGGTCGCGATTGGGCCAAAGCGGGTCGGCGGGATCATAGCGAAGAAATCGCTGCCACAACTGATACGCGACGGGTGCAAGGCCCATCGGTGCGCCCGGATGGCCGGAGTTGGCCTGCTGCACGGCGTCGATCGCTAAGGTGCGAATGGTATTGATGCTGAGAAGGTCCAGGTCTACTTGGGTTTTCGCCTGAGTCACAGTCACGTTAGCTCCTGCGCGGGACGAACGCCCGCGGCGTTGCGACACGTCTTAGATGCACCGCGTCACGCGGCGGGTGGGTGAATTCTTTTCCAAAACGAAATCTGTTAGTGCCAGATGTGGAGTGTACTCGAAAGCTTTGAGCCAAGCTGACGCGTCCTCCCTCGGGAGCAATCCAGACGACTTACGGTCAGTGTCAAAACACGCGACCATCCCAAATGAGAGGAGTTTCAAAAGCTACCGTTAGATTGGGTCATTGTCAATGAACCGGCGCAACGAGAGCGACCAGCGGCTGTGCTAGACTGCGGCGCGTAAAACGCGAGAGAACGAGCAGGAGTGGAGGCGAAAATCATGCCACGAATTCTTCTCATTCTTGTTCTTGAACTTTGCTTGAATGCTCGACTGCTCGGGCAAATGGGCAGCATGGCCGCTCCTACGTATACAAAGGACGTTGCGCCGATTGTCCAGAAGAACTGCCAGACTTGTCATCGCGCGGGGGAGGCTGCGCCTTTTCCATTGCTAACCTATGAAGAAGCGCGCCCATGGGCCTCGAGTATCAAGCTTGTGGTGCAGCAAAAAATTATGCCGCCCTGGTTCGCGGATCCAGCGTATGGGCATTTCTCAAACGATCGCGCGTTGACGGCGAAAGAGATCAGCACTTTGGTGGCGTGGGCGAACGCGGGTGCGCCGGAAGGCGATCCTAAGGATGCGCCGCCTCCTGTGAATTTTGTGGAAGGCTGGGGCATTCCCAAGCCGGACAAGATTTTTGAGTTGCCGAGAGCTTTCGCCGTGCCGGCATCGGGAATGGTCGAATATCAATACGTTATTTTTCCGACTGGTTTCACGGAAGACAAATGGGTGCAAATGGCGGAGGCGCGGCCGACGGAACGCTCTGTAGTGCACCACATCATTGCGTATGTTCGCGAGCCGGGATCGAACTACTTCAAGGATCAGAAAACAGGCGTTTTCTTCGAAGCTCCTCCTCCCCAAGCGGACGAGAAGACGGATCGCAGCGCGCTGCCCAGCGACTTTCTCGTGGGGTACGCGCCGGGACAGCCAGCTGAGATATTGAGTCCGGGCCAAGCGAAACTAATCAAGGCGGGCTCGGATATTGTTCTGGAGGTGCATTACACGCCGACGGGAAAGGCGACGACGGACCGTACCAGAGTCGGAATCGTCTTTGCCAAGGAGCCGCCGAAGGAGCGTGTGCTGACTTTGTCGGCGAGCAACGGAACATTCAAGATTCCGCCCGGTGATCCTAACCATCGTGTCGATGCTTCCTTTGAGGTGCTTCGCGACGTGAAGCTGTCGAGTCTTCATCCCCACATGCACATGCGCGGGAAAGATTTCGGGTATCGGCTGGTTTTTCCAAACGGAGAAACGCGCACCATTTTGCGTGTGCCAGCCTATAACTGGCGCTGGCAGCTCTGGTACAACCTGGCGGAGCCGATTGCGCTTCCGAAGGGCACAAAGATCGAATGCACCGCGCATTTCGATAATTCGCCGAACAATCCGGAAAATCCCGATGCGACCAAGACGGTTATTTGGGGTCAGCAGAACTGGGACGAGATGATGGTGGGGTTCTTCAATTTGGTTTTTGACGCTAAGGTGCCGCGGCAAGCGCTGCTACCGCAGGAAGAGACGGCAGGCAGCAAGTAGGCCGTTCTACGATTGTTATCGGCTCTTGCCTTTGCTTTGCGCGCTGGAAAAATGGATGACAATCTTCGTACGCGCGTACGTTTCCGAGCCGTTGCTCGGAATCTGGAGCAATAGAATTGCGCCTTCGGGCTTTTTCTTGAGCTCGGCGCCCTCGACGCGGTCGATTTGCGCCGCATTCCAGACTTTTAATTCGTATTTCGTACCTGTGGCTCCGGAAACATCCATGGTTAGCTCTTCGTGCGAAGGCGACCACGTTTCTGAGAGTATGCGTACGCCGGTGCTTGTGCTTCCGAGCGCTGGCAATACGGTTAAGGGCGTCACTGCGAAATCGTTGGCGACGAAGATGCGGAGAAACTGTTGCCCTTCTGCGACAGGGAATCTCACGAGCAGGTGCTGATCTTCGTCGTTCGCTTCCAGGCGAAAGGGTAGTGGCTTGCCATTCAGCTCGGCTTTCTGCACGGTTGCGCGCAAGCTGATCGACGGACGGAATTCGACGGTGGACTCGCCGGTGCCCGCGGTGCGTCCGGCTTCCAGAAAAATTCCTTCCGCGGTCCTGGTGAAAGTCAGCTCCAATTTGTTTTCACCGACGCGTAGATTATCGATGCCCAGCGAATTCCAATCCGCGGGTAAATGCGGGGCAAAGGTGAGCGTTGAGGCTTTCGCGTCGGTCGAGAGCCCAAACATGCCGCGGAGCAGCGGACTGACCACCATGGCTGCTGACCAGATCTGGTGCGGCGAACTCGTGGAGAGCGGCTGATAGTAGTCGCCGGAGAGAACTTCCGTGACGTGGCCGAGCGAGCCGTCCAGCGCGAGGAGCGCGTTGGCGCGAAGGTTTTCATACGCTGGCTGTGGGCGATGATAGCGATATTCGCCGACGCTGGCCCAGCCGGTGAACAGCGGCCAGACGGCGCCGTAATGATATCCGCCGCCGCTGAATTTCGGCGAGCGGCCGGAGATGATGCGCATGCCCCAGTCGGTCTGCTGGTCCACATCGGCGAGCTGCGTGATCATCGCGCTCGCATTTTTCTGGTCGGGCAAGCCGAACCACATCGGAACGGTCGCGAGTACGCTGGGTTCGTCGATCGGCTTGCCATCTGTTCCGAGGGCAAACGCATAGCGGTGCTTATCGGCGAGCCAAAATGCATTGTTCAGCTTGGGTGCTTGTTTTTCGAATTCTTGAGCAAGCTCGGAGGCGCGCGCGTCCTGGCCGGTTAAACGCGCGAGGTTGGAGAGCGCGCGCAAAGCCTCAACGCCCAGACCGCTCTGGTAAAACTCCGTTTTAACGGGAAGCAGCGGCCCGCCCTCGACCCAGCCGTGACCGATGCCGAAATTTTTGGGAAAGCCCTGCTCATCATAGGTGGAGCGCAGAAATTGGTACGCCTTCCAGACGCTGTCCCACTTCTCTTTTGCGAAGGCAACGTCTCCGCTCTCGGTCAGATAGTCGTTCATGGCGATGATGTAGAGCGGCGTGGCGTCCGCGGAGGCGTAGCCGTACGGAAAATCCTTGAACCAGGGAACGAAGTTCGCCGCCTGCGCGATTTCGTGCGGCATCTTGCCGTCCTCGCGCTGATATTTGCTGATGAATTGCAGCGCGGTGCGCGTGGTGGCGAAATCGCCCGCGGCGTTCAGCGCGAGTGAAGTCCAGAACGAATCGCGCCCAAAAAACCAGGCGAAGCCGGGACGCTGGCTTTCGCCCGATGTGCGATAGCCGGCCACCAAAGCTGTGCCGAGGAACGGATTATTAACAAGTCCTTGCACCATGCTCACGCGCGACCAGTCGTAGGCTTGTTGTATCTGCGCGTCCGGCAATTCGACGCTGACCGTGTCGTTCAAATATTTCTTGTAGTAGGCCGCCGACGCTCGCAGCAGATCGGTATAGCCAGTGGTTAGTTTCTTGTAGGTTGCTTCCGCTTGCGGCCGGCCATCGAGCGAAGCGGCGATCACGATGAGCTTGGTTTCTCTACCTTTGTTTGTCGCTCCCAGGCGAAACGAATTCACCGCTGACTCGGAGTAGTTGGTCTGATACTCCCGGCGGTCTTCCGCGGCTGTTGGCGAGCCCACGAACGCAGCGAACTTCTTGGTTTCTTCGCCGATATAAAAAGCGCGCTCGTCTTTGTCCCAGAAAGAGTATGTGCCGCCGAGCGCGCCCGGCCATTCGAGCTGAAAATCGCGTAGGAAACTGGCTTCGATTTCCAATGGGAATTCGGTTTCGACTTCGAGCGAAATGATCGCGCCGGGCTCGTTTATGGGGGCGAAAAATGTTTCGCGAACCGAAAAGGTGTCGCCGGTGTACACGATCGTGCTGGATTCTGGCCGGGCGATGATGGTGCGCGCCAGACTTTCGGCCGGCAAGGCACGTCCTTCCGTCTCAAACTGAAGGCGGAAATCGCGCAACAATTTCAGCGGATACACCCACGCTTCCATGCGGCCCGCCTCATTGCCGAAAAGGCCGGCACGCGTGCCTACCGCGCACAGAAATTCCCACGGTCGCACGGCGCGCGATAATTCCAGCGCGTGTGCGCGTTCTTCCGCAGGAGCGGCGAGCAAAACTGGCGAAATCACAGGCGCGAATAGCAGGCACAGCAAGCAGCAGATTCGACGTGGAGAGAATAGCTCGGTGGTCATGCTTTTTTGGCGCTATGCAAGGCCGAAAAACTTTCCCATTAGTGCTTTGGATTGCAGAATCGTGACGCGCTTACGTTAAGATTGAGGCGCGGATTTTAGCACGCCCAGTGCGGGAAGGTATCACGTTTGTTCTCTTCGCGGCGGACATTCCTTCAATCATTGAGTCGTTCGGCGTTGGTGCTTTCGCTGGAAAGTATTCTCGCGCTGATTCGGCCGGAGTGGGGAAAGCACGTGCAATCTTCCGCCTCGCAGTCACCGCCTTCCGCCGCCACGCAAAAAATTGCGTCGGCGCCCTCCAGCGGTTTGGACGTGAGTTTTGTCAACGTGGCGCGGGAATCCGGACTCAATGTAAAAACGGTTTTTGGCGGCGAGCACAAGAACAAGTATCTGCTGGAGACGACCGGCTGCGGCGTCGCCTTCTACGATTACGACAACGACGGCTGGCTCGATATTTTTCTGGTGAATGGTTCTCGGCTCGAAGGTTTTCCCGCCGGACAAGCTCCTTCTTCCCATCTATTCAAGAATAATCGCGACGGTACGTTCACGGACGTAACCGCGCAGGCCGGCCTGCTGCATTCCGGGTGGGGCCAGGGCGTCTGCATCGGGGATTACGACAACGACGGCTACGAAGATTTGTTCGTCACCTACTTCGGAAAAAATGTTCTGTATCACAACAATGGCAACGGCACGTTCACGGACGTGACGGAAAAAGCGGGGGTTGGCGGAAACGGCAAGCGCTGGAACACGGGCTGCGCGTTTCTCGATTACGATCGCGACGGTCATCTGGACCTTTTTGTCGCCAACTACATCGATCTGAATCTTGCGACTGCGCCTGTGCCGGAATCCGGCCCGTGTCTTTATAAAGGCGTGATGGTGGCATGCGGTCCGCCGGGATTAAACGGCGGCAAAAACATTTTGTACCGTAACAATGGCAATGGCACGTTTACGGACGTCACGGAGCAGGCCGGCATTCTGGACGCGAATGGCACGTACGGCCTCGGCGTGCTCACCGCCGATTTCGACAACGATGGATGGCCCGACATTTACGTGGCCAACGATTCGACGGCCAGCGCACTCTACCAGAATAAGAAGAACGGAAAGTTTGTAGACATCGCCATGGAGGCGGGTTGCGCGCTGAGCGCCGATGGCAAGCCGCAGGCTGGAATGGGAATCTCCGCCGCGGATTACGACCTGGATGGAAACCTGGACATCGTCAAAACGAATTTCGCCGGAGACACGCCTTCGCTCTATCACAACATCGGCGGCGCCACGTTCGAAGATGCGACCTTCGCGGCCGGTCTCGGGCGCCACACGCAATTCCTCGGCTGGGGCTGCGGATTTTTCGATATGGACAACGACGGCTGGCCGGACATTCTGATTTGCAACGGGCACGTCTATCCGGAAGTGGAGCAACTGAAAACGGAAGCCGGTTACCCGCAACAAAAGCTGCTGTACAAAAATCAGCGCAATGGACACTTCGATGACGTGTCCTTGCAAGCGGGCCCGGGCATCACGGTTCCGGTGGCTTCGCGCGGCTGCGCCTTCGGCGACTTTGACAATGACGGCGACGTCGACGTGGTCGTGAACACGGTGAATGATTATCCGCAGTTACTGCGGTGCGATTCCGCGAGCGGCCACAACTGGATCAAGGTGCGCACCATCGGCACCAAATCCAATCGCAGCGGCATCGGCGCGCGATTGCGCTGCGTCACGCATCCCCCCGACGAGCCGAATCCGCACCAGCAGATTGACGAGGTGCGCAGCGGCGGCAGCTACATTTCGCAAAACGATCTGCGCGTTCACTTCGGCCTGGGCAAAGCGGCGAAGGTTGACGTTCTGGAGATTCGCTGGCCGAGCGGACAAGTCGATACATTGAAGGACGTGAAGCCCAATCAGTTGATTTATGTTAGAGAAGGCGAGGGCATAGTGCGGTCGGTGCGCTTTGACGAAAAGCAACAACAAAAGGCGAAAGCGAAGAGCTGAGCAACCGCAGATAAGGTCGTGAGGAACATGTCGAGCAAGACTGCTCTTAGGCTGGTACTGCTCTGTGCGACGCTCGGCATAGCTGCAACTGCCGCCGAGAAATGGCCGTTCGGACCGTGGCGCCGGGTGTCAGATGGACCGGTCCTCTCGCCTCAAAGCTCGAGTTGGGAGTCCGCGGGTACGTTCAATCCAGCCGTCATCGAGTACGACGGAAAATTTGTGATGCTCTATCGCGCGCAAGATGGGGCGGGCACGTCCCGGTTGGGCTATGCGGAGAGCACGGACGGAATTCATTTCACGCGGCGCGCGGAGCCTGTGCTATCTCCCGAAGCGGATTACGAAAAAGACGGCGGCGTGGAAGACCCACGTTTGCAAAAGTTCGGCGACACCTTTTATCTGACGTATACCGGATACAACAAGAAAGACGCACAGCTTTGTCTGGCCACTTCGCACGACTTGATCCATTGGGATCGCAAGGGTGTCCTCCTTCCCGCTTACAAAGGCAACTGGAATAAAGGTTGGACGAAATCAGGTGCCATCGTACCGGAGAAAATTGACGGGAAGTACTGGATGTATTGGTTAGGGACCGCTGCGGATAAGACCGACCAGATGGGAATTTCGTACTCGACTGACCTGCTGCACTGGACGGAAGCAACGGAAACTCCGGTGCTACCCCGGCGGCCCGGAAAATTCGATTCGCGGGTCGTCGAGCCGGGGCCGCCACCAATTCTGACGCAAAACAGAATCGTACTCGTTTACAACGGAGCGGACGACCAATTGGTTTACCGCACCGGCGTCGCGGTGTTTGACCGGGAAGATCCGCGTAAGCTGCTTTCGCGCACGGATCAGCCCATTTTTACGCCGGAAAAAGAATGGGAGAAAGTCGGCCAGGTGCCCAACGTGGTTTTCGTTGAAGGCATGGAGCGCCAGGGCAAGCGATGGCTTTTTTATTACGGCGGAGCAGACAAATACGTCGGAGTTGCCGAAGCGCCGGTGCAGTGACCGTTGCGGCAAAAAGTAACGAAGATCCCTACAAAGCGCGCACTTACGCTACTGCTGAGTTCACTTTGGGGTTGCGTCGCGCCTTGCCGTTCCCGTTCTCAGTGACCTTGCCATTCTCAGCGAGCAACTGATGCTCGGCCTCAATCCAATCCTCTAGTTCATTTCCCGGCGCGCCACCGCGTTCCATGTAAAGACGATACGCGCGAAGGGCAATTTCTTCCTGTGTTGGTTGATTCTTTGCGACTCCGAGGTTTTGCATTGTGGGCGAGGAGCTTTCCCTCGTCTTGGCCATCGTTTCTCCTTTCGGTCTGGGGCTTCCATTCTACGTTCGTCGAAAACACTCCGCCAACGAAGATTCAAATAAGATGCATCACCGACGCAAATGCATACATCTTTGTTGGCCATCAAAACGCCCGACGACGGTTACCTTACATAGGTGCTCTGCGCCCTCTTTTCGAGTTTACGTTCGGCGAAAGCACAGGCCTCCTGAAGCGCTTTATCGATGCGGCGTGCGCGGGCTTCCGGAGTGCGGTAGTAAAAAATTCCAAACAAGTGGCTGCGGCGTTGCGACGGAGACATTTGCCTCCAGCCTTCGAGGGCGCGCGGATCGCGGGCAAAGGCCAGTTGTAACAAGGGCGGGGGCTCGTGCTCAGCGTCCATCACCGCGAGTAAGCGTTCGGCCATCTGCTCCGCGCGCCGCCCGCGAGCCTCCTGGCTCTTGACCTGCATAATCCATTTACCGATCTCGCTGCGAGTCGCGTAGTTCAATGTCTCGAACCATTTGCGCAGCAAGCCGTCATCCTTGAAGAAGCGCTCGAGCTCCGACGGAATGATGGCGACGCGCTCCTCAAGATCAGGCTCGAGCCGAAACTGCGCGGACATGCCTTGGCGTACATCGCCGCCCTTCTGCATGCGTTTGTTCACCAGCAAGATGTGCCCGCCCCCGCGCGCGGGAAACAGCGAGGTGCGAAACGCGAAGCCGTTGATTTCGCCTCTCACGCGCAACTGCCCGCGAGTGCCCCATACTTTGCCGACGTCAAACGGGATGCGAATGATGGTCCAACCAAGCCGCGATTGAATGCGTTCAAGCACAGCGCTGAATTTCTTCGCAATTGGTTTTGGTTTGCGCTTCAACAAATCGCACCGAGGTGAGCGATTCTACTACGCCGTTCCGCGAGGTGAGAACGTCGCTTAGAAACCTTGGAGGACCCAGGCATTGGCGCTTCCACCGGCTTCCCAAAAGGCGATGTAGCGTCCGTCCGGCGAGGGTATCGCCCAGCCGACATCTTTGTCCGAGTCCTGGAACATCGCTTTGGCCCTGCCGTGGAGGTCGATGTTCAGCAGGGCTTGGGTGCCGGTGAGCGAGGATGAGCTGGCCCAGAGACTCCGCCCATCAGCGGCCCAGTCAAGGCTCGCGACTCCAGCCCCGCCAGTTATCGTGAGGGTGCGTGAGGGGCCGCCGCGAGTGGAAAGAAGTTCAATCTTGTTTTGCTGCCACTGCGCTACCGCCAGCGACGCACCATCCGGCGACAGGCTCCAGTTGTACTTGAGTCCGACGTCTATCTTGGCGAACTCGGTTCCTTTGCCCCGTTGGGGATCAAAGCTGAAAAATCGTAGGACTCTTTCCGAAAATTGGCCGAAGACGCACAGAGTGTTCGGCGCGCGTGCGCACTGGAAATTATCGATGGCTGGTTCCTGCAGAACTATTTGCGGTGTGCCGCCGGCGAGAGGCATGCGCATAAGACGCAGCCGCTGGTCGCTGCTCTGGGTCTTCGGAAGCAAAAGGTACAAGACCTCTGTGCCATCCGGATTCAATCTGGCACTCACAACGGAGTCCTCACCCCCGACCAGGAGATCGGGAGCAGGCTGAGTAATCCCCTGTTTGAATAGATGAGTTGCACCATCGCGATCGGAGGTGAAAAGGAGGAATCGACTATCGGGAGTCCATGTATACGGAAGATTTCTACCCTCCTCGAGGCCGAGACGCTGAGGAATGTTAAGGAGGTCGGCGCCGCCTTGTATCTGAGACACATACATGTGGGCCTCGCGATTCCAGCGAAGAAAGGCAAGCTTCTTCCCGTCGGCCGAAAAGCTAAGTCCGGTCTTCCTGTCTGGGCCGCTGGTCAGCCGCTTAGGCGCACCAAGCGGCTGGTCCGAGCTTGGGTCAATCGGGAGAGCCCAGAGGTTGGAATCCCCCTTCGAGTCGCTTACGTTGGGAGGCGTCTCGTCGAGAGAATAGACCAGTCGTCCATCAGGGGCCCACGCTAAGCTTTCTCCCAGGCGGACGTCGGAAAGAATCTTGTTGACCCTCCCGCTGTCCGGTCGACAGATCCACAGGGAAACCGCGCCGCCTTGATGCCAGGATTTGTAGGCGGATCGCACGAATGCAAAGCGGCGGGCGTCGCTGGACCAGGCGACGGTGCCAAAAACGTCTCCGGGTTCCCCGACTATCTTCCTGCTACGCTCCCCGTCCGCGGACATCAGCCAGATGGATTGATTGAGGGGCTCCGACCTCACAAAGGCGATCTGAGAACCATCGGGAGATACTGACCGAGCCTCGGCGCTGTCCATCAGCTTGCGCGGACTGCCGCCCAAAACGGAAATGCTCCACAAGCTTGACGCTTCGCCGGAAGTACCGGATACAGTCGCAAGCAAATGGCTTCCATCGGGAAACCAGCTTGTCGGCCAGGCCCTGGATCCGTCTGATACGGGTAACGGGTGGGTCTCTCCCGAGCCGATGATGCGCAGAAACAAACCGGTGCGATCCCCAAAGGCGAGGTACTTGCCGTCGGGCGATAGGATCGCCGCGAGAACTGGGTCGTCAGAAGGGTTGGCAGTCAGGCGTTGTTGGAAGACGTTCACCAGGGGATTAAGGCGCCGGGCGGCCACCCAGCCTGCGCCGGTTCCCATTAGCAAAACGGCGAGTGCGGTGATGATTCTCGTGAAATGGCGCCGGGCCGATCGACCGGGAACGCGTTCGGCTTTGGCGTGCAAATCTGTTCCGTTTGGCCTTCCGGCTATGGGGGCCACGAAACGATAGCCTCTGCGAGCGAGAGTTTCCACGAAACGAGGATTTTCCGCGGAATCACCCAGGGCGTCGCGAAGCCGTTTCACTGCGGCATTCAGGCCGTGGTCGAAATCCACAAAGGTATCTGCGGGCCAAAGCCGGTTGCGCAGTTCTTCGCGCCTGACGACCTCTCCCGGCCTCTCCAACAGCATGGTCAAGATTTGGAAGGGTTGTTCCTGCAAGCGCACCTTGGAGCCGTTGCGCCGTATCTCGCCTGCCCGGAGGTCTACCTCAAACGGACCAAAACTGACGAGTTCGCTTCCGTGGTCCATCATCGGGGTCCCCAAACTGCCACCTACAAGTAAGTACGAATCGCGTTAGAAGATGTTTCCTAAATTCGGAGCGTTACCATAGCTTCTATCCTTTTGACGCGTAGCTACTTAGCTCGTCACCCACAGATTGCCTCCGCGTAATCCGCCGGGCATTGAGGTACGCGGCAATCGCCTCCAACTTGGCCCCAGTTGGAGGTGCCACCGTGTTTATGCAGACGACGAGGAAGGCGCTTTGGTTTGCTTCGCTTCTGTTGACCTCGGCTCCGTGCTTTGCCGCCCGGATTACCCCGGAGCCCCTGCCGTTGACAGTTAGCGTCCACAACGATGCAAACGTGCCCGCCGCTACGATGACTTCCGCCCAAGTCACAGCCTCCAGGATCTTTCGTCAGGCAGGCCTTGCAGTGAAGTGGATCATTTGCGCGCCTTCGACAGACAAAACACTAGGGGCCGTCGGTTGCAGCGAAGCCGAATTCCCCAGCCATCTTCAGGTCCGTATCGTATCGCGCCAGCGAAACACGAACGGCTCCACGCTTGGAGTTTCTTACCTTGCAGCTGACGGAACCGGGTGCTATAGCGATATCTTCTTTACGCGAATCATCAATTTGCATTCCAGTTCCGGCCAAGACATTGGCCCGATTCTTGGGCACGTAATCGCACACGAGATTGCTCATTTGCTCTCGGGGATAAATGCGCATTCACCGTTAGGAATCATGCGAGCGCGGTGGGACAAAAGGGAGTTGCTTAAGGCAAGCGAGGGCGACCTGCTTTTCACTGAGGAGCAGTCGCAAGTTATGAGGCAGCGGCTGTCCACCGAGCGGCAAGCTCTTGGAGACTAGTGCCGCATCATAAACACCATCTAATTCTTCTTGGCCGGCGGATTTGCGGGCGTGCCTGTTCCTTCTTTGATCTGGCGAACGCCGTCGACCGATACATTCTCAAATTTCTCGAGGAGTCCACTCGGCCAGCGCACCTCGACCCAGTCGATTTTCATCGCCGTGCCCAACCCGAAGTGCACACGCATGTCGTTGTTGGAATCGAAGCTGGAGCCGCTGCGTACTTCGTCGATAAGAGTGCGCCCGCCGGCCCGCACGCGGATGCGTGCGCCGATTCCATCGCGATTAGACTTCGCACCGATCATGCGCAAGGCCACCCAATGATTGGCCGTGCGCACCTGATTGACCAACAGGCTTGGTGGCGCATTCATGTTGCTAACCACCGCGGAGAGCCGGCCGTCATTCCACAAATCGCCGATGGCCAGCCCGCGTGATGACATTGCCTCGGTAATTCCCGGTCCCGCGCTCGCGGAAATATCCGTGAATTTGCCGTCGCCGTTGTTGTGATAGAGAATGCGCGGCTCTTGAAAATTGCTGCCCAGATGCTGGCTGTCGACTTCGGGATAGACGTGCCCATTCACAAGCAGCAGATCGGGCCAGCCGTCATTGTCGACATCGAAAAACATCGTGCCCCAGCCCAGATATTGCGTGTTCAACCCGAGCCCCGCCGGGTACGTGACATCGTCGAAGGTGCCGTCGCCATTATTGCGATACAACGTCGCGGTATCATCGGAAAAATTCGTCTTGAAAATGTCCAACTTGCCGTCGCCGTTGTAATCCGCCACCGTTGAGCCCATGCCTGCTTGCGCGCGCCCGTCTTCGTTGAAGGCCGCTCCGGCCGTAATTGCAACGTCGGTGAAAGTCCCGTCGCGATTATTGTGATACAGAATGCTGGGCGTGCTATCGCACGCCACGAAAACGTCCGGCCAGCCATCATCATCAAAATCCAAAGTGGTCACGCTAAAAGCATAGTGTCCGGTGGTTTTGTCGATGTGCGCCTTGGTTGTGACATCTTCAAACGTGCCATTCCCGCGATTGTGATAGAGAATATTCTTTGCGCCAGGCAGGCCCTGCGGCCCGCACATCACCGGCACGCCCTTCCAAATGCAAGACGCCCGTTCGCCCGGAGCAGGCGCCGCCGACAAATCGAAATCGACATAGTTCGCAATCATCAGATCGACGCGCCCGTCGCGATCGTAATCGACAAACGCGCATCCGGTTCCCCATGCCTTGCCGGAGCCGGCCACGCCGGCCTTATCGCTCACGTCGGTAAACGTACCGTTGCCGTTGTTGTGATACAAAATGTTTTTGCCGTAGTAGGTGACATAGAGATCGTCCCACCCGTCATTGTCATAGTCGCTCACGCAAACACCTTGCCCCCATCCGGTGTGGGCTAACCCCGCCTTTTCCGTAACGTCGCTGAACGTGCCATCATGATTGTTGCGATATAAATGATTGGTAGGGGCTTTTCCGGCGGGAAATCCCTCGAGCTTGGTCCCGTTCACAATGAAAACGTCTGGCCAGCCATCGTTGTCATAGTCGAAAATGGCCACGCCCGTACCGGTCGTTTCGATGATGTACTTCTT
>Ga0209131_1000764_pt1 | contig 22626 bp, 20 predicted proteins | sample GraSoi_2013_40cm_FD_185826 | JGI IMG/M metagenome (GOLD analysis project Ga0209131, IMG submission 185826) | Grasslands soil microbial communities from the Angelo Coastal Reserve, California, USA - Sample 9_17_2013_40cm (SPAdes) (version 2) | ecosystem: Environmental > Terrestrial > Soil >... | reverse complement strand
TGCACAGAAAAGAACTGCACCGAAAAAACTAAGAGCGCGAGGAATCATCGTCGTCATGCTGGTGGGTGTGCGTATGTTTATGCGGCCCGTGGCCATGGTCGTGGTCGTGCATCAGGCTCTTCGGCACGTCGGGAAACATCTCGCGCGCGCTGAGTGCCGGCGCGCCCGCCCATTCGACGCCGCCCTTCTTGCGTGCCGCGGCGAAGAGGTCGTCCCAGGCGAGCTTGGCGGGATCGCGCGCCACGTCGAGCCGCTGCGCGAGCGCCGCGAGGATCAGCTTGCGGATGCGCCGGCCGTCCCAGCCTTCGCAGAGCCGCGCGAGCTCCATTACTTTTGCAGGATCCTTCGTCAAAGGAAGCAGGGCCGGCCACTGCACCGCGAGCTCGCCCAGGGCGCTCTCGAGGATCTTCGCGATCGTCTCGACGTCGGGCAGGGCGAAGCGCATCACCAGGTCGGCGCGCGACAGGAAGGCCTCGTCGACCGCTTCCATGAAGTTGGTGGTGGTGACGAAGAGGACCGAGGGCAGCGTCTTGGCGATCTCGTCGATGCCGAGCAGCAGCGCGTCGGTCGCCCGATGCACATCGACCGGGTTCGCTTCGAACGAGGCCGTCGAGCGGCGCACCGCGAAGCTCTCGACCTCGTCGATGAGCACTACGGTGAAGGGCCGCCGGGCGGCGATCTCGGGAATGGTGTCGGCGAGCAGGCGCGTCACGTTGCGCTGGCTCTCGCCCAGCATGTCGCTCGGGAACGCGTGCGGATTGATCTCCACCAGCGTCGTCGCGCCTTCGCGCGCGAGCGCGAGCGCCGCGACCTGCGCGAGGCCGCGCGCCATGGTCGTCTTGCCGGTCCCGGGCGGCCCGGCGAGCACGATCAGGCCGTGCGGCAGGCCGGCGAGCATCGCCAGCTTGCGGCCGTGCTGCAGCGTCAGCAGCGCCTGCCCGAGCAGGCGCTCCTTCACTTCGCGCGGCACCACGATCGCGTCCCAGTCGCGGTCGTGGTGCTCCGCGGGCAGGACATGCATCGACAGCACGCCGTGGGGCAGGGCGCGCGCGCTCTCCATCACTCGCCCGGGCGCCGGTCGTCGGGCCACTGGATCTGCGAGAGCTCCTGCATGGAGATGAGCGTGTCCTCCGCCTCCTCGAAGAGCACCATCGGATCCATCAGCGCGCGCATCGTCTCGAGGATGGAGTCGAACATGTGGATGCGCACCAGCCGGCACTGGTTCTTCGGATCGTCGTTGAAGTGCTGGTGCCAGAGGAAGTGGTCGACGATGATGAGGTCGCCCTTCTTCCAGGGATGGTGCTCGCCCTTGTCGGGCGCGGTGCCCATGAAGCTGTGGCCGCGGCCCTCGACGACATAGAGCCACGCCTCGCCCGGATGCCGATGCAGGGACTGCGTCTTGCCGGGCGCGAACTGGATCATGACCTGCGTGAGGCCCGAGGCCTCGTTGCCGATGGCGCGGTCGTTGAGGAATTTGGTGCGCGTGCCGCGCGGCGTGGCGAGGATCTCCTGCTCGTCGTAGGGCGTGTGGATGCGGCCCGAGCGGCGCTTCTTCGCCTCTGCCGCGACGCGCCGCAGGCGGCGCGCGTAGGAATCGTCGCCTTGTATTCCTTGTGAATACGAAGGCCGCGGCGGCAGCTTGCTGAATTTCTCGTTGCCGGCGTCCTCGATGAGGCTCATGCCGAGCGTCCAGAGGGTCGGCTCCGACGAGTAGCTCATGAACCGCCCGGGCTTGTCGCCGTCGTTGCCGTGCCGGTGCCAGCTCCACGCCGGGATGTGGATCGCGTCCCAGGCCTTCCAGTCGTAGCGCACGCCATCGACCTCGGTCCAGCCGCTGCCTTCCACCATGAAGAGGATCGCGTCCCACGAATGCCGGTGGACCGTGCTCACCGTTCCGGGATCGACTTCGTGCACGAGCGCGTCCAGGCAGCGCGTCGGGCGGTCGCCGTCCCAGCCCATGTAGACGCCGCTGCGCAGGCCGCGCGCCGTCGGCTGCAGCACCACGTCTTCCTTGCGGATCACGCTCTGCCGGTAGTTGCGCCACTCCTCGATGAACGCGGCGCGGCGCTTCTTCTGCACATGGTAGTGCGTGGTGCTGGTGGTGGTGCGGGTCGTCATCGGCCTGCGTTCTCCGGAGAGGATTGCGGGCGCAGTATACGACCCGGGACTGCGGTGCTGCAGCAGCGTTCCGTTATGAGGAACTGCGTTCCACGCATCGACCCGTTGAGCATACAATCGCAGCGATGAGGAGCCTCGGAGGAGGGCGAAGTCTGACTCGCAGTCTTACTGTGGGCGCGATCGCGGCTGCGAATCTGCTCGCCGGCGGCGCGCCGGCGTACGCGCAGTCTGCCGACGGGAACCGGGACATTTTCGCCTATCGCGGCGCCGACCGCGACGCCCGTCTCGCGGAGCGCGCGCGCAAGGAGGGAACGGTCGTCGTATATACCTCGCTCGCGCCGAGCGAGTCGAAGCCCCTCGCCGCGGCCTTCGAGAAGAAGTACGGCGTCAAGGTCGATCTGTGGCGCGCCCTGTCGGACAAGGTAGTGCAGCGCAGCATCGCCGAGGCGAGCGCCCGCCGGCACACGGTCGATGTCATGGAGACGAACGGGCCGGAGATGGAGATGCTGTCGCGCGAGAAGCTGCTCGCCGAGATCTACTCGCCGCACAGCGCCGATCTGCCGCGCAACGCGATCCCGCCGCACCGGCAGTGGCTGCCCGACCGGCTGAACTTCTTCGTCGTCGCCTACAACACGCGGAAAGTGCACCGCGGCGAGCTGCCCGACTCGTACGAGGACTTCGCCCATCCGAAGTGGCAGGGTCGAATCGGCATCGAGGCGACCGACACCGAGTGGATGGCGACGCTCATCAAGACGTGGGGCACGGACAAGGGCATGGCGTACTTCCGCCGGCTCGCCGAGCTCAAGCCCGACGTGCGCAGGGGCCACGTCCTGCTCGCCGAGCTGATCGCCGCCGGCGAAGTGCCGGTCGGGCTCACCGTCTACAACGCCAACGCCGAATCGCTGAAGCGCAAGGGCGCGCCCATCGACTGGCTCCCTGTGAAGCCGGTCGTCGCGCGCGCCCAGGGAATCGGCGTCGCGGCGCAGGCGCCGCATCCGAATGCCGCGCTGCTGTTCGCCGATTTCGTGCTCTCGCCCGAGGGCCAGCAGCTCTTCGAGTCCATGGGCCGCGTGCCGGCGAGCACCCGGGTGAAGAGCAAGCTCAATAACTTTCCCTTCACGCTCGTCGAGCCCGCCACGGTGCTCGAGGAATCCGGCAAGTGGGAAAAGCTGTGGGACGACTTCTTCATGAAGAAATGAGCATGGAAACTTTGCCCGCCCATTGGCTTTCCCTCATCGCGGTCGTGTTCCTCCTCGGGCTGAAGCACGGCCTCGATCCGGATCACCTCGCGGCGATCGACGGCCTCACGCGCTTCAACGCCGTGAACCGCCCGCGGCTTTCGCGCTGGTCGGGGCTGCTGTTTTCCGCCGGGCACGGCCTGGTCGTCACCGCGATCGCGGTGGCGGTGGCCACGGTCGCTGCCGAGTGGCGCGCGCCGGCGTGGCTCGAGGACGCCGGCGCCTGGATCTCGATCGCCTTCCTGACGCTGCTCGGCGTCGCGAACCTCGCATCGGTCCTGCGCACGCCGCGCGGCGCGCCGGTTCGCCCGGTCGGTTTCCGCGGCCGTCTTTTCGCTCGCTTCGTGCGCGTCGAGCATCCGGTGCTCGTCGCCGCGGTCGGCGCTGCGTTCGCGCTCTCATTCGATACGGTCAGCCAGGCGGTCCTGTTCTCCATTACCGGTTCCAATATCGCGGGCTGGCTCTTTGCCGCGGCGCTCGGCCTCGTCTTCACCGCGGGAATGATGGCGACCGACGCGCTGAACGGATTGTGGGTGAGCCGCATGCTCGAGCGCTCCGCCGCGCAGCAGGCCGCCGCTTCCCGCGTGATGGGGGTCGCGATCGGCGTGGCCGCGCTCGCCATCGCCGCGGCCGGCGCCTGGCGCCACGCTGCTCTAGCCGATCCGCTCGAATCCTGGGGCCTCGCGCTCGGCCTCGCCGTGATGGCGAGCGTCGCGGCGGCCTACCTGCTCGGGCAGCGAATGAATCTGCGTTCCACGTGAGGGATCCAGCCTTGTCCATCGAACGCCCCAAGAAGCCCCGGCCGCGCAAGGCGCGGCTATCGTCGGTGGCGAACGCCATCCTGCTCACCAAGGCGTTCTCCGAGGACGAATTCGAGCTGGGGATCAGCGCGCTGGCGTTGCGTCTGGGGCTCGCGAAGAGCACGGTGCACCGCCTCGCGGCGACCCTGGTCCAATACGACATCCTCGAGCAGAACCGCGACTCCGGCCGCTATCGCCCCGGGCTCGCCCTGTTCGAGCTCGGCGCGCTGGTGCGGCGCAAGATGGACATCGCCAACGAGGCGCGGCCGCAGCTGCGCGCGCTGATGGAGGCGACCGGCGAGTCCGTGCAGCTCGCGGTGCTGGATCACATGAGCGTGCTCTACATCAACAAGATGGAGAGCAGCAAGGCGGTGCGCATGTCCTCGAGCGTCGGCTCGCGCGCGCCGGCGCACTGCACGAGCGCCGGCAAGGCGCTGCTCGCCTACCAGGCGCCCGAGATCGTGAACCAGCTGATCGCCGCCGGGCTCAAGGCCTACACGCCGGGGAGCATTACCTCCGGCGAGGCGCTGCGCGCGGAGATCGCCGCGGTCCGGTCGCGGGGTTACGCGGTGGACGACGAGGAGAGCGAGATCGGCCTGCGCGGCGTGGCGGCGCCGATCCGCAATCACAGCGGCGCGGTGGTGGCGGCGATCGGCATGGCGGCGCCGATCCAGCGCATGAGCAAGAAGCTGATGCAGGCCTGCGTGCCGCCGGTGATGAACGCCGCCGACACCATCTCGCGACGCCTGGGCTACCTGCCGCCGCTCGGCGCGCGCAGGTCTGAATGAGCGGCAAGGCCGAATGACCGGCAAGAAGCCACACCGCCTCGAGGATCATCTCGGGGGCTTCGACGCCCTGCACGAGCATGACGAGGCGTCGGACCACGACCACGATCATGACCACGACGACTTCGGCCCGGATACGGATCCGACCGGCAGCGCGCTGTGGCAGCAGGACAACCTCACGCTGGTCAGCGTGGGCATCGACATCGGCTCCTCCGGCACGCAGGTGATCTTCTCGCGCGTGCACATGGCGCGGCGCCCCGAGGACCTGAGCAGCCGCTACTACGTGGTGGCCCGCGAAACGCTGTATCAGTCGCCGGTGGCGCTGACGCCCTACTCGAGCGAGGAGCGCATCGACGACCAGGCGATCGGGCGCATCGTCGACGAGGCGTACCAGGCGGCGGGCCTGCACCCGGACAACATCGACACCGGCGCGGTGATCCTCACCGGCGAGGCGTTGCGGCGCGAGAACGCGAAGGCGATCGCCGACGTGATGGCCGAGATCGGCGGCGAGTTCGTGTGCGCCACCGCCGGCCACCATATGGAAGCGATGCTCGCCGCCTACGGCTCGGGCGCGGCGAAGGCTTCGCACGATCTTGCGCAGCCGCTGCTCAACGTCGACATCGGCGGCGGCACCACGAAGCTCGCGCTCGTCGAGGGCGGCAAGGTGGTGCATACCGCCGCGATCCACATCGGCGGCCGGCTGGCGGTGATCGGCGAGGACGGCCGGCTCGAGCGGCTCGATCCCGCCGGCCGCCACCTCGCGGCGCAAGCCGGCTGCGACTGGTCGCTCGGCCGAAGCGTGAGCGGCGCCGAAATCGATCGCGTCGTCGACTGGATGGCCGATGCGCTCGTCGCCGCGCTCACGCGCGAGGCGCCGCCCGAAGCGGTGCGCGGCCTGTGGCTGACCGAGAAGCTGGGCGTGCTGCAGGGCGTGCAGGGCGTCATGTTCTCCGGCGGCGTCGGCGAGTACGTGTACGGACGCGAGCCGCGCGACTTCGGCGACCTCGGGCGCCGGCTGGGGGCCGCGTTGCGCGCGCGCCTGGACCAGGGGGCATTGCCCTGGCCGTTGCTTCCGGCGGGCGAATGCATCCGGGCGACGGCGCTCGGCGCCTCGGAGTACAGCGTCCAGCTTTCGGGCAACACGGTCTACGTTTCCAACCCGGGCGAGCTGCTGCCGCGCAAGAACCTGCAGGTGCTGCAGCCCGAGCTTGCGCTCGGCGAGCGCATCGATGCGCGCGAGGTCGCCGCGGCGATCGCCCGGCATTTCACGGCATTCGACCTCGCCGAGGGCGAGGCCGAAGTGGCCCTCGCGTTCCGCTGGCGCGGCGCGCCGTCGTTCGAGCGCCTGTCGGCGTTCGGGCGCGGCATCCTCGATGCGCTGCCGCGCACGCTCGCCGCCGCGAAGCCCCTGTTCATCATCCTCGACGGGGATATCGCGCAGACGCTCGGCGCGCTCTTCAGGCAGGAGTGGGGCGTGCGCTCGGAGGTGCTGGTGATCGACGGCGTGGCGCTCTGGGACTTCGACTACATCGACCTCGGCCGCGTGCGCATGCCGTCCTTCACGGTGCCGGTGACGATCAAGTCGCTGGTGTTCAGCCAGGATCCGCGCACGCCGCCGGGCCGGGAAGACGAGCCCCAGGACGGGCACCACGGCCACTCGCACGATCACGCGCATGCGCACGGCCCGCATCACGACCACCCTCACGGCCACGGTCATCACCACCACCACGGTCACGGCGATGTCTGAGAACGCAAGCACACTCGCAGGCGCCGCGCAGGCGCCGGAGAAGAAGGCGCGCCTGCGCATCGACACGCAGTGGATCGTGATCGGCCTGTGCGTGGCGGTGACGGTCTACGTCGCGGTGGTGCCGCTCGGCTTCCTGCTGTGGCAGAGCTTCTTCACGCCGCGCACGGCGTCCAAGGCGGCGGAGTTCACGTTCGACAACTACGGCACGGCGTACGGCAGCGCCGAGACGCTGCACCTCTTGTGGAGCTCGCTCAAGTTCGCCATCGGCGCGGCGCTGTTCTCGTTCGTCCTCGGCACCGGCCTTGCCTGGATGAACGAGCGCACCAACACGCCGTTCAAGTCGCTGTTCTTCGCGCTGTCGATCATTCCGCTGGTCGTGCCGGGGATCCTGTTCACGGTGGCGTGGATCCTGCTCGCCAGCCCCAAGATCGGCGTCATCAATCTCATGCTGATGGGCGTGCTCGGGCTGGAGAAGGCGCCGTTCGACATCTACACGCTCGGCGGCATGATCTGGGTCGACGGGCTGCACTACTCGCCGATGGCCTTCCTGCTGATGACGGCCGCGTTCCGCGCGATGGACCCTTCGCTCGAGGAATCGGCGACGATGAGCGGCGCGAATCTGTTCCAGGTGTTCTGGCGCGTCACGCTCAAGCTCACCTGGCCGGCGATCTTCGCCACCATCCTGATCCTGTTCGTGCGGGCGATCGAATCGTTCGAGGTGCCGGCGCTGCTCGGCCTGCCGGTGGGCATCCAGGTGTTCACCTCGTCGATCTACCAGGCCGTGCACCGCTATCCCAGCCAGATCGGGCTCGCCTCGGCCTACGGGGTGACGCTGCTGCTGATCTGCACGCTCGGGATCTACCTCGTGTCGCGCCTTTCCAGCCGCGGCTCGAAATACGCGACCATGACCGGCAAGGGTTTCCGGCCGCGCCAGATCGACCTCGGCCCGTGGCGCTGGGTCGCCGCGGCCGTGTTCATCGTCTATTTTCTGTTCATCGTCGCGGCGCCGTTCGCGATCCTGCTGTGGTCGTCGCTGCAGAAGTTCTACAGCGTGCCGTCGCTGCAGGCGCTGCAGAACCTGACCCTCGACCCGTACCGCTTCATCCTGAGCTATCCGAACATCCTGCGCTCGGTGTGGAACAGCGTACTGCTCGCGTTCACCTGCGCCACCGTGATCATGCTCGTGACCTCGGTGATCTGCTGGCTGGTGGTGAAGACCAAGCTGCCGGGCCGCTGGCTGCTGGACAACCTCGCTTCGCTGCCGATGGTGTTCCCGGGCCTGGTCCTCGGCCTGTCGATCATGATCTTCTATCTCTACGTGGACGTCGGCGTGTACGGCACGCTGTGGATCCTCTTCATCGCCTACGTGACGCGCTTCCTGCCCTACGGCATGCGCTACAACACCGCCTCGATGCTGCAGATCCACAAGGAGCTCGAGGAGTCCGCGGCGATGAGCGGCGCCTCGTGGTGGACCACGTTCTACCGCATCGTCCTGCCGCTGCTCAAGCCGGGGCTGGTGGCGGGCTGGATCTACATCATGATCGTCTCGATCCGCGAGCTGTCGAGCTCGATCCTGCTCTACAGCCCGGGCAGCGAGCTGGTGTCGATCGTCATCTGGGAGCTCTGGGAGAACGGCCAGTACGTCGAGCTCTCGGCGCTCGGCGTGCTGTTCATCCTGATGCTGTTCGTCCTGGTGATGCTCGCGCAGTATGTCGGCAGAAAATTCGGCATCAAGGACTAGGAGAAACCCCGCCGTGCTCAAAGTCGCAGGGCTGCACACCGAGTACACCAACGAGCTGAAGCAGGCCGTAAGGGCTGCGCGAGACGTCTCTTTCGAGGTGCCCGAGGGCGAGTTCTTCACGCTCCTCGGACCCAGCGGCTGCGGCAAGACGACGACCCTGCGCTCGATCGCGGGCCTCGAGCGGCCGCGCGCCGGCGAGATCGGCGTCGACGACGCGGTCTACTTCTCCTCGCAGAAGAACATCTTCGTTCAGCCGAACCGGCGCGGCTTCGGCATGGTGTTCCAGTCGTACGCGATCTGGCCGCACATGAACGTGTTCGGCAACACCGCCTTTCCCCTGCAGGTCGGCAAGCGGCGCTATTCGCGCGACGAGATCGACCAGAAGGTGACGCGCGTGCTGAAGGCGGTGCAGCTCGACCAGTTCCGCGACCGCGAGGCGACCAAGCTCTCCGGCGGCCAGCAGCAGCGCCTCGCGCTCGCGCGCGCGCTGGTGATGGAGCCGAAGCTGCTGCTGCTCGACGAGCCGCTGTCGAACCTCGACGCCAAGCTGCGCGACGCGATGCGCTTCGAGCTGAAGCGGCTGCAGCGCGAGCTGCGCATCACCACCGTCTACGTGACGCACGACCAGAGCGAGGCGCTCGCGTTGTCGCACAAGATCGCGGTGATGAACGAAGGCCGCATCCAGCAGATCGGCACGCCGCGCGAGATCTACGACCGGCCGATCAACAAGTTCGTCGCCGATTTCGTCGGCACCACCAACTTCATCGAGGGCACCGTCGACGCGAAGGGCGCGGGCGAGAACGCCTACGTGGTGCAGACCGAGATCGGGCCGATCCAGTCGATCGCGGTCGACGAGCTGCGCGTCGGCGACCGCGTCGTGCTCTCGATCCGGCTCGAGGACCTGGAGCTCTCGGAGCACAAGCCCGAGCGCGTCAATGTCCTGCGCGGCACGGTCCACCAGAAGGTGTTCCTCGGCGACAACCTCGAGTTCCAGGTGAAGATCGGCGAGCGCGTGCTGCAGGCGCGGGTGCATCCGTCGCTGCGCACGCCGGTCGGCGAGCCGATCTGGGCCTGGGTGCAGCCCGAGAAGAGCGTCGTGGTTCGCGCCGATCGCTGATCATGACCACCAAGAAGAGAATCAAGAACCGCTGGGCTTCGGACATCATCGTAGATCTATTGCATCGCTACGAGCTGCCCTATGCCGCCCTCAATCCCGGCGCGAGCTACCGCGGGCTGCACGACTCGATCGTCAATTACGGCGGCGACCGGCCGGTGATGATGCTGTGCCAGCACGAGGAGACCGCGGTGCAGATCGCGCACGGCTACGCGAAGGCGAGCGGCAGGCCGATGGTCGCGATCCTGCACAACCTCGTCGGCCTGCTGCACGCGAACATGGCCGTCTACTATGCCTACATCGACCGCGCGCCGATCTTCATCATCGGCGCGACCGGGCCGATGGACGAGACCAAGCGCCGGCCCCGGATCGACTGGATCCACTCGGCGCAGTCGCAGGGCGCGGCGGTGCGCGAGTACACGAAGTGGGACTATCAGCCCACCACCGTCGACGGTGTGCCCGAGGCGTTCGCGCGCGCCTACTCGGTGATGATGGCCGAGCCGCGCGGCCCGATCTACATGTGCTACGACGCGTGGCTGCAGGAGAAGAAGCTCGAGCACGAGGTGCCGCTGCCGCCGAAGACCTTCCAGACGGTCCCGGCGCCGCTCGCGCCCGATCCCGACGCGCTGGCGAAGGCCGCGGACACGCTCGCGCAGGCGAAGAACCCGGTGATCCTCGCCGAGTACGCCGGCCGCGATCCGAAAGGCTTCCACGCGCTGGTCGAGCTCGCCGAGACCCTCGGCGCGCCGGTCTACGACCTCAACCAGAGACTCAACTTCCCGGGGCGGCATCCGCTCAACCTGTCGATGTCGAAGGACATCTTCCGCTCGGCCGACGTCGTGCTGTGCCTCGACGTGCGCGACTGGGAGCGGCCGACGACGGTGCTGACCAGCACCACGCGCGAGCTGGTGAGCCTCGCGCCGAAGGGCTGCAAGTGGATCGAGCTCGGCTTCGGCGATATGAACATTTCCGCCTGGGCGATGGATTACCAGCGGCTGCTGTACGCGGACCAGCGCATCGCCGGCGACACCACGGTGGCGATCCCGCAGCTGACCAAGCTGCTGAAGGCGCGAGTACGCAGGAACGGCGCGCTCGGCAAGCGAATCGCGCAGCGCAGCGCGGCGATCGGGAAGAAGCATGCGGCGCTGCGCGCCAGGTGGGCGACGGAAGCGAAGGTGGACTGGGACGCGAGTCCGATCACGCTGCCGCGCCTTGCAGCCGAGGTGTGGGCGGCGATCCGCGGCGAGGACTGGGTGCTGACCGCCGGCACGCTGGAAGAGTGGACCCGCAAGCTGTGGGATTTCGACAAGCCCTACCGCCACGCCGGCAAGTCGCTCGGCACCGCGACGCAGCTCGGCATCTCCCTCGGCGTCGCGCTCGCGCACCGCGACGCCGGGCGCCTGGTGGTGGACATGCAGCCCGACGGCGACCTGATGTTCGACGCCGGCGCGCTCTGGGTGGCGGCCAAGCACAAGATCCCTCTGCTGGTGGTCATGTACAACAACCGCGCCTACTACAACGACTGGGAGCACCAGATCCGCATGGCGAAGCTGCGCGGCACGCCGGTGGAGCGCGCCAACATCGGCATGGACCTCGACGACCCGGCCCCGGACTTCGCCACGCTCGCGCGCTCGATGGGGTGGCACGCCGAAGGGCCGATCGAGCAGCCGGAGGACATCGCGCCCGCGCTCGAGCGCGCCATCGCGAGCGTCAAGGCCGGCCAGCCGGCGCTCCTCGACACGATCACCCAGAAACGATGAGGCAACGGAACATGCGCCGCACGAAACGGATCGGACAACCATGAACGTCGGTGTGATCGGTGCGGGCCGGATGGGCACGCCCATCATCGGGCACCTGGTGCGCAAGGGATTTGCGACGCAGGTTTTCGACGTCGCCGCCGCAAAAGCCGCCGTGGTGAAGGGCCTGGGCGCGAAATGGTCCGTCAGCGCCGAGGCGCTCGCCGGCGCGAGCGATGTCATCCTGATCTGCGTGGGGTTCGACCGCGAAGTGCAGGAGCTGCTCGCGAAAGGCGGCCCGCTTCGCGCGGCGAAGCCGGGCACGATCGTGGCGATCCTCAGCACCGTCCACCCGCGGACCGTGCAGCGGCTCGCCGCGGAAGCCGCCGGCTGCGGCCTGATCGTGGTGGACTCCACCGTGTGCCGCGGGGGTGAAGCGGCCGACAAGGGCACGCTGCTGTCGTTCGTCGGCGGAACTGCCGAGGTCGTGGCGCGTCTTACGCCGGTGCTGCGCGCTTATTCAGCCGATGTGGTGCATACGGGCGGCGCCGGCACCGCGCAGGTGGCGAAGGCCGCGAACAACCTGATCCTGTGGGCTTGCCTGGTGGCGGACCACGAAGCGCTGGCGCTCGCGCAGCACTACGGCGCCGACGTCGAGGCGCTGCGCAAGTCGCTCCTCATCTCCAGCTCCACCAACGGGCCCCTGGAGAAATGGGGCACGCAGACGATGGCGTGGGCCGAGGACGACATGGCGATCGTCGCCGAGATGGCGGCGCAGGCGGGGATCGCCCTGCCGCAGGCCGGCGTGAACCGCGAGATCTGCCGGGTCCTTAAACCGAAACGCTACAAGCTCGAGCAGTACGGCCGCTAAGGAGAGACGCCATGAAGCCAGCCAGCAAGGACGACAACCCCACCGGCGACAGCGCCGACGTGCTGGGCAACGAGTCCCACTACCACAGCAAGAAGGACCGCATCTTCGTGCGCGGCATCCAGGGGCAGTACAGCCTGAAGGACGAGCTCGCGCGGCTGCGCGGCATGCCGCGCGTGCGCAAGGGCTCGAAAATCCGCTTCACCGACGGGCCGCAGTGCTTCAGCCGGCACTACGTCGAGCCGAAGGACGGCATCACGCAGCTCTTCCATCTGCACCTCGAGGAGTACGGCCCGGGCGCGAAGTCCCAGAAGCACGGTCACGTCAACGAGGCGGCGTTCTACATCCTCGACGGCGAGGGCTACGAGGTCCATGACGGCATCCGCTACGACTGGAAGGCGGGCGACGTCGCGATCGTGCACAACAACTGCGTGCACCAGCATTTCAACGCGAGCGCGTCCAAGCCGGCGCGCGCGCTCGTCATCAAGACCAAGCCCATGTACATGTTCATGAACATGCTGTTCCAGAAGCAGGTGGAACCGCGCCCCGCGACGCCCGCTCCGGGCGGCGAGGACTTCAAGGCGCGCGAGGGCGAGGACGACTTCAACCACGAATCCGAATAGAGAAGGAGCCAGACCATGGCATGGAGCGAATCGAAGGCATGGAAGCGGGGCACGCAGAACCAGGCGCTGTATCAGGCGCTGCTGGAGGATGCGCAGCAGGCGCCGGCGAGGAACGCGAAGCGAAAGAAGGTGGTGCACCCGGAGGACATGCCCTGGGAGCTGTCGCGCCACGGGCTGCTCAAGCACCTGATGAACGAGGGGATGAACACGCGCATGGAGACGGTGGACGCGTACATGCTGATCATCCCGCCGGGGAGCCGCTCGGGGAAGCACCGGCAGCTCGCGGAGGAATGCTTGTATGTGCTGGAGGGGCGGGGCTACGACCTGCACCAGGACTACGACGTGGAGATCACGGACACGTACCACTGGGCGGCGCAGAAGGAGGTGAAGCGCTACGAGTGGGAGGCGGGGGACGTGATCTACATCCCGCCGAACACGGCGAGCCAGCACTTCAACGCGGATCCGGAGCGGCCGGTGAGGCTGATCTCGGCGGTGAACCGGATCTACAAGGCGAGCGGGCTGAACGACCTGGAGCAGCTGGAGGACGCGCCGGAGTACCGGCCCGGGGTGAAGGTGACCCCGGAGATGGTGCAGGACTTCCTGCGCGGCCGGATCAAGGCGGAGGCCGGCTAATGGGCCAGGAAGCCAAAGTTTCGGAGGAGATGGCGAAGAAGTTCGCCACCGAGAAGGAGACGCCGTATACGCGCTGGGTGCGCTCCGAAGGGCTCGACATCATGAGCGCCATGTACGTGCCCAATCTCCACACCGTCGAGCTCAAGCCCTGGGCGCGCCGCGGCGGCCGCGGCGTATTTCTGAATCACGACGCCTCGCGCACCTCGAACGACGCCTATGTCTGCGAGATCCCGCCGGGCAAGCAGCTCGCGCCGCAGCGCCAGCTCTTCGAGGAGATGATCTACATCCTCGACGGCCGCGGCTCGACCAGCGTCTGGAACGACGCCGGCAGGAAGCTCACCTTCGAGTGGAAGGCGGGCGCGATCTTCGCCGTGCCGCTGAACACCACGCACCAGCACTTCAACGGCTCGGGCAAGGATCCGGCGCGCTTCGTCTCGGTCACCAACGCGCCGGTGATCATCAACTCGTTCGGCGACGTCGATTTCGTGTTCAACACCCGCTACGACTTCCGCGACCGCTTCAGCGGCGAGGCCGATTACTTCGCGAGCGGCGGCGAGCAGAAAGGCCTGCTGCTCGACACCAACTTCGTGGCGGACGCCATCAACCTGCCGCTCATCTCGGCCAAGGAGCGCGGCGCGGGCGGCGGCCACATCCGCTTCAGCATGGCGAAGGGCAGCATGAACAGCCACATCTCGCAGTTCCCGGTCGGCACGTACAAGAAGGCGCACGCGCACGGGCCGGGCGCCTACGTGATCATCATGAACGGCGAGGGCTTCAGCCTGATGTGGCCCGAGGGCGAGGAGCCGCGCCGCTACGAGTGGCGCGAGGGCTCGCTCATCGTGCCGCCGAACATGTGGTTCCACCAGCACTTCAACACCGGCACCACGCCGGCGCGCTATCTCGCGTTCAAGGCCGAAGGCGTCGCGATCCGCAACGCGCAGGGCGTGCCCAAGGCGTGGATCAGCCGGCGCACGGGCGGCGACCAGATCGACTACGCCGACGAGTCGCCGCGCGTGAAGGACTGGTTCGCCTCCGCGCTCGCGAAGCACGGGCTTGAGCCACGGATGAGCGAGGCGTACCAGGCCGAGCTTCCCGACCTGCCGCCGAAGCGCACCCAGGCCGCGTAAAAAATGTGCTGTTCCGCACATAGGGATAAAAGTGAATGGCCGCGGCAATCGGCGTAAGCTCTTCCCGAAATCCTCCTCGGAGAACCCATCCATGAGAGCCCGTGCCTCATTCGCCGTGATCGCGGCAGCGCTGCTGGGCTGGGCGGCGCCGCTGCTTGCGCAACAATCAGGCGCGCAGCAACCGGGCGGCGCCAACCCGCATCGCGAGCTGTACCTCTACAAGGGTGCGGACCGCGAGAAGCGCCTGCTCGAGCGCGCGAGGAAAGAGGGCCAGGTGACGGTGTACACCTCGCTCAATCTCAAGGACTCGGTGCCGATCACCTCGACCTTCGAGAAGAAGTACGGTGTCAAGGTGAGCCTGTGGCGGGCGGGCTCCGAGAAAGTGGTGCAGCGCGCCGTCACCGAGGCGCGCGCCGGGCGCTTCGCGTTCGATGTCCTCGAGACCAACGGTCCCGAGATGGAGGCGCTGCACCGCGAGAAGCTGCTCGAGGAGTTCTACAGCCCGCATTTCAAGGACCTGCCGCCGGCGGCGTTCCCGAAGCACCGGCACTACGTGGCCGACCGCTTCAACTTCTTCACCATCGCGTACAACACGAAGCTGGTGAAGCCCGAAGAGGTGCCCAACTCCTACGAGGATCTGCTGCATCCGCGCTTCGCGGGCAAGATCGGCCTCGAGGCCGGCGACGTCGACTGGTTCGGCGCGATGATCAAGCACATGGGCGAGGCCAAGGGACTCGCCTATTTCCGCAAGCTCTCGGACACGAGGCCGCAGATCCGCACCGGGCACACGCTGATGGCCGAGCTGGTCGCCTCCGGCGAGATCCCGCTCGCGGCGACCGTCTACAACCACAATGCCGAGCGCCTGACCCTCAAGGGCGCGCCGATCAAATGGAAGGCGCTCGCTCCCACGTTCGGCCGGCCCAACGCCGTGGGCGTCGCGCGCCAGGCGCCGCATCCGAACGCCGCCCTGCTGTTCGCCGATTTCATGTTGTCGCCCGAGGGGCAGTCGATCATCAAGGAGCGCAACCGGGTGCCGGCCAGCCGCGCGGTCGACACGCAACTGAACAAGTTCCCGTACGAGATGATCGATCCCGTGATCACTCTCGATGAAGACGCCAGGTGGGAAAAGCTCTGGTCGGAGCTGTTCCTCAAAGGCGCTCGGGTTACAAAGGAAGCTGAGTGAAATGAAACCGAATCGAGCGTATCCGCTCGCCTGCGCCGCGCTCGCGGCCCTCGCGGTTTTCCTCAACCCGGCGAGCGCCGCCGCCCAGGCGAAGCCGTTCGCCTCGCTCGACGAGGCGGCGGAATACAAGGGCGCGGACCGCACGGCGCGGCTGCTCGAAGGCGCGAAGAAGGAGGGCACGCTCAGCATGTACACCTCCGCCCAGGGCGACGACATGGGCGCGCTGGTCGCGGCCTTCGAGAAGAAGTACGGCATCAAGGTGAGCATGTTCCGCACGAGCTCGGAGAAGGTGCTGCAGCGCGCGGTCGCCGAAGCGCGCGCGAACCGGCACACGGTGGATGTCCTCGAGACCAACGGCCCGGAGCTCGAGTCCATGCACCGGGAGAAGATCCTGCAGAAGGTCTTTTCGCCGCACCACGCCAACCTGATCGGCCCGGCTCTGCGGCCGCACGGCGAGTGGGTGGGCACGCGCCTCAACGTCTTCGTGCAGGCCTACAACACCAAGCTGGTGAAGAAGGAGGAGCTGCCCAAGTCCTGGGAGGACATGCTGAACCCGCGATGGAAGGGCAAGCTCGGCATCGAGGCCGAAGACGCCGACTGGCTCGCCGGCGTGATGGAGGATCTCGGTGAAGCGAGGGGCACCAAGCTCTTCAAGGAGATCGTCGCGAAAAACGGGATGTCGGTGCGCAAGGGCCATACGCTGCTCACGCAGCTGGTCGCCTCGGGCGAAGTGCCGTTTGCGCTGACGGTCTACAACTACAAAGCCGAGCAGCTGAAGGTGAAAGGCGCGCCGATCGCCTGGCTCGCCGTAGGCACCGCGATCGCGCGGCCCAACGGCCTCGCGATCGCGAAGCGAGCGCCGAATCCGCACTCGGCGCTGCTCTTCTACGACTTCGAGATCAGCGAGGAGGGCCAGAAGGTGCTCCTCAGCCGCGACTTCGTGCCGGTCAACCGGAAGGTCGACACGCCGCTCGGCCGGCTGCCGCTCAAGTTCGTCGACGCGCGCGTGATGCTCGACGACTACGATAAATGGGTGAAGCTCTACGAAGAGATCTTCCGCCCGAAGCAGTAGCAACCGAAGGGACGAAGGAGAGAGAACGCATGGGCAAGGAATCGCACTACAAGAGCAAGAAGGACCGCGTGTTCGTGCGCGGCATCCAGGGGCAGTACAGCCTGAAGGACGAGCTCGCGCGGCTGCGCAGCATGCCGCGGGTGATCAAGGGCCGCGACCTGCTGTTCAACGACGGGCCGCAGTCGTTCAGCAAGCACTTCATCGAGCCCGTGGACGGCTTGACGCAGACGCTGCACGTGCACCTCGAGGAGTACGGGCCGGGCGGGCGCACGCAGAAGCATGGCCACGTCAACGAGGCGGCGTTCTACATCCTCGACGGCGAGGGCTACGAGGTCCATGACGGCATCCGCTACGACTGGAAGGCGGGCGATGTCGCGATCGTGCACATGAACTGCGTGCACCAGCACTTCAACGCCGACCCGGTGAAGCCCGCGCGCGCGCTCGTGATGAAGCCCAAGCCGATGATCATGTTCATGAACATGCTGTTCCAGAAGTCCGTCATTCCGCGGCCCGCGGAGGCGACGCCGGAGGGCAAGGATTTCGTGCCGCGGCACTTCGAGGACAACCACAACTACGGCGATTACTGAGGCGCACGGGCGCCTTTGAAAGGACAGACCATGGCATGGAGCGAATCGAAGGCATGGAAGCGGGGCACGCAGAACCAGGCGCTGTATCAGGCGCTGCTGGAGGATGCGCAGCAGGCGCCGGCGAGGAACGCGAAGCGAAAGAAGGTGGTGCACCCGGAGGACATGCCCTGGGAGCTGTCGCGCCACGGGCTGCTCAAGCACCTGATGAACGAGGGGATGAACACGCGCATGGAGACGGTGGACGCGTACATGCTGATCATCCCGCCGGGGAGCCGCTCGGGGAAGCACCGGCAGCTCGCGGAGGAATGCTTGTATGTGCTGGAGGGGCGGGGCTACGACCTGCACCAGGACTACGACGTGGAGATCACGGACACGTACCACTGGGCGGCGCAGAAGGAGGTGAAGCGCTACGAGTGGGAGGCGGGGGACGTGATCTACATCCCGCCGAACACGGCGAGCCAGCACTTCAACGCGGATCCGGAGCGGCCGGTGAGGCTGATCTCGGCGGTGAACCGGATCTACAAGGCGAGCGGGCTGAACGACCTGGAGCAGCTGGAGGACGCGCCGGAGTACCGGCCCGGGGTGAAGGTGACCCCGGAGATGGTGCAGGACTTCCTGCGCGGCCGGATCAAAGTCTCCCAACCCGCCTGAACCTTCCGCGCACGCCCGCTCGTTCGTCATGCTGCTGATCGACAACGAGATCGTGCAGCGCGTGCTGACCCCGGCGCTCACGCGCCGGGCGCTCGAATCGGCGTATCGCGACCTCGCTTCCGGCGAGGCCGTGTGCCGGCCGCGCATCGACGTGCGCATTCCGACGCAAGCCAAGGACCGCTTTTATCAGTGGGGCACGATGGAAGGCGGCGCGGCGGGCGGCGCGGCGGGTGGCGGGTACTTTGCGATCCGCATCAAGTCCGACATCGTTTTCCAGCGCGACTACGAGGGCGTGCGCACGCGGGAGAAGTACTGCGCCCGCCCGGGCTTGTACTGCGGGCTCGTGTTTCTGACCGACGTCGAGACCGGGGTGCCGCTGGCGATCATCAACGACGGCGTGCTGCAGCACATGCGGGTCGCCGCCGACAGCGCGATCGGCGCCGATCACATGGCGCGCGCGGATTGCCGCACGCTCGGCATGCTCGGCTCCGGCGGCATGGCTCATTCGCACGTCGCGGCGCTGCTCGAGACGCGACCGATCGAAAAGCTGCGCGTATTCAGCCCGACGCGCGCGCACCGCGAGCGCTTCGCCGCCGAGATGGCCGAGCGCCACGGCATCGACTGCGAGGCGGCGGACGATCCGCGCGCCGTGTATCGCGGCGCCGATATCCTCGCCGCTTGCACCGATTCGGCCGAGCCGGTGATCCGGGGCGAGTGGCTCGAGCCCGGCATGCACGTGATCTCGATCGGCGGCCGGCCCGACGACGCCGCGCGCCGGCGCTTCGACCGGTGGCTGCGTCTGGGCACGACGCCGGCGCCGGTCGGCCGTCCCGAGTACGCCACCGCCGACGAATATCTCGGCTACGCCGCGCGCCCATCGGATCCGCGCTGGTCCGCGCTCAGCGCCGATCGCCCGGCGCCGCGCGTGACCGGGCGCGCCGATGCGCGCGAGGTCGGCTTCGGCGACCTGATCGCCGGCCGCGCGCCCGGGCGGACCTCGGCGCAGCAGATCACCTATTCGGAGCGCGGTAACATCCAGGGCGCGCAGTTTTACGCCGTCGCCGGCGCGGTCTACGAAGCGGCGCGGCGCGACGGGCTTGGTCGGGAGCTCCCGACCGAGTGGTTCCTTCAGGATATTCGCAACTGATTTTTATGCTTCTCAAAACTGGAATGAATTTTTTCAAGAGCGCGAGCGGATTCCTGATGCTGCTGGCGGTGACGACCGCGAGCGCGCAGTCGCCGCTGTTCGAATACCAGGGCGCCGACCGCATGGACCGCATCGCCGCGGCGGCGAAGAAGGAAGGCACGCTGACGATCTACACCACGTTCGCGGAGAAGGACCAGCCCGCGCTCGTCAGGCCGTTCGAGACCAAGTACGGCGTGAAGGTCAATATCTGGCGCGCCGGGACCGACAAGGTGCTGCAGCGGACGGTGACGGAGGCGGCGGCGCGCAGGTACGAGGTCGACGTCATCCACTTCGGCACGCCCGAGATGGAGGCGCTGTCGCGCGAGAAGATCCTGCAGGCGGTCGCTTCGCCCGCGCACAAGGACCTGCTTCGGGGATCGGTGGCCCCGCACCGGGAATGGGCTGCGACGCTGCTTTCCGTGTGGGTCCAGGTCTACAACACCAACCTGATCAAGAAGGCGGACCTGCCGAAGAGCTACGCGCAGCTCCTCGACCCGAAGTGGAAAGGCAAGCTCGGCATCGAGGCGAAGAACCAGGACTGGTTCGCCTCGGTGGTGCAGATCATGGGCGGCGGCGAGAAGGGCCTCAAGTTCTTCCGCGACCTCGTCCGGACCAACGGCGTCTCCGTGCGGCACGGCCATACGCTGCTGAACAACATGGTGGTCGCCGGCGAGGTGCCGCTCGCGCTGACGGTCTACAACTACATGCCCGAGCAGGTGAAGAAGAAGGGTGCGCCGGTGGACTGGTTCGCGCTCGAGCCGGCCGTGGCGCGCTCCAACGCGGTGGGTGTCGCGCGGCGAGCGCCGCATCCGGCCGCCGCGCTGCTGTTCTATGAGTACATGCTCACCGGCGCGCAGCAATACCTCGTCGGCATGGATTATGTGCCCACCAGCACCAAGGTGCCCTCGCCGCTGAAGGGGGTGAAGATCCTGCAGACCGATCCGATCCGCTCGCTCGACGAGGCGGAGAAGTGGCAGAAGCTGTTCGACGATATCGTGATCAACCGCGCCGGGAGCTAGCATGAACGCCGTTACCCTGAAGACCGCAGTTATCCTATGAGCACCGCCACTGCCGCGTCCTCCACCCCGGCCGTCCCGGCGCGCCGCTTCCGCGAGGTCTGGTTCATCACGCTCGGGCACTCGCTGACCCACTGGTATCCCGCCACGTTCTACCTGCTGCTGCCGATTATCGGCAAGGAGCTCGGCCTGAGCTACAGCCAGATCGGCCTGATCATGACCTGCCAGTACATCGCCGGCGCGGTGGCGAACGTGCCCGGCGGGGCGCTGGTCGACACGGTGGGACGCAAGGGGCTCTTGATGGCGGTGTCGCTCTTCTGGGTGGGCTTTCCGTATCTGCTGATGAGCTTCACGCACAGCTACCTGATGCTGCTCGCGTGCGTGGCGCTCGTCGGCTTCGGCAACAGCCTGTGGCATCCGACGGCGATCCCGACGCTCGCGCGCAACTTCCCCCAACGCAAGGGGCTGGTGCTGTCCATGCACGGCATGGGCGGCAACGTCGGCGATGCGCTGGCGCCGGTCGTGGTCGGCGCGCTGCTGACGTTCATGACGTGGCGCCAGGTCGTGATCCTGAACGTCATTCCCGGCCTGGTGATCGCGCTGGTGCTGCTCGTGTTCCTGGGCACGCTGCAGCTCGGCGGCAAGAAGAAGACGCAGAAGGACGGCGCCGCCCACGAAGGCGGCGTGCAGTCCCTGCGCGAGTATTTCCGCGGTCTCGCGCCTCTCTTCCGCAACCGCTCGCTCGTGCTGCTTTCGACCAGCTCGGCGTTCCGCTCGATGACCCAGAACGCGCTGCTCACCTTCCTGCCGGTGTATCTCGCCTACGAGATGGGCTTCTCGCCGGTCTGGGTCGGCGCCTGCATGTTCGCGCTGCAGGCCGCGGGCTTCGCCGCCGCGCCCGTGGCCGGGCATCTTTCCGACCGCATGGGCCGGCGCAGCGTCATGATGACGAGCATGGCGATGACGGCGGTGGTTCTGCTCTTCATGGCCTTCGCCGGCAAGTCGTTCGCGTTCGTCGTGTTCGTGGCGATCCTCGGATTTTTCCTGTACGCGATCCGGCCCGTGATGCAGGCCTGGCTGCTCGAGACCACGCCCAAGAACATGGGCGGCACGAGCATCGGCGTGCTGTTCGGCGCGCAGGCGCTGGGCTCGTCCGCGGCGCCGCTGCTCGCGGGGCTGATCGCCGATCGCTACGGCCTCGGCGCGACGTTCTACTTTCTCGCCGCCACGATCGTCGTCGCCAACCTGTTCATCCTTCTCATGCCGCGCACCGGCAGCGACGAGGCCGCGGCGGCGACGTGAGCGGCAAGGCTGCCTGGCGCCGCTGGCTCGGCAGCACTTCCAACCGCACGTTCATCGTCTGGCCGCTGGCGCTGCTCGCGGCGGAAGGAATCCTGCAGGGCGGCTTGCCGCGGCTGAATCCGTGGGCAGCCCCTCTGCTCCTGTGGGGCTACCTGCAATACCACTTCGTAGGCGAATTCCGCACACGCAACGGCGGCGGCGGGCCCGGCCTCTCGAACCCGCCCGAGCGGCTGGTCGTCGACGGCCCTTATCGCTACACCCGCAACCCGATGTACCTCGGCCACCTCATCTTCTTCGCCGGCCTCGCTCTCGCCTTCGGCTCCTGGCTCGCCGCGGGTGTTTTCGTTTTCCACGCCGTCTGGTTCGACCGCCGCGCGCGCGGCGACGAAGCCCATCTCGCGGAGCTTTTCGGTGACCCTTACCGTGAGTACCGCTCGCGCGTGAAACGCTGGGTGCCGGGCGTGTATTGAGGTCGACTTGCTCGCTTCGAACTAAAGGATTCTCATGAAAGAAAAATCACTCGCGCGATGGTTGTCCCGGCTCGCTGCTGCCGCTCTGTTGATAGCGAATACGGCGTCCGCGGCCGAGGTGCACGTGATGATCTCGGCCGGGTTTTACAAGGTCTATTCCGAGCTGGGCCCGGCGTTCGAGCGCGCGAGCGGGCATAGGCTGGTCACGACGCGCGGGCCGTCGATGGGTGATTCGCCGGAGTCGATTCCTACCCGCCTTTCGCGCGGCGAGGCGGCGGATGTGGTGATCCTGGACGGAGGCGCTGCCGACGAGCTCGGCAAGCGGGGCCTGGTGCGCGCGGACAGCAAGGTGGAGCTAGCCCGCTCGCAGATCGGTATGGTGGTGCGCGAGGGAGCGAAGAAGCCGGACATCGGCAGCGTCCAGGCGTTCCGCAGCACTCTGCTGGCGGCGAAGTCCATCGCATACTCGGATAGCGGCAGCGGCACTTATCTGGCCACCACGTTGTTCGCGAAGCTCGGTGTCGCGGATCAAGTCGCGGGCACGAGCCGGAAGGTGCGCGGGCCGCCGTCCGGCGAGCCGGTGGCGGCGGTCGTGGCGCGCGGCGAGGCGGAGATCGGCTTTCAGCAGG
>Ga0209131_1000763_pt1 | contig 22626 bp, 20 predicted proteins | sample GraSoi_2013_40cm_FD_185826 | JGI IMG/M metagenome (GOLD analysis project Ga0209131, IMG submission 185826) | Grasslands soil microbial communities from the Angelo Coastal Reserve, California, USA - Sample 9_17_2013_40cm (SPAdes) (version 2) | ecosystem: Environmental > Terrestrial > Soil >... | reverse complement strand
TTTTGGCAGTACAAGCCGGGGATCAAACGTCCTTGATGAAGCTATTGGCAGAAGACGTCAGGCTTGTGGCAGATGGCGGCGGTAAAGTGCCGGGAGCCGCAACACAGCCCGTGATTGGAAATAAAGCCGTAGCCCAGTTTGCCATCGGGGCGAATACACGTTTCCTCCCTTTGGTCTATCATGTTGAGTTTTCGGAGGTCAACTATCAGCCTGCTGTCATTGTCCGTGCGGATGATAGGGTTTTGATCGTACTTACGGTTGAAGTGGAAGAAGGACGGCTGAAAACCGTTCGGTTCATGGCTAACCCTGATAAACTCGCCCATTTATAAACACGTTTAAGGGAAGCTGTAATTCTTTCCCTCGCATCCATTGTGATGATTTAGTCTTGATGCGAAATCAAATATAACATACGCAGAATTTTCAAATCATCATAATTCAATATACCATTCAGTTTATCGAATACCGGTTTGAGAAATGCTGGGCTGAGTTCATTGAATGCGGCGAAGGCAGCTTGTTGTTGATCGGGGTTTGTTGAGGTGAGCGCTTGCAAGTCGTTGTCGCTACGGATCGGATTGCCTGCCAGCAAATATTTATTCAGGTGGTCAAGGACGGTGTTGGCGGTTACGCCATGCCGTTGCATCAAATCCTGAACACTCGCGCCCGCATTGAATGCTTCCCCCACGATCCGTGTACGTGCAGCAAGCGGTTCGTCTTTTCCAGCGGAGGATGTGTTGGTGGTGCGGGTGGATTGCGGGCGAGGACGTTCTTTCAACTCATGCTTCTCGCAATACGTCTTGATAACTTCTAAAAATGGTTCGCCGTATTTTTGCAGCTTCGCCTGTCCCACCCCGGAAATAGCCAATAAACTTTCATTGGATTGCGGATAATACGCGGACATCTCCGTGAGTGTTCGATCAGAAAAGATAACATATGGCGGCACGCCTGCTTCATCTGCCATTGCCTTTCTTTTTTGACGAAGCAAAGCAAACAATGCACTGTTATATTCGACTTCCACTTTCTTCCCGCCTTTTTTCTGGACGCGCTCCGCTTCTTGCATGACGCCGAAAATAGTTTCTCTTTTCTTGAGCGCTTCCAACGCCTTGACCGTGAGACTCAGCGTGTGAAATTCGCCCTCCTGTCTGAGATAACTCATCGTCAATAGTTGACGGGCGATATGCATCCATTGTTTCTTGGTCAATTCGGTGCCGATGCCATACGTGGACAGTTTGTCATGTTCCCACCGTAAGACCTTTTCATTTTTCGAGCCGAGCAAAATATCGACGATGTGACCCGCGCCGAATTTTTCGTCCGCGCGTTTGACGCAGGAGAGGAATTTCTGCGCGAAGATCGTGATGTCCGTCAGCGGGGTAGGGGCGGAGGTACAGTTGTCGCAGTTTGAGCAGTTATCGGTTGAGGTTGATTCGCCGAAATAATGGAGGAGCGGTTTGCGACGGCAGATCCGCTCGTCTTCTGCGTATTTAACGATGGCATCCAGATGTTGAAGCGCAACACGTTTTTCGCTGCCATCTTTTTGGTCAATGAAATAATTTAATTTGGCGACATCCGCATAGCTATAAAGAAGCAGACAGTGCGCGGGCAGACCGTCGCGCCCGGCGCGTCCGATCTCTTGATAATAGCCTTCGATGCTTTTGGGCAGGTCGAAGTGAATGACGAAGCGCACATTGGGCTTGTTGATGCCCATGCCAAACGCGATGGTGGCAACGATGATCTGTGCATCATCGCGGATGAAGGCTTCCTGATTCCTGCGCCGTTCCGAATCATTCAATCCCGCATGATATGGGCGGACAGCGTAACCCTTTAACTTGAGATATGCGGAGAGTTCATCCACGCCGCGGCGCGAGAAACAATAGATAATGCCGGACTGATCTCTGTAGCGTTCAAGCATATCGATAGTTTGAACATAGGCATCACGCTTGGGCATGACTTCGATATACAGATTCTCGCGATTGAAACTGGCAACGAATTCATTGGTGGTAGCGAACTTGAGCGTGGTACGAATATCCTGCCGCACGCGGGATGTGGCAGTGGCAGTCAGCGCAAGCCAAACTGCATTGGGGAAGCGTTTGCGCACTTCAATGATTTGCCGATATTCAGGACGGAAGTCGTGACCCCACTCAGAGATACAGTGCGCTTCATCAATGGTAATGCAATCCACCTGGATCGAATTAAGCAGCGCAAGGATGCGCGGCATGAGCAGTGTTTCAGGTGCGACATACAGCAACTTTACTTCGCCATTACGCACGTATTCCATGTTCTCTTGATATTCCTGCGGCGATAATGTGCTATTGAGAAAAAGCGATGGCACACCATACGCGCGCAACTGTTCCACCTGATCTTTCATCAATGCGATCAGAGGCGATACAACGACAGTGAGTCCAGCAAACAACAGCGATGGGATTTGATAACACAACGACTTGCCTCCACCCGTGGGCATGACGGCGAGCGTATCGCGGCGCGCCAATACGTTTTCGATCACTTCACTTTGTAGTGGTCGAAACGTGTCGTAACCGAAGGTTTTCTTTAGAATGGAGACAGGAGAGGACATAGGCGAAGTATAACGAAGATTTTCTTAATGCTGCTTTACATTTTAAAGGAGATGTTCTCATCACACGTAATGATCAACTGCGCATAGACAAGAAGAACCCGAACACACTACAGTGGCATTTGTAGTCGGCCATTTGAATCGGGTTTATATACTCGGTGTGTTATTTACACTATTGAGTGTATTACATTAAATGCTGGAGCATTTGATATTTGTTATGTCAGCGCGGCTAAGGTTTAAATAGAAACTGGATAGGCGAGTTACCTATCCAGTTGAGCAACAAAGCACAGCTACTGCGGGACGAAATTTATACCTATATGCTTGACTTAACCACATCTTTATTAGTCAATGTAATCTTGTAAACTGAAGGAACAGGTTTTATAGTTTGCCATGTTTCTTTATTTAATCAATATCAAGCTCGGGAGATCTGATCCCGGTTTTCTGATTATCGTTATTCCCAGGGTGTGTAATACTCAATCACCAATTGTGGACGTTGGTCGATGTTGAACTCCTGCTGTAGAGCTTCAAATAATCTGCGCGCGATATGATAATTGTTGCAAGAAATTGATCGAGCTTACGAGTACCGTATGGATCGAAGTCATGTGGCTCCGATCGCCTGACGTTCTCATCGAGGACCTGTCTCACACGTGAATTCCAAGCCATGCCCAGCACCCGGAGGTTTGGCATTGGGGGCCGTTCACGTGATAAATTCGTAGATCATTTCCACCTTAAAAGCAAGTGGGGTACGAACGGGATCTCGGAACAATAATACTAATGGCAATTGGTACTACCGGAGTCTGTGAATATTCCGTTTGTATATCCGATGCCAATTGCTGGAATAAATTGCCAATCGTAACTATTAACGTGCAATATGAGTTTCAGTGCACCGAACGTATCGTTGTTTTTTACCTGACTGTTTACAAGTGAATTAGTCCACCATCCGGTGAAATCCCGTCCGCCCGTCCCCACAACAAATTCCCGGATTCCGGCGGTTGTTGCATTTCCCGAGGGGTCCTGCTGGGCAAACCTTTCATAGTCATGACTATGACCGTTTAATATGATATCTGCTCCGGCGGCATATAAGTCCTGCCAAAACGGCAGTGATACTGTAGTTTCGGATGTATTGCCGTCGTTCCCCGATGAAAAATGCGGCTCATGCCAGTAAGCCAAAATACATTTTGTTGGAGCTACCTGCGCCAGATCATTTTTTAACCATGTTTCTTCCGGTGATCCTATACCGCATCCGCCTGGAATATTTCCACATTCATTATTCAGGGCAATGAGGTGCCAGTTTCCCAGATCATAAGAATAATATCCTTTGCAGTTTATCGTGCATCCTGACTCTTGCGGGGATGCAACCGATCCAAAATACGTGTAATATCCACTTCCTCCGGCCGTGCCGTATTCATGATTGCCTGGAATCGGTTTTGTGATCGGTTTGGCAAATCCCCATGCTGGGTCATAGAATGTAGTGTAATCAGATAAACTCCCTTGCTCGTATTGGTTATCACCTAGATCCAGAACAGCAGTCGGTTGCATTGTCTGGACGAGGCTGGCGGTAGATGCTCCCTGGCAGAGAAAGCCTGAACCAGTATCCTGTGATCCGCACTCGATATCACCGACGGCAGCAATCACGGGGTCCTGCGGTAGTGTATAGTTCACAATAAGTTGTGGAATATTTACGGCATCCTCTCGCGAGGAAAACTGCGCATTAAATCCACTTACCGAAAATCTTATGCCAAAATTGCTGGCACCGTTTATATTGACAGAACTGACCGGTAATGGAATGGTTATCCATGTGCCGGTTATTGGAGTCCCGCTTGTTTGAAGTATGTTCGGATTCCAACCAGGTTGGTTATTCCATGTTACGGTATTTTCCAGCCAACCGTCCGTTTCGGGATGTATTTCATATCCGCCGGATGCGGCAGTTGCTTTTGAAAATAGACGCAGGGAAACGGAGTTTATCGTGTCACCAGCAAGTACACTGGTACTAAACTTGAGAAGTGCGCGCCTTACACTAGCAGATGCAAGCAGAGGATTAGCCGCGCCAAAATTATTCGATGGAAGTGAGGAGTCAACATAAGAGTCGCCGCTCGGAGCAAATACCATGGTTGTTGGCATTGAGGTTGAGGTGGGAGTTTGGGTCTGGAAAATTGTAGGAGTAGCAGACAAAGTGGAAGACGGAGAAGGGGACGCAGTAGAAGATGGAGTGGCAGATAATGTGAGAGACGCAGTGGGGGACAAAGTAGAAGATGGAGTAAAAGATGCAGTGGAAAATGAAGTAGAGGATGAAGTGGAAGACGCAGTAGAAGGAAGCGAGTAGGTGATGACAAGCTGCGGACTATTTACTGTGTCCTCGCGCGACGAAAACTGCGCGTTAAACCCGCTTGTGGAAAACCTAACTCCGTAAGCAGTAATTCCGGTATTATTTACTGATGTTACAGGTAAAGAAATTGCAGTCCATACGCCCGAAGCAGGCGAAGGACTTGTTGCAAGAATGGTTGCATTCCACGCTGGCTGTGTGTTCCAGGTTACTGTATTCTCAGCCCACGTATCCATTTCTGGGTGAATTTCATAGCCGCCCGACGCGGAAGTTGCCTTTGAAAATACTCGCAGGGTCACAGACGTCACCGTGCTGCCAGCAGGGAGCGTCGTGTTAAACATAAGGAGTGCGCGCCTCACACTGGCGGATGCAAGCAGAGGATTAGCCGTGCCAAAATTATTCGAAGGAAGCGAAGAATCCACGTACGAATCGGCAGTAGGTGTGAATATCAGCGAAGTATCTGCAAAGACGGAATTGTTCTGGAGGGGAATGAAGAGAAGTGACGTTGATAAAGCGAAGACTATTGCCAATCGAATAAAATTCCTAGCCTCAGGTGACTCTCTCATAATTTGCAATATATCATAAACATAAGCATATTTCGACATCTTTATTGCTTAATGTAACAAAGTCTAATATCCACTACTGCTCGGAGCAGCCTGCATCAACATGCGCAGCGTGGTGGAGTCTTTACTGTCCGAATGGCTAGATAACGGTGAGTTGATTTTAGAGGAATAAAATTGCCCAGTCAGAAATGTAGCGGGGCGAAAGAGATGTGTTGAATTGAATCAATGGTCAACTGGGTTTTGAAGCGGTCGAAAGGTGTCGTAGCCAAATGTCTCTTTGAGGATGGACGCTGAAGTTGTTATTTGGAATAGTATCCCCTTCGCGGGCATTTCATAAAACAAACAGGGTTCTGTATTCGATTACAATAGCAAAGTCATTCAAAACAAATAAAGTGTTGGCTGCAAGGGAAAATAACATGAGTATCATTGATCAAATTTCAAAAATCTATCAAGAAAAATTTGAACACACGCCCGCACACATTGCCCGCGCGCCCGGGCGTGTGAACTTGCTTGGCGAACATGTGGATTACAACGACGGATTCGTTTTACCCGCCGCGATCGACCGCGCCACATACGTCGCTTTCTCCCAGACGAATGCGCCTCATTCCACGCTCGTAGCTGCGGACTTTAACCAACAAGCGTCTTTCTCCGCTGAATCCATTTCGACCAAAACCCAAGCCGATTCATCTCCACTTCCTGAATGGGCGTTGTATCCGGCGGGTGTGATGTGGTCATTAATGGAAGAGAAACTTTCGGTTCCTTCGATGAATGCAGTCTTCGCATCAGATGTGCCGCGCGGCTCAGGCTTGAGTTCATCCGCCTCGGTTGAAATGGCGTATGTGATCGCTTGGCAAACGCTCGGTGGTTGGACTTTACCATCCATGCGACGGGCGTTGCTCGGGCAAAAAGCCGAGAACAAATATGTTGGCGTCAACTGCGGCATCATGGATCAATTCGCATCCGCGTGCGGCGTTGAAAATAATCTACTCCTGCTCGATTGCCGTTCCCTCGAATGGACCAGTGTCCCTTTGCCGGAGCATGTTTCCATTGTCATTGCGGATACGACTGTGCGCCGTAAACTCACTTCAGGTGAATATAACAAACGCCGCGCCGCGTGCGAAGAAGCGGTGCGCCTGCTCAAACAGGATCTGCCAATGATCAACTCCCTGCGCGATGTAAGTGTGGAGGATTTCAATCGCTTGGCAAGCAAACTTCCAGTTGAGGTCGAGAAGCGCGCGCGTCACGTTGTGGAAGAGATCGGTAGATCGGATCAGGCTCAGGCGTTGTTGGAAGCGGGTAATATCCAAAGCTTTGGCAGATTGATGAACGAATGTCACGCCAGTCTGCGCGATCTGTACGAAGTCTCTTGCCCTGAATTGAACGTGATGGTGAACATTGCTCAAATGCTTGAAGGTTGTTATGGTGCTCGTCTGACCGGCGCAGGCTTCGGTGGTTGTACGGTGAACCTGGTTGTTAATGAACGCGTGGGTGATTTTGTAAAAGTATTAGCGCAAGGATATGAATCGGAAACAGGACTTCACCCTGAAATTTATATCACACGTGCATCCAGTGGGGCAGAATTATTGAAATAAAAATTGTCAAATAAAAAGAGCCGTTTCTCGATAAAGAGAAACGGCTCTTTTTATTAAATGTGAAATTGTCAGTTCTATTGAAATGCAATCATGGGACTAGATATATAACCATTAGGCAATTCCTTGTGTAGTTAGAAAGCAGAGAATATGCCATACTAGATATTTACAATAGCCCAATCGTAGAAAACTTTTACTTAACTATCCTATATATATATTAAATTGCCTGCTTGGTTCAGGCGTTCAAATAAAGTTAGTGTTAGTATTTGCTCATTCAAAAATGAGCATAAAACCATGCTAAACCTATTGAGAGATAAATACGTATAATAGAACATAATTTTGCTGAGTACGTAGCGTTATAAGTAGACTTGACTAGAAAAGAAGAATAGAGTTTGTAGGATTTCGATTAATTCTAATCTCATTGCAATGAGCATGACTTCGATTGGCGCAGTAGAATCTGTTATGTTTGACTCATGCTCTTGAAACAGAATCAACTTCGGCTGAGGCTGAAGCGTGATCTAAATCCAGAGAAAGAAAAAAGTCTGATCAGTCCATGTCACAACTTACCATAACATTGTTGTTCCTCTTCGCGGCAGTGTTGCTGTTGTTGGGAAACGTCTTGCGGGCCGATATTGTCGCATTAATGTTGATGCTCGCGTTGGGGTTGAGCGGAATATTAACTCCGCAGGAAGCCTTTTCAGGATTCAGTCGTTCGGCGGTCATTATCATGTTAGCTGCCTTTGTATTGGCAGAAGGCTTGCGCCGTTCAGGCATGACGGAACGCATGGGGTTGTTTATCATAAAATTATTTGGCGCAGGGGAAAGACGCTTGATCTTCGGGGTGATGGCTGCTGCGGCAACGCTGTCACTATTCATGAATAACATTGCGGCGGCTTCGTTGCTCTTCCCTTCGATCTCGGGCGTGACACGCCGTTCAAAAATTTCATCGTCGAAGTTGTTGATGCCGTTGGCCTTCGGAACAATTCTGGGTGGCACGGCAACATTATTGACCACGACGAATATTGTAGTGAGTGGTTTGTTGCGCGATGTGAATTTACGAGGTTTTACGTTGACTGAGTTCGCGCCGATTGGCATTCCGTTAACCGTGGCGGGAATTCTTTTTATGGTTTTATGGGGCCGCAAATTGCTACCTGATCAGTCGCCTGCCCAACGTCTTGAAGATAGAAGTGAATCAAGCGACATGTTGAATACCTATCAACTTTCTGAACGCCTGGTGCGAGCAGTGGTGTGCAAAAATGGAAGCCTGGACGGTGTCACGCTTGAGAGAAGCGGCTTGCGTGAAAAATATCATCTTAATGTGATTGCCGTGCAGCGCGGAAAATCCACTTTGCCAATCGAAGCTAGGACAATTTTAAATGGCAATGATATTCTTTTGATCATGGCGCGCCCTGAAGATAGCATGCCGGAGGCACTGAAAGATATGTTGGATGTTTTGCCTTCGGGTGAATGGCAACAGGATTATCTATCCACGCCCGATGTGAAGTTGATTGAGACTGCAATTGCGCCGCGTTCACCTCTTGCCAGCCAAACCTTGCAGGAGATTCGGTTCGAACAAAAATTTGGTGCAAAAGTGTTAGCCGTTTGGCGTCGTGGACGTTCCATGCGCACACGGCTTGCTGATCTACCACTTGAGTTTGGTGATGGTTTACTATTGCAAGGGACAGAGAAAAGTTTGAGTCTATTGAGAACAGAGCCGGGTTTGATTCTTCTGGCTGAGTCAGGTCCATCCACGCAGATGACGTTGCGGGGCTGGTTCACTACATTGATCATGTTTGCCACTCTGGCATTGGCGGTGGTATTCCCAAATCTGATCGCCGAAATTATGTTGAGTGGCGCGTTGACGATGGTCTTGATCCGCACGATGAGCATGGACCAGGCATACCGCGTAATTGATTGGCGCAGCTTATTTCTCGTGGCAGGCATGTTGCCTGTTGGGATCGCTTTGAATAAAACGGGCGCATCTGCCCTGTTTGCAAATGCGATTCTTTCTGCCTTGGGCGGCGCGGGTCATTTGGTTTTGTTGGGCGGTTTTGTTTTATTGACGGTGGTCTTGACGCAAATTATTAACGGCGCGGCGGCAGTGACAATTATTGCGCCGATTGCAATTGCGACATCCCAACAAGTTGGCATGGAGCCGAGAAGCGTCGCGATGGCTGTGGCATTAGCTTCTTCCATGGCGTTCATGTCGCCACTTGGACATTCCGTCAATGTGATGGTGATGGGCGCGGGTGGTTATAGTTTCAAGGATTATGCCCGTGTTGGAATTCCGCTTACGATTTTACTGGTTGTTATGCTGATGATCGTATTGCCGATTGTCATGCCGACAGGAAGATAAACTATGACAAAGAAAACTACTCCGCCTCCACTGCCTCCACAGGAAGAAGAAGCCGTTTGGACTTATCGTGGTTATAAGCTCAAGACTAGCGAGTTTGTCACCGCAATGGTGCATCTGTTTCGCGCGGAAATCCAACGTGCAAATGTGTGGCGTCAGCGTCTCGACACAACCACTAACTGGGCAGTTGTTGCCACGGGAGCAACGCTCTCGATTTCATTTAGTCAGCCGAGTGTGCATCACGGTGTCATCATTCTGAATACACTGTTAGTCACATGGTTTTTGTTCATTGAAGCGCGACGGTATCGCTACTATGAATTGTGGAGTTATCGCGTGCGTCTCATGGAAACAGATTTTTTTGCAGCCATGCTTGTGCCACCATTTCACCCTTCTCCGGAATGGGCAGAGAGTTTGGCAGAAAATTTGCTTTCGCCGAGTTTTCCGATTTCCATGTGGGAGGCATTCGGCCGCCGCCTGCGGCGCAACTATCTTTGGATCTTTTTGATCCTTTTTGTTTCCTGGATGGGTAAGAGCTATCTTTTTCCACAACCAGCCCTGAACATGCAGGAATTCATTTTGAGGGGAGCAATTGGACCAATTCCCGGAATTGTTATAATTACGTTGGGGATCGTGTATCATGCCTTTCTTTTGTTGGTTGCAATTGGCACAGTAGGCATGACCAAAGCGACAGGCGAGGTTCTGCCGCGCTTTGGCGGTGAGAGCGTACGCGAACACGATGCGGAATCAGGGTCCGCCAAAAATATGCGTGCCTGGCTATATCCACAACATCGCCGCAAGCAATTGCTCGCGCTCATCATCACAGATAAGGCGGAGGCGGTTTCAAATCGTATTCTCATGGATCTACGGCGCGGCGTAACTGCGTTGTCTGGCAAAGGTATGTATACAGGTCAGGAACGATCTGTGCTCATGTGTGCCCTTACTGTTACGGAGGTGCACAATCTGAAATCTGCAGTTGCCAAAGAGGATCCGCAGGCCTTTGTGATCGTGTCACCTGCCCAAGAGATCTTGGGACGTGGCTTTAATCCGCTTGCGGAGGAATAAGCGCGTACGATCGATTTAATCCTCGCTGAGATTGCCAAACGACATAAATATCATTGCCTATGCTAGGAGTATTAGGCAAGCAGGAAGCCATGTTGTTGGGCTATCAGGAGGTTCCTTTGCCTGAGCTGTTCGCTGTTCAGCATGTGAAGCTAAAACCAAGTGTCTTCGTTTCTTAGGAGCCCTGCAATTGGTTCTGTTGGTTAATCAAAACAGGGTAGGCAATCAGCCTGTCCTGTGATTCAAAGATATATGTTGGGTCTATGCTGCTACAGAATTTTGCATTACCGGGCGAAATTTATGCCCATTTGTCGATTTAAAATTAATATGTCTAACCAATACCGATTCGGTTACAAATTATCACCACAAGTTTCTTTTCTTAATTCTACTTTTTGGATTTTGCCCATCGCATTACGTGGCAGATCATTTCTGAAGACGATGGACTTGGGAGATTTGTATGGCGCGAGACGTTCACGACAAAAGCGGATCAATTCTTCGCCGGTAATTGACTCACCTTGATTGACCACCACCACCGCTGTGACTTTTTCTCCCCACTCTTTATCGAGACAGCCGATCACAGCACAAGCTGCAACAGAGGGATGCTCAGCTAACACACGTTCCACTTCGGGCGGATAGATGTTGAGTCCACCACTGATAATCAAATCCTTCGAGCGGCCGCACAGTGTGATGTAGCCATCCTTTTCGCGGAATCCCAAATCTCCGGTTTTGAACCAGCCATCGGCTGAGAAAGAAGCGGAGGTTTTGTCTGGCTGTCGCCAATAGCCTTTGAAGACGTTCGGTCCACGAAGTTGCACATCTCCAACTTCTCCATCAGGAAGAATCTCTTCCGTTTCCGAGTGGACAATACGAATCTCCACGCCAGGGAGCCGAAGTCCCACTGAGCCAATGCGTCGCTCGCCGTGCAAGGGATTGGAACAGTTCATGCCTGTTTCGGTCATACCATAACGTTCGAGCAAAGTGTAGCCGAATGTTTTTTGAAAGCCTATGAACGCATCATCGGGCAGACGATCTGAACCGGATGTGATGAGGCGCACATGTGAGAGATCAAATTGAGATGCATTGGGAGCATCCAGCAATCTTTGATGAATCGTTGGCACCGCCATAAATACAGTACACTCGCCGCTCGAAAGCAATTCAAGAGTCTTCTGCGCATTGAACTCACGCATCAACAACGTGGTCGCACCGGCATGTAAGGCACCATGCAGCGCGACAAATAATCCGTGAACATGAAAGATAGGAAGAACGTGTAGAAGAATATCATTAGCCTGCCAACCCCAGGCTTCATAAAGTGCATCAAGATTGGAGGTTAGATTTCCATGCGTGATCTCTGCACCTTTAGGGCGTCCCGTTGTTCCACTGGTGTAGATAATGATGGCGGTATCAGAGAGATTAGATACTGGCGAATTAGAGATTAGTGATTGATAATTGGAAATTTGTAGTTGGAATCGATCCGGATTGGATGGGTCGAGAAAAATACATTCCTTCAAGTCTGGTAGATCAGGAAGAATGGATTGGATTTTTTCCTTGGAAGATTCAAGCGCAAAGAATAATTTAGCACTAGAGTCTTCAAGAAAATATTTCAGTTCATCGGGTGGATATGCCAGATTGAGAGGCAGGGATATAGCTCCCAATCGTACTGTCGCCAGATGCAAAAGGATAAACTCCAAACATTTGGAAAGTTGTATCGCAACACGGTCACCAGGCTGTAATCCCAGACTTTGCAAATATCCGGCGGTTTGGTTGACCAACTCATCCAGCTCCGCATAGGTAACTCGTTGAAGCAGTGGATCGATAAATTCGAGCGCTATTTTGTCGGGATATTTGCGAACGTTTTCGGTAAAGGTATTTAGGAATGACATTGGTCAATTATACGTTCATTGAAGCCCATGCAAACGCCAAAGAATCCTGCTAGCGCATCAGCTCCAGAAGTTTCTCCAATAGCAAGGATATTGTTTGCCGTTTTTTCAATTTGTGCTGGATCGCCAAATACCAAAGCATTAAAAAATTCATGCCACAAAATCCCAACTTCCCCTTTTCCCACAGATCTTAGACACGCTGCCGAAAGAGATGTAGTTAACGGTGCAGCGATATTTGTTATTTCTTCAGCAAGGATGCTTGCAATTTCAGGCGGATGAATAATCCACGCCGCAAGAATTGCACCGATGATGAAGTCATCACCTGCGGGGGTAAGTCCCTGACCTAAGCCAGCAAGCTGACGTGTTATTGGAATAGCAGTAGGAATATCTGCATTGGCAAGAGCTATTGAGAGACTAGAGACTAACGACGTAGGCAGTAGTGGTCGGTAATCGGCAAATCGTAATGATGCCAGCTTGCTTAGGATGCTTTCTTTGTTACTGTGCAAGCTTTCCCAATTGGGGCATGGATGCCAGAGATTTGCGTATGCTATGTTGATGATAAAATCCTCGAAATGAAGTTGATCCGTGTGAATGGAAATTGGGGATTGTGCATTGAGATAATCGGAAAATAAAACATCGCCTTCAACGACAAGGTTGAACGGACCGTTCCCGATTTGGGGCGTGACAACAGACAAAACTTCCCGGCCCTCGTTGATCAGATTACATACGTGGTCAAAGACATGCAAAATGCGCGGATGGCGGGAGTTTATCAGCCAATCTTTTGCATCAGGAGCGAGAGAAAGAGCGTTAATGAATTTCATCGCTGTTTCTCGCAATTCTATCAACAAATAATTCGAGTGATGTTGGCTCTTTTTTCAAAATATAGCTCAGCACATTCGGATTTCCTACCAAGCCCCATCGATCATAATACTCGAACATCTTGACCAGGTTTTCAAGCGCGTATGCGCTCAGCCTATTTGCTTGCGATCTCCAATGCCTAATCTCTACTTTCTTAGCCTGCACATTACGATTCAAAACATGGCTAAAAATCTCTGCAACCTCAACATGTGACAGTGGGGAAGTGCCGACGAGTTCGTATATCGCATTGAGATGATTTGTTTCATTCAATACACTTTGAGCGGCTTCAGCGACGTCTTCAAGGTCAACGAAACTGAATTTCGAATTGACAGAATAGGGAATGCGCAGAATACCGCCTTGGATAACACTCTTCCAACTCGCCAACAAGTTTTGCATATATGTCGCTGGTTGCAGGATGGTGAATGGCAATCCCGACTCGAAGATCATTTCTTCCACACGCATCTTTTGCCAGTGATGATTCATCTTCTCCGCTTGCGGATGCAGGACGGAATGATAGACAAAGTGCTCCACGCCTGCTTTCTGTGCTTCGTTAATTATCAACTTACCAATTACCATTTCATTGGGACTCATGTTCGGACAGATGTGATAAATCGCTCGTACGTCTTGCATGGCGGAGCGAACAGCAGATTCATCCCCCATATTACCAACAACGACCTTGTCTGCTCCCAAAGACTTTAGAACAGACACGTTTTCTTCGCGATGGACAAACGCGCAGACACTCTCGACTTTCGAGAGTGTCTTGACCAAAGTTCTGCCTGTTTTGCCGCCAGCGCCTGTAATGAGAATCATAATTCTGAATATAATCAATTATACTGATTCGAAGCAAGCTTTATTAGATTGCACCAAAAGGAGTCTCCTCATGACCGAGAAGTTTCTTGAGAAAATATTTGAACACAACAACTGGGCGAACCAAAAGATAATCGAGGCTTGTTATGCCTTAAGTGACGAGCAACTCGATGTGAAACCTCAGTCCGTCACAAAAGGGACAATTCGCCGCACGTTGGTGCATCTCGTGCATTCGCAACTCGGATATTTGTCACTCTTGACCATGCCAGTCGATAAGAGACCCGATGTTGCGCCGACCTTCGCTGAGTTGCAGAAGTCAGCGCGCCTCAGCGGAGAAGGGTTGCTCGCATTGGCAAGAGGTCAGGGAAAATCCCTGGACTCGCGGCTCACAACAAAGGATGATTTTTACGCGGAACCCTGGGTCGTGATGCTTCAGGTCATTAACCACGCCACCGAACACCGCGAACAGATTAAGAGCATGCTCAGTGATCTGGGTGTGACTCCTCCATCTATTGATGGTTGGGACTATGGAGAGGTTACCAATGCACTTATTCCGATATCAAAGTGATCGAAGCAATCTTGAAGGAATCGTATGAAAGCAATTGTATATTACAAATATGGTTCACCCGATGTTCTTAAGCTTGAAGAAGTAGAAAAGCCGACTCCTGCAGATAATCAGCTGCTCATAAAAGTTCAGGCGGTCTCCGTCAACAGATCTGACTGGGAGGGCTTAATCGGCAAACCGCTTTATGCTCGTATCGGCGGGCTCATAAAACCCGGTAACAAGATACTGGGATCTGACATCGCTGGGACAGTTGAAGCGGTTGGCAAAGATGTCAAGCAGTTTAAGCCTAGGGATGAGGTATTTGGGCTCATGTTGAATTATGGAGGCGGCTTCGCAGAGTATGCCTGCAAGTCTGAAAAGGCAATGGCATTGAAACCCGCCAACATGACATTCGAAGAAGCCGCGGCTATCCCGCAAGCTGCATTTATTGCACTGCAGGGGATTCGCGAGAAAGGACAAGTCCAACCAGGGCAGAAAGTTTTGATCAACGGTGCGGGTGGCGGGGCAGGCACGTTTGCAATTCAGCTTGCCAAATTAGCCGGGGCGGAAGTGACCGGCGTGGACAATACAGAGAAACTAGAATTGATGCGGTCGCTTGGTGCAGACCACGTGATTGATTACACCAAAGAAGACTTCACCAAAAATGGAAAACAGTATGACCTAATCCTTGATGTAATTGCATATCGTTCAGTTTTTGCCTATCAGCGGGCATTAAAGCCAAACGGAAATTATTTCCTGGCTGGAGGTTCTGTATTTACAATGCTCCAGATGTTGCTGCTAGGACCATGGATTAGAAGAACCACAAACAAGAACATACGCGTTCTGGTGGTTCAAACCGATTCAAAAGATTTGATTTATATAACCAAGCTCATCGAATCTGGCAAAGTCAAACTTGTCATCGACAAACATTTCTCCTTAAGTGAGACAGCTGAAGCACTCCGCTATCTTGGAGAAGGACATGCCAAAGGAAAAATCGTCATCACTGTGGAACATACACGAGGAGCGATCAATGAACAATCATGATCCTAATGGAAAAATCTCGAAAACAAATCAGGCAAAGCCCGAAGGTGGCTTCATTGGCGTTCTGCGCACAGTGGCACTCATCGCGCTGGTAGTCGGTGCCATAGGCTCGCTCATTTTCATGTTCCGCGCAGGTCAGCATACTCCTCGTCTCTTGCTGATTCTTTTTATATTCTGGGTGCTTGCCCCTTTCGTAGCCCTCTTTTGGGCAAACATGGTGTCGAAGCATTGGTCTGCCCTGACCCGAGCAACGCTCTATTGCGTAACGCTCATTGTCGCAATTGGCTCTTTGGCTATTTACAGTGAATGGATTGACGTAAGACTGGCTGGGTCGGCGAACGCTTTTCTGTGGGTCATCGTTTCTCCGGCATCATTGGTTTTCATCACGATAATTGTTGGGATAGCCGCATTACTATCAGGCAGACTCTCACGTCGAGGTGATGGTAATTAATAGCGTTGTTATTCGCGGAAGGATATTTCAGAATGTTCCAAGTGAAAGTTAGTATCGTGATCAATCGACCTCTCGAGGAAGTCTTCGCTTTTCTGAGCAACCTTGAGAATAACTTGAAATGGCGTTCAGGGATGATTAAAGCGGAGAAGATATCTGATGGCCCGATTGGTGTGGGGACAACCTATCGACTGATCAATAGTTTATTTGGACAGCAGGTTGAAGGTGAGGCGGTGGTTACGGAGTACGAGCTAAATCGGAAATACGCGACGATGAATAAATCGGGACTCCCAATCAAAACCCAACGGATGTTCGAGCCTGTTGAGGGAGGCACAAGGGTGACCTTTTCTGTTGAAACGGAACTGGACGGCTTCTTCAAACTGGTAGAGCCACTCATGGCAAGCATAGGCAAGCGACGTCTTGAAGCCGATGCCGTCACGGTGAAAAAACTTATAGAAGCGAGAGCTTTGTTATGATGCATAGTTTCATATCTAAAGCTCATTGCATCTCATCTTTATCGGGACGATTCCCCTCTCCTTTTAGGAGAGGGTCTAGGGGTGATGTCCTTTGCCACCAACACTTAGTGAGGGACTATTTACGCTGAGCTTGCCATTACCATTGACAAGATTTAATTACCTTGCTATAGTTAACTAGAAAGTTAACTATGATGACCAAGATTCAGAACCCGCAAGACTTGGATATGATCTTTGAAGCACTCGCCCATAAACATAGGAGAGAGATCATTTATGTTTTAAGTCTGGGACCTTGCTCCATAAGTAAGTTGGCTTTTTTGAGAAATCTCTCTCTCCCAGCTATTCACAAGCATATAGAAATACTTGAGAAGGGAGGCATGGTCACTCGTAGGAAGATCGGGCAGACAAATTTTCTGACACTCAACCCAGCTTCGCTAAGTGGTCTTCAAGATTGGCTGATGCGGATAAACCTTACTGAAACAGAGATGAAGCAACCCTAGAAAGCTCTGCTCAATATGTGGGCAGAGATTGAATCAACAACAAGGAGAAAAAATGAAGAAGTTTATAATATTTCACTACGGATATGAAAATCCCACGCCTGAAATAATGGGTGCCTGGAGCAAGTGGTTCGAATCGATAGGAGAGAAGATGGTTGATCCGGGCAGCCCTCTCGGTCTTGGAAAAGAAATCACACCTTCTGGAACGAAAGAATTGCCGCTGGGAATGGATTCATTAACTGGCTACACTGTAATTCGTGCAGCAGACATGGATGAAGCAGAAAAAATCGCCAAAAGCTGCCCAATGATCACAAGCGTAAGAGTATACGAAGCAAAGTCAATGTAGGGTTATAGATTCAAAAAGAGGTATCTCTATCCTGGAGATACCTCTTTTTGAATCAGGTGAACAAAGCGCACCTATCGCGGCTCGGATAAAAGTAAATGCGAGCGAACACGAAGAGCCACTCGTGTACGCTCGCTGTACTTCCCCGACCCAAGGGGGAATTTGCTGGAGTTTGTCTGTTACGATAGTTCTTTGATCATAAGAATTACAACGCTAGAAGATATTGCATAACTAACTCAACTGCTTCATTTCCGAACATTGAACTATTTCAAGAAATGAAACTAAAAGGGAGCAACTGCATTCGTGATAACGAATAACGATAATAATATATTGACAAACGATAAATCATATGTTATCCTATAACTATCAATTACTAAGTGAGGTATTTCTTATGAAAAAAGGTTCAACACTATTCTTGAAGTTTGTCATTTGTCTTATCGCAATCGGAGTCCTTATATGGCTGATTTGGTTTCCTCAACTTGAAGGAAGAGCTGCTAACTTAGATCTAATCAGTATTTATATGAATCCGCTGATTATATACACTTACATAGGTTCAATCCCATTTTTTGTTGCCTTATATCAGGCATTCAAGCTTTTGGGCTATGTTGACGGCAATAAAGTTTTCACTCAACCATCAGTGAACGCTGTAAGGAATATAAAAAACTGTGCACTCACATTCAGTGGCTTCATTGTGCTGGGAATACTATACATAAGGTTATCTGTTGTAGATGACGACCCGGCGGGAGTTACTGCCCTGAGCATTGTTATTACTTTTGCTTCCATCGTAATCGCAACCGCTGCCGCTATTTTTCAAAGACTTCTACAAAATGCCATAGACATAAAATCAGAAAATGATTTAACGGTATAAGGTGCAATGATGGCAATCATAATCAATGTCGATGTAATGCTGGCGAAACGAAAAATGAGCGTCACGGAACTTTCGGAAAGAGTCGGAATCACGATGGCTAATCTTTCAATACTAAAAAACGAAAAAGCAAGAGCGATTCGTTTTTCAACGTTGGAGGCAATTTGCAAAGCCTTAGATTGCCAACCTGGAGACATACTGGAATACAAAAGTGACGAGGGAAAAAACAAATAACAAAGGTACAAGAGTTCGCCCGTGTTTATTTCGATCTGGTCGGACGGTCATAATATGACGATGGAGCAGGCAGTTCAGTTGGCGTTGGACTCAAAGTAGATAATACACGGCTAACACCACATTGCGCTCAATGTAGTACTTGAAGATTTCGAATCGGAGAAAATACGCCTCGAGCGCTTGAGGTTGAAGGTAAATGTGAGCGAACACGAGTGCCACTCGTGTTCGCTCGCTGTACTTCCCCGACCCAGAGAGGAATCTGCTGGAGTTTGTCTATTATGATGAGAGTGTATGGTAAAGTGGGGTTAGGTTCCTTTTCGACGAAAGGATATTTCATAATGTTCCAAGTGAAAGTAAGTATCGTAATCAATAGACCTCTCGAGGAAGTCTTTAGCTTTCTAAGTAACCTTGAGAATAATATGAAGTGGCGCTCTGGGATGATTAAAGCGGAGAAGATATCTGCGGGTCCAATTGTTGCGGGGACAACCTATCGACTGATCAATAGTTTATTTGGACGGCAGGTTGAAGGCGAGGCAGTTGTCACTGAATACGAGCTAAATCGGAAATACGCGACTGTGAACAAATCGGGACTTCCCATCAAAACCCAACGCATGTTTGAGCTTGTCGATGGAGGAACAAGGGTGACTTTTTCTGTCGAAACGGAACTGGGCGGTATCTTCAAGCTGGTGGAACCGCTCATGGCGAAGATAGGCAAACGACGCCTTGAAGCGGATGCCGTCAAAGTGAAAGAACTCATAGAAACAGGATAGAAACAGAAGCCGACTCCATGCCCTCTCCCTTGGGAGAGGGACAAACGGGCACGCCGATCAATCGTCACAATCGGGGTGAGGTCTGTTACGATGCAAGCGTGGGATAGGGGAAATACTGGCATACACTCAAAGAGCGCCTTGACAAGTTCCGCCTGTTTTGCCGCCAGCGCCTGTGACAAGAATCATATGCTTCAAAGAGCCTGTTCATATGCAGGATATTTGTTATTCCATTATCTTGCGCCTAAATTGACGTGAGCATATAATCTTCGTGAAAGCAATACCACTTGAGGATGAGGAAAGCAAAATGTATCAACGTGATCCCACTCGCTTATTTTCAGATGGGTCTCTTTATGGAGCGTTAGAAGCTCATTTAAAGCAGGCACAACAGAAAGTAGACGAAATTCCAAGAGAGAAGTTTCTTGCTTCATCAGATGAACTTATATTCGAACACATAAGGGCGGGACTATTCGTAGATACCCTTGTCTTGCACGAAGATGCTATGACACTGAAAGACGAAGAGATTCAAATCAATGTTCAATCATTTCTTAGAGAAGGATTCATGCAGGTTCCAGGAATAAGGGTTACTATATCCATTCCTTATACAGGCGACTCGAATCTATGGACCATGCGACCATCGACTTCCAGCGGTGTATCTCCTTATGGAAATGTCAGAAGGTCTAGAGGCGAAAATGACGGAACTCTTGAAGTTGTAATAGAGCAACCTGCAAGTGACCCTCAAGAAAAAATAAAAAACGAGTTGGACAGAAATTTGGGATATGTAAAAGACTACATAGCCAACCAAAAACTGGAAATAGATGTCGTTAATACTAGGCTTGACCCTATTATCTATAAAGCCATCAACGAGCGGCGGGAAAAGCTAGGAAAACACGATGAGATCGTAAAAATGCTTGGCATACCCTTGGAGCGAAAAGAAGGTGTACCTAGCCTAAAACCAATCATATTAGAGAAGAAAATTATCAAGCCGCTTCCATCTGCTGCAAAAGAGATAAAAGAATACGGAATCGATGATGCTGATTATGAGCATATTCTCTCTGTAATTCGGCATGAAGGAGCAACTTTCGAAAGCACTCCAAAAACCTATAAAGGTATGGGCGAGACTGATCTAAGAAATATCTTGTTAGCTCATCTGAATGGACACTATAAAGGCAATGCAACTGGAGAGACTTTTAGGGGTGAAGGCAAAACCGATATCAGGATTGAATTTGAAAACCGAGCAGCCTTTGTTGCTGAATGCAAAATATGGAGGGGTCCAAAAGAGCTAACCGAAGCCGTAGAACAAATGCTTGGCTATCTCACTTGGCGGGACTATAAATGTGCTCTTGTTGTATTTAATAAGGAGAACGCTGGATTTACGGAAATACAAGATAAAGTCCCTAACCTGATACAAGGTCTTAAGAACTTTCAAAAGCAAATAAGTAACCAACCAGCAGGAGAATGGAGATTCATTGTTACATCTAGTGATGATGAATCAAAGCGCCTCACTATGCAAGTCTTTATCTTCAATCTCTACTGCAAATAAGTCATCGATCCACAGTCCGCTGCGCCTCGCGGTTGCGTGCAGCATGGGGATATTTGTTTGTCATCTTATTTTCTTGCAAACCGAACTGTCAAGAGCGTATAATTCTAAAATATAGTCTATTATACAGAATAGAGAATTACAATCAGGGTATCCTATGGACACAACCTCTTCAAAGCAATTTGGTCTATTATTAAAACAATACCGATACTTGAAAGGCATTTCTCAAGTCGAACTCGCCTTTCAAATCACGTATTCCCCATCAATGATTAGTCGTTGGGAAAGCCTTCGTGATAAACCTCCAACAAGAGAAATTGTCGCACAAATAGGTAGAACACTCAATTTAACAACGGAGGAACTCGATGAACTTCTACTTGCAGCGGGATACGCGCCAGTATCTCCGTCTACATCAGGTCTTTCGCCTGAGATTAAACTTAGTCCTGTATTGCTATTGTAGGACGACCACAAGACGAGGCAGTCAGAGAATTTCAGGTACAAATACAAGATCTCAGAAGTCTTGTTGAAGCACTTGGCGAAAGGCTCAACAACGCTGATAGTACGACTGGTGACTTAAATTCACTTCATGATGAATTGCTTGATATTCGTGAAGTTGTTTCAGAGATCCAGACTACAGGGCAAGAGTTAACAGCACCCATAAGTATGCCCTCTCGAAGACAACTGGAAGTCAAACTTATACCAATGACAACTTTCAACAACCTGGAAGAACATCGTTCTGACGAGAACAAATGGTATTCTTGGACAGCTATGTTTGGTGGCGCGATTCTCGGAATTATTGTAAATCTCGCGACAGGTGCAGAAGCATCTACAGCAACCTGGGTGATACTTGGAACATTCTTTGTTGTGGGTTTATTCGCTTTCTGGCAAGCACGAACGTTTTCAAACCGTGCTAACTATGTAAAAAATGAACTATTGGGGCAAGGTAACAAAGAAATCAAATCATTGGATAAATCAGGTAATAGCACATAAGATGCTGTCCAGCAAAACGCACTACATTTCCAGTTTTTTTATATTCAACGTGGCTTGGACGATGGAAAAGACTAATGGGCAGAATCAATCACCGGCTTAGAACGAAGCGGGGCACTTCAAATAATTATTTACCACTCACCAATTCCCACAACCGATTCGAATTCAACGGGATTTCCAAAATCTCAAAATCCACATCATGTAACGCATCTTCCAATGCCTGTGCAAACAACGGACCGACAGGAATCGCGCCCGCTTCGCCCGCGCCCTTCACGCCCAGCGGGTTGAGCGGCGAAAGCGTTATGCCATGTCCCGTTTCGATCCGCGGCACATCCAGGCTCGTGGGCAGGTGATAATCCATGAACGTGCCATTGAGCAGTTGCCCGTTGTCGTCGTAGGCGAGCCGCTCGTAAAACGCATTGCCAATGCCCTGCGCCACGCCGCCATGGATCTGCCCATCGAGAATCAGCGGATTGATGACCGCCCCGCAATCGTGCACGACGAGATATTTCTGGATATGGATTTGCAGCGTCTCGGGATTGACCTCCACGATCATAGCGTGGATGCCGCTGGCAGTGGCGCCTCTTTCTGGACCGAAATAGTTGGTCGCCTCCAAACCAGGCTCGGTGCCAGGCTTGACCGCTCCGCGCATCGGATTCGCCTTACCCGCGAGTTCACCCAACGAAATTGTTTTTTGAGGGACGCCCTTGACATGCACCTGACCATCCGCAAGTTCAAGGTCTTCTTCAGCCGCTTCGAAAAATTCGGCGGCGTGTTTGAGAATTTTCTGGCGCACCACTTTCGCGGCTTCATTGATGGCATTCCCCGCGACGACCGCGCCGCGACTGGCGAACGTCCCCGCGCCCCAATAGAACTGGTCGGTGTCGCCTGTGACGACATC
>Ga0209131_1000762_pt1 | contig 22653 bp, 19 predicted proteins | sample GraSoi_2013_40cm_FD_185826 | JGI IMG/M metagenome (GOLD analysis project Ga0209131, IMG submission 185826) | Grasslands soil microbial communities from the Angelo Coastal Reserve, California, USA - Sample 9_17_2013_40cm (SPAdes) (version 2) | ecosystem: Environmental > Terrestrial > Soil >... | reverse complement strand
GAACTCGGATAGAGAAGGACTCGCCGTCTTCCTCAATTCGAAGTCACTGAGCTGGGGCAAAATGAGGGGGCTCGCAGGGGGGACGGACGAGGTCTCAATCGCCGTGGGGCCAGGAGAACGTGTCGACGAAGCAGAGTATATGCCCCGGCGTGGGCCAGTGTTGTCAAATTATTGTCTGTTTTTCGCATCAGTGCGAATTCTATTCCTTCGCCCAAGGTGCAATCGCTTAGGATTGACGCCGCTTGACACCAATGGTAACGCGCTGGACGCACGGCCGCTTGTCGCTTTTTGTGGGAGGGATGCAGAAGGCAACGTGAAGGCATCGAGGAGTGAACGCCAGCAGCATTTGCAGATTGCGATCGTGCGATCGCCGGGAGCGAGGGCGGACGCGATGCTGCGCGGAATCTTGCGGACCGATTTCCTAAGCATGCAGCGTAGCGCGCGTTAAGTTCAGTGGAACGAGGGCCGCATGACATCGGCTGGGCACGTTGCGGGCGAGGGTTGATAGCTGAGTTGCGCGACCCAGCATTCCGCCTTGTGCTTATTGTCGGAATCTGTGGGGGCTCTCAAATAGTGGCGCAATTCCGCGAGTACCTGATCGGTTTGACCTTTTGTGAAATAAATTTGCGCGAGGACCAGACTGGCGTTCGGGAATGCGTTTTCGCTCTGCCGAAGCGTTGCGATAGCTTCCGGAGTGACACGGCGCTGGGCGAGCAGAGCGCGGCCGAGCACGTAGTTTGACGCGGGAGATTGCGGATCGAGATCGAAAGCCTGGCGCGCCTCGGCTTCTGCTTCCTGACATCGATTCAGCAATAGCAACGCGAAAGAAAGATCCTGGTGCGTCTGGGCGAGGCGGCGATCGAGGGCGAGCGCGGCTTGGTGCTCTGCTAGAGCTTTCTCGTATTCACCGCGCTGAATGAAGCGGAGGCCGAGCGCATTGTGGGCCTGAAGGAAATCGGGATAGATCCGCAAAGCTTTTTCGAGATGCTCAGTGGAGGTGCGCAGATCGCCGGACTGGAATGCTTTTTGGGAGCGCTGGAACTCTTTGAGGGCTTTGGAGGGAATGCGGAGCTGGCTGGCAGGAACCAAGTGGTCGGCGTCCGGCGGAGGCGTGGTTTGTCGCTGGGGAGGTCGCTTCGAGACGCAGACGAAGGTCCTCCCAAGGGTCATCAACGATACGGGGAACTCTGCCGTTTGCGGATCTCTGGTCGCCGTTTGGGCGGCGATGCGGAGCGAGTTGAGCATGGATGTTTGACGCAAACGCAAAAAAGAGTAGGACGACGATCGTGCGTTTCATGTACGTACCCTGACGGCGAGCTAATGAATTCGAGGCTGGCCCACCGCTTCGTTCTTCAGGCGCGTCGTGGAGTGGAATTTTTGAGGTGCCGCTCAGCGCGCTTCAAAGGAAAGGACGGAAGAAGTTGCGGATTTGTTTGGGAGGTTGCGAGTAATTGTGTGTAAATCGCGGCTACATTTGGGCTTTAAGATAAAAAAGTTCTTAACGGAGACGGTCGCAACTTCAGAGAAACGAACTTGAGCCATTGGTCGGCGCAAGGCTGTCATTCAGCGTGACGTGAGCTCCTGGCGAAGTGATGAAAGTATTCTCGGGGCCCCAACGCACGTCTCGTGAACCTGTGCTCCCAAGCTCCTCATCTTCACATAGATGGTGGCACTATCGGTTAGCGGCCAAATTGTCGGTTGCGCGGGTGTTGCGGAATGGGCGAAAATTATGCTCTGCGGGTGCCCCACTTTGCGGCGTTTTGGCGAAGATGGGTTTCTTACTCCCCCGGCTTGCGCTAAGGCCCTCTGGTCAGATAGACCCTCACATCAGAGGGATACGGCAACGGCCAGACAGAAGGACAAAGTCATGACGCAGCAGATCGGCGAGCTCGCTCCTCCTAATCGGCTCATGCTGACGCCGGGTCCATCGTCGATGGACCCGCGGGTGTATCGCGCGTTGGCCGCGCCCCTCGTCGGCCATCTCGATCCATGGTTTAAGGGCTGCATGGACGATACGCAGATTTTGCTGCGGCAAATCTTTCAAACTGAAAATCGGTTGACGATGCCGCTTTCGGCATCGGGCTCGGGCGGAATTGAAGCTGCGGTGGTGAACAGCCTGGAGGAGGGCGACGAAGCGGTCATTTGCGTCAACGGGACTTTTTCCGAGCGTATGGCGGTGATTGCGTCGCACACGCCGGCGAAAGTGACCAAGGTGGAAGTGCCGTATGGGAAGCCGGTGGATGCGGAAGATGTGCGGCGCGCGGGCAAGGGTCGGAAAATTAAAATTGTGGGACTTGCGCAGGGCGAAACTTCTACGGGCGTGTTGACGCAGATCGCTGATTTTCGCAAAGTGGCCGATGAGCTGGGCGCTTTGCTGGTGGTCGATACGGTCGCCTCGCTTGCGGCGGTTCCGCTGCACGTGGACCGCGAACGAGTGGACATTTGCTTCAGCGGCACGCAAAAAGCGATCAGCGCGCCGCCAGGGATGTCGCCGATTACGGTGAGCCCGCGGGCGGAGGAAGTTTTTCGCACTCGCAAGACGAAAGTGCAGAGCTGGTATTTCGATCTCACAACAGCGATGAATTATTGGGGCAAGGAGCGGCTGTATCATCACACGCCGCCGGTATCGCTTATTTATGCGTTGCGCGAGGCTATGCGCATTGTGATGGAAGAAGGCTTGGAAGCGCGTTGGGAGCGGCATCGCATTAACCAGTTGGCGCTGATCGCAGGCATCGAAGCGATGGGGCTGGAGCTGCTGGTGAAGAGGCCGGCGGACCGCTTGCCGACTGTGACCGCGGTGATGATTCCGGATGGCATCGATGACGCGAAAGTGCGCAATCAACTGCTTGATGAATTCAACATCGAGATTGCCGGCGGACTTGGAGCCCTGAAGGCGAAGATTTGGCGCGTGGGATTGATGGGCCACTGCAGTCAAAAGGCGTATGTGCTACTGTTCCTCGCGGCGATGGAGAAAGTGCTAATCGATCAAGGGGTCCGCGTGCCATCGGGCGCAGGCGTCGGCGCGGCGGTGCAGAATTATACGCACGCGCACTCTGAAGCAGCGGTCGTGAGCCGTTAACGGAGAAGGAGAATTCGTGAGTTCAGTTCCAGTCCTGGCCAACAGCGGCGCGATGAGCACGTTTGTGGGCGCTTTTGAGGTGACTTCCAAGCTGACCGGCAATGTGCATCAGTGCCGGTTTTCGCACATGTGGAATGGTATTGCGACCAGACACGCGGATACGATTGATACGAAATTTTTTGTGGACGGCAAGGCGGTCGTTTTAGGGTTGTCGCACAAAGCTTTCGTTAAATTTCGCGAACGCACGGGACGCGACCTGTCCGACCGTGAGGCGAGTTTTATTTCCGCGGAATTCTTGCGCGAGCGATTGGAAGAGGAAGACGAGCGGCAGCTCTATGATGTGTACGAACCGGACGTGCTGCGATTGATCGAGCAGATCGGAATTAAGTAAGAAACACCGCCACTGTTTCCTGTACCACAAAGAGGGATTAATCGCCGGGTTCAGCGTGGAACGACTCGAGGCATTGATGGCGCAAGCCGTCGCGGCGAATGAAGTGAATCACGAGAAACATTAGCAGCCCGCCGGCCACCATGACAGCGACTGCGATTTGCAGGCCGAACTGCATATCGTGCAGGTCGGAGATTCTTCCTACCAACTGCGGCCCAAATCCGCCGACAAGCTGCGTGACAAACATATATACGCCGATGGAGGTGGCATGTGCGCGCCGCGGCATCATGTCGTGAATGACGGCCGTAACTGGGCCGTGATACCAGGACATGAAGAAAGCCGCCATAGCCAGCGCGGCGAGTACGAGCGATTTTTCATCGGTTTGTATTGCCAGGATTAGGAAAGGAGCGGCGAGAAGAAAAGCAACTGCGATGGCGATAATGCGTCCGAATGTAAAACGCCGCTGGAGGCGATCGGCGACATAGCCGCCAAAAAGCACGCCGAACAGACTGCACACTAACCCGATTACTGCTAGGGAAACAGAGGCCTGGCGCAGGCTGAAATCTTTGTAGGTGACGGCGAAGTCGACGCCCCAGGTGAGCAGGGAAACGCTGGAAAAAGTGATGCACGTGCCGCCCGCGATCATGGCGAGAAAAGCGGGGACGGTGAGCAGCTTTCGGATGGGGCAGACCTCGGAGCACGGTCCGCGGGGCGGCTCCTCGAGCGATACGACCGCTATCACCGGAATGAGCCCTGCAATGGCGATCACGAAAAGCGCATACTGCCAACCATAACGTGGACCGATGATGCCGCCGAGAGCTTGTCCAGCCGCGCCGCCCAGGAGCATGCCGCTGGCGAAAATAGCTTGCGCCGACGCGCGATTCGCCACCGGGAACGCGCCGGAAATCATGGATTGCGCAGCGGGAGCGTACGCAGCTTCACCGATGCCGACGAAGGCACGCGCGATTAGCAAAAACGCGAAACTGCCGGCGAGGCCTCCCGCGAACGTAGCGAGGCTCCAGCAAACAATTCCGAACGTAATAATGGTTTTGCGACTGAAGCGGTCGGCGAGGAATCCAAAGGGGATGCTGCCGACGGCGAGAACGAGCAAGAGCCATGTTTGCAGGGAGCCGAGCTGCGCGTCGGTAACGCCAAGATCTCTGCGAAGCATGGGAATCAGCGGGATGAAAACCCAGCGAGCGGCGAAGTTGACAAAGTTGACCAGAACAAGTACAGCAAGAAGGCGAAGTTGATAGGACGTGAGCGGAATGGATTTCGATGACACTCTAAGTTGGCTCCGTCGGCGAGTCGATACGTCTGGCGTTTCCGCGAGAGGGCCAAGAGGTGCGGCCCCAGGGCTTCAGCGTCCGCTCTATCCTGCTCTTATTATATACCGCGTATGAATCCGACTACCTCTTCAGCGGCGAGCACGAGTGACCGGTTGACTACCGTACTTTCGTACGGGGCACTGCTGCTGCTGATTTACCTGGTGTTTCGAATTGTCGAGCCGTTCCTGGTGCCGCTGGCGTGGTCGGCGATCCTGGCGATTTTTTTCTATCCGGTGCGCGAATGGATGATGCGGCGAGTGAGGCCGAGCCGCGCGGCGCTGGTCAGCACGCTAGCCGTGACGCTGCTGCTGATTGTGCCGGCATTGGTGGTGCTCGTGTACACGACGCGGCAGGCCATCGACGCAACGGCACAATTGCAAGACGCCCTGACGGATCCGGACAAGGCATTGCAGTCGCATGTGGTGGCCTGGATCCGGCATCAGCTTCCGCAGGCATGGCAAAACACGGATTTCTCGCAGCCGCTGCGTCAGGGCGCCGAGCGAATTGCGACGTTTCTAGCATCGAGACTGGCGGGGCTGGTGAAAAACCTGTTCACGTTCTTTGTGGATTTGTTCATCGTCATCTTCGCCCTGTTCTTCATGTTTCGAGACGGCGAGGAGATCGTGCGCGGCGCGAGCCACTTACTGCCGTTTGACGAATCGATTCAGCAGGACATGCTGCGGGAGTCCCGCGATTTGATTTTCGCGAGCGTAGCTGTGGCGCTGGTGATTGCGGGATTGCAGGGAGTTCTGGGAGGGTTGGCGTTTACGATTGGAGGAATTTCCACGCCGGTTTTCTGGGCGGTGTTGATTGCTTTCTTTTCACTGGTGCCGGTGGTGGGCTCGGCGCTGATTTGGGCTCCCGCGGCGCTCTTCCTGGCGTTCAGCGGGCATTGGGGCCGGGCGATTGCGGTCGTGACGATTTGCGGAGGCGTCGCAGGGCTGGCGGACAACATCGTACGGCCGATGCTGCTGCGCAATCGTACGCGTCTGAACGAGCTGTTGCTGTTCCTGGGCGTTTTGGGGGGACTGCAAGCGTTCGGGCTTCTGGGCTTGGTGATTGGTCCGACGATTGTGGCCGCTGCAATGGGAGTGTTTCGCGTTTATATGGATCATCGTGACAGAGAGGCAGCGCTTGCTGCGTAACGGCTTCTTGTGTAACCGCTTCCTGCGTAACAGGGCGGGCGAATTTACGTGCGGGGTAATGGGCGTGTGCTAGAGTACCCGACTCAGATGAGTACGAACGGCTACAAACCCGCTGTCGTGCATCCGGAATTGCCGCCGGAAAAATTGCGGTGGAGGTGTGAGCCCTCGCGGCTGCCTTTTGAAACGACGGCGCAGGCGGAATTGCGCGAGGGGTTTATTGGGCAGGAGCGGGCGCTGCGGGCGCTGAAGATGGGCGTGGAGCTTTCCGCGCCGGGGTACAACGTGTTTGTGTGCGGGCTGGCGGGGACGAGCCGCGGCGGGACTATCGCGCACATGATCGAAGAGCTGCATCCGAAGACAAAGACTTCGCTGGACCGCTGCTACGTTAATAATTTCAAAATTACCGACCGGCCGAGATTGCTTTCGCTGCCGCGCGGGCAGGCGAATTCATTCAAGAAAGATATGCAGGCGGGGATTGATTTTCTGCGGCGGCGAATTCCGCAGGTGTTTGAGGGCGAGCCGTTCCAGCGGCAAAAGGGGAGGATCGTTGAGCGCTTCACCGTGCGCGAAAAAGAGCTGATGGACGATTTCACGCGGCGGATTGCGCGCGAGCAGTTTGCGCTGGGTCACATGCAGGTGGGCGCCGTGGCGCTGCCGGAGATTTTCCCGGTGCTCGAAGGGCAGATGGTGCCGATCGAAGACATTTCGAAGATGGTGCATGAAGGCAAGCTGGATTCGCCGGTGGCCGAGGAGATCGAGCGGAAGTACGAGCAGTTCCGGCAGGAATTTACAGTTGTTTACCGCAAGACCCTTACGCTTTCACGGGAATTGGCGAGCGAGCTAAGTTATTTGGAGCAGGAGGCGGCGTCGGTTCTGGTGGATGGAGTGATCGAAGAGTTGAAGGAAAAATACCCGGGCACGAGCGTGTCGGAATATTTGGAAGAGGTGCGGCACCACTTACTGGATAACCTCGATCCTTTCAAGGAGCGCGAAGGCGAGGGCGAGCAGGAGGGGCCTGAGCCGCCGCCGGATGGCGCGCCGAAGCCGCCGGGAGCGCAAGATCGCGATCCATTCCGGCTGTATGGCGTTAACGTGATTTTGGCGCACGGGGATGAAGATGGCTCGCCGGTGATTTTCGAGACCACACCGACGTACGCCAATTTGTTTGGCACGATTCAGCGCGCGTACGACACGCGGGGCGGATGGACGAGCGACTTCATGGACCTGCGCGGAGGTTCGCTGCTGCGCGCGGACGGCGGATTTTTGATCATGTATTCGCTGGAAGCGCTGTCCGAGGTCGGAGTTTGGCGGGCGCTCAAACGGACCCTGAATCACAATCGGCTAGAGATTCAGCCGCTGGAAATGTTTTATCCGTTTGGCGGGAGCGCACTGAAACCGGAAGCAGTCGAAATCAACGTGAAAGTGATTTTGATTGGCGACCGGCAATTGTACGAGCTGCTGTACGAATATGAAGAGGACTTTCGCAAGATTTTCAAGGTGCGCGTGGAGTTTGACGAAGAGATGCACATGAGCGACGGCGTCATCGCGGAGTACGCGGGCCGGCTGCGCGCGCTGTGCGAGAAGGAGGGATTATCGCCGCTGGACCGCGGAGCGTTTGCGGCGATTCTGGAATACGGAGTTCGGCAGGCTGGGCGGCGTAACAAGGTTACGGCGCGGTTTGTGGACATTGCGGATTTGGCCCGCGAGGCGCATTACGCGGCGGCGGCTGCCGGTGAAAATGTAGTCCGTGCGGCGCATGTGCGCACGGCGCTTTCCGCGAAGATGGAGCGGCATAACCTGATAGAGACGCGCATTCGCGAAATGATCGAAGAGGGCACGCTGCTCGTGGATTTGGAGGGGAAGCGCATTGGTCAGGTGAATGGGCTTAGCGTGCTGGAAATTGGTGGCTACGCGTTCGGCAAGCCGGTGCGGATTACTTCGACGGCGGCGCTGGGTAAATCGGGCGTCATTAATATTGAGCGCGAATCGAATTTGAGCGGGCGCTTTCACGATAAGGGCGTGCACATTATTTCGGGCTATTTGCGGAGCCGGTTTGCGCAGGACAAGCCGCTGTCGCTTGCGGCTAGCATTTGCTTCGAGCAGTCGTATTCGGGTGTGGATGGGGATAGCGCGAGCTCGACGGAGATTTACGCGCTGATTTCGGCGCTGGCGGAACTGCCGCTGCGGCAGGACATTGCGGTGACCGGGTCGATGAACCAGCAGGGAGATATTCAGGCGATTGGCGGGGTCAACGAGAAGATCGAGGGATTTTTCGATGTGTGCCGGATTAAGGGGCTGAGCGGAACGCAAGGCGTGATGATTCCAGCGTCGAACGTTGAGGATTTGATGTTGCGGGACGATGTGCTGGAAGCGGTGGCGGCGGGGAAGTTTCACATCTGGCCGGTGGCGAAGGTGGAAGAGGGAATTGAGATTCTGACGGGGATGACCGCGGGGTCTTGCAATGGCGATGGGACGTTTCAGACGAGCACGGTGTTTGCGCAGGTGAATGAGCGACTGACCAAGATGGCGCAGATGATGAAAGGGTTTGAGTAGTCGAAAGTCTTCTTCTGTGATCACTGATTCGAGCGTAAAGCCAAGAAACTCAAAAATAGTCTAGGTTGTGCCGAGAAGGGTCGCAGCAATGCTGCGCCCCTACGGTTTTGTGGTGAGTCAGTTCGGCGCCGGAGCGAGGTAGGCTTGGCGATGGTCTACTTGATACCAGGAGTGTTTTGCCTTGACCTTGAGGGAATGGAGCTGCCCGTCGGCACTAGGTGGTGTGAAGGCGAGGCTGTATTCGTGGCGAACCAGTTGGGCGATCTCCGCGTAGGCGCGGGCGAATTCTTTCGTGTTCTTCGGGAAATAGGCACGGCCGCCCGTGGAATGGGAGAGCTCGCGCAGCCACTGATCGGCTTCCCCGAAAACCTGTTTGACGAAGGCGCGAGCTTCGAGTTCGTCCGCAGAAAGCTTCTTGTGCTTGGCCGGCCTCCGGAAATCGCCTGCAAGGGAAACGGCCAGGATCCGGACGTCAGAGGTGTTTAATCTCTGCTGAATAAGCTGCCAATTTTGAGTAGAAGACGTGTCGATGCCGGTGGAAAGAAGGACGACTGTCTTTTTTCCGGGCAGCGGCGCAAGCCAGTCAAGAGTGGAAGCCAGACTTGTGGACAGATTAAGTTGGCCATAACCGGACGCGAAATTGAGGTCTTGCAGGGCTAAGCGGGCGGCGGGTTTGTCCCGTGTGAAATCGAGGAGTAATTCCGGAGTTTTGGAATAGCTGGCGATGGCGACACGGTCAGTTGGAGAGATGCTGGCGAGGAGAGCGTCGGCTGCGCGAACGTGGTCTTTGCCAAGGAGGAGAACGGCGGGGCCAGATTCGATTAGGAGCACGAGCTGTGCGGGCTCTTCGATGGGAAGGAAATCGGTAATGGGTTGCTCCAAGTCATTGTCGAATATATGGAAATCTTGATGACGAAGCCCGGAGACGAAATGGCCGGAGGAGCCTGTCACCGTGACGCCGACGTTTACGCGATTTACCGCGACGCGAATCGGCGGGGGCCGCTGAGTTTGGCCGACCGAAATTGACGCTACGATGAGCAGAAAGAGCAGGGCAGCCAAGATTGGCTGTCCCACATTGCTTATTCGAGCCATTCGTCGAAGTGGACGCCCTTGGAGTCCTTCCAGGAGGCGCCGGCTAGAAAATGAAGATGACGGGGGAATACTTCGGGATTGACGTTGAGCAGCCAGTCTGGGACTTGGCCAGTGGGCGATTCCGGACTGGCATTCGCGCCTTTTTTTGCGGTACTTGCCGAAGGGTTTTTAGCTTGTTCGATCCAGCGTGATTTCAGGGCTTGGTAGTCGATCTTTTGGAAATTCATGAAAGTGAGACCGTTGAGGTTTGCGGGCAGTTGCGCGCGCGCGGCCTGGAATGCGGCAGGTAAGGTTACTTGCGCTGTTGCATTTTCCGGCGAACGCTTGGCGAGGAATTCGCGCAGCGTTTCGCTGCGGCTGGAGGCCAGGACGAAGGAAGGAGTTACGGTCAGGTGATAGAAATTCCACTGCGCGACGCCGGTGCTATTTTGCGCGCCCCCCAGAGACACTTTGACGAAGGTGGCGTCGCCTTCGGTGCGCTCGGAACCTAGTTGCTCGCCGAAGACGGTGCGAAGGAGCTTTAGCGTGTCTTGCTTGTTGCGAATACCGATGTAATAGACAGCTTTTTGCGGATCCATCGCGGGATTGCTTTGGACGGATGCAAGTTCACCGCTGAATAGCGCGAGAGCGTCGGGAAGCGGCATGCCGATGCGCGTAGCCGCGAGGCCTTCGATCATGTCAGCACCGCCTTGCTGTTGTTGCGGGAGCGCGACGCGCAGGGCGCGCTTCAGCAAATCGTAAAATGCGGAAAGATTGAACTGCGCTTCGCTGTACGAGACGACGTCGGGCGAAACGAAGGAAAGCGACGCGGGAGCTTGCTGGCCGGTGGTCCAAAGATCGAAAAGCGTTCCGGGAGCGACATCGCCGAGAACGGCGCCTTGTACCCGGGCCTTGGCGCCTTCGAGCGTGAGATAGCCGGAAAGAGAATGGATGGACTGTAGCTTGAGCGCATCGAGGACGGGTTCGATCTGAACGGGCGGGTTGGCTGGCACGGCTGAGGCAAAGTCCTTAAATTGCGGAACAGGTAGAAAAAATTCGAGCAAGCCTCCGTGCAATAGAGGTTGGGCTTCCTGGTAGGCGGCGGTTTGCGCGAGGGAAGAGCCTGAGGTTTTGCCGTCGAGACGCGCGAGAATTTCCTCGAACACACCAAGTTCGCTGGAGCTTACGGCGTATTTGCCGCGCTCAGTCCAGTAGGTGACGCTATCTTTTCGCTCGATTTTGAGCGCCGGGGCGCCTGCCACCGTAATGGTAGAAATTTGCGGCGGCTCTTTTTCCTGCGTGCGGAAGCGCAGAACCGTCTTCGCGAGCAGGAGCTCCTTGCCGGTGCGATCGTATACGAAAAACATGCCGTTCCAGGGGCGCTCGGTAGATTTTGCGGCGGCCGATTTTGTTTCGGGCTTGCGCAGATAGCCGAACACGAAAGAATTTTCTAGGAGAGAAGAGGTTTGCTCGATTTCTTCGCGGGAGAGCTGCGGCTTCGAGGGATTTCTCTCAGAGCTGCTCTGCATGTTTTGCAAAGCGGCGGCACGGAGAGGCGCGAGATCTGGATCGTCCCAGAGCGCGAGAAGGGAATTAGATTTTCTCGCGTCGCCAACGGGCGTGCCGCGCCAGATGACGTAGAACGTGGTGCGCGCGGGCATCTGCGCAGGCTCAAGCGGAGCTTGCGCCCAGGTGCCATCGGAGCAGAGCAACGTGAAGACGAGAATCAGCAATGCGGGAATTTGCGGGCGAATGCGCTTCATGGGGCTCTCCGGCGAGTTCGTTCGGATAAATGCGGACATGTAAATGCTAACTTTGCAGCGGAAAAGACAGAAGCCCTGTCATGCGTCTGGTTTCCAGAACGCAGAACAGGGCGCCGCGATAATTTTGGCGCTGCGTAGTTGCGGTACGTACCTTAGGACGGCTTGGCAGTAGAGGCCGCGGGAGTAGCCGCCGGAGCACCGCCTTCTTTAGGAGTCGAGAGATAGCCGGTGATCTGATTTTTGCCGACTTCAAACACGACAAATTCGTAGGGCGGCATGCGCGAACCGCCGCGCACGTAGAATTGAACGGGCTCGCCGGCGGTCTTGTCTTTCTTTTCGATGGATCGGTCATCCACGAACACAGTAACGGTGTACTTCGATTTTTTCTGGTCAACCTTGTTCAGTGTGACTTGAACTGGGCCGACCTTCTGGGCCGTCTTGCTCTTGGCGATTTTGAATTCGTAATAGTTGCGGTCGCCGCGGCGCTTGAGCTCTTCCAGGTCGTCGCGATTATGCGCAATTAGGCCGCTCATCACGCCCATGTCGCCATTGGAGCGCTCCAGGCGGCCCTTAGTGGCTTCAAGATCGGAACGCGTGGCTTCAATATCTTTTTTGGCGCCGCCGACTTCCGTGGCCACGGCGTTGATCTTGGTGTTGCTCTCCTGCTGCGCTGCGGTTAGCTGTTCAGCCAGTTTCTGGTCGGCGGCCTGCTGGTCCTTACGTATGGATTCTGCGCGGCTCCGGGCGTTGGCGAGTTCTGATTGCGTCATGTGCATCTTCTGCTCGGTGACGTCGATGTGACCCTTGAGATCGGCAAGACGCGAATTGGCTTGATCGAGTTGGGCGGTGAGCAGTTTGTTCTGATCCTGTGTCTTGGAAAGAGTGGATTCCAAGCGAGACTGCACGGAGTAGCCGGCGAATCCAAGTCCGGCAAGGCCAAGGAAGAGAACGATGAACACGACGGCGATCCAGCGCGGGGTTCCGGTGGTGCCTTCGTAGTGGTAGGACTCCTGTGGGGTAGGTACGTTCGGCGAAATGCTCATTCAGCCTCCTGAAAGGTTGGCCCAGAGGGCAGGTACAACTCTAAATTATCCCTCGCAACAGGCACATGTGTCCACATCGACTAGCGCCTGGTGCTACGCGAGCGAGACCTTGTTTGCTCCTTGTCCTTAGATGCGGGCCACCGGGAGAAGATGGACGTGGTGAGGCCACCCCGGGGCGTGAATTCTCCGCGGACGACGCACCATTCAGGCTGAACGGCGGCAACGATGTCGCGCAGGATTTTGTTGACGGCGTTTTCGTAGAAGATGCCCAGGTCACGGTAGGCGAGCAGGTACATCTTTAGGGCTTTCAGCTCGATGCAATCCTTGCGCGGCATATATTGGATGGTGATGGTGCCGAAATCGGGCAGTCCCGTCTTGGGGCAGACGGAAGAATACTCCGGGAATTTCGTGGTGATGATGTAGCCGGGGAACTGGTTGGGCCACGTTTCAAGGGGAGGGAGTTTTGCGTTAATCCCTGCGCGGGCATGCTCTTCCGTGTAGTCGGCCATGGTTTCTCCAAATGAGTATTGTACGACGCCCGGCGGACTGGCGCTGTTGCTCGGCTCGATTTGGCGAAGGACTAGCGAGTGTCGAGGTCAAAATCCTTGATGGGGACATCCCAGTGGCCATCGAGGATTTCAAAGCGGCGCTGCTCTTCTTTTTTGTAGGAGTCCTGGTCGGGAAAGAGCTGCTTCAATAGCGCTGAGGAATCGAAATTATCGTTGGCGATCTGCGCGTTCTTGAAGACGATGGTCGTGCGAAAGTCCCAACGGCCGTCTTCCGTGGCGTGATAGCGGGGCACTTGGGCAAACGCTTTGAGTATGCGGCCAAGCTCGATTTCCTTTTTCAGCACGGGATAATGATTCTTCTTAAATAGAGCGATGAATTCTTCGGCGTGGCCCCATTTCGCTTTGTAGTAGTACTCGATGACGTACGGCTTGTCGCTGGCGTTTTGCTGCTGCGATGTGTTGGCTTGTGCTTGCAGACCGCCCGAAACCGGAAAGGCGAGCACGGCGACACTCGCGAGCAAGGGAACCCCGAGCCGGCGTAGGCAACGTAGAGTGGCGATTTGCATCCGATCCTCCGTGTGATTTGTGGTGGACGGATGTTACTCTCATCCGTTTGCAGGTGCAGTAATTTTCGCGCACGCGAGTATGCTTTCAGGTGGAGGAAGGAGGCTCATTGCATGAGTGAGAAGAAGCGCGATCGAGATCTCGGCATGCACTGCCCGATTACGCGGCGGGATTTCCTGAATGGGGTGGCAGTGGGTGCCGGCGGACTGCTGGCCGCCGACCCGCTGCTTGCGGCTCTGCTTTCTGAGCAAGCCGCCCCGGAAAAGGCTCCTGGCTACTATCCGCCCGCGCTGACCGGAATGCGCGGGAATCACGACGGCACGTTTACCTATGCGCATCAGCTACGAGACGGAAAGCGCTGGGATTCCACCGGAGTGGTGGCCAGTACGGGGGAAACATACGATTTGGTTGTCGTGGGCGGAGGAATCAGCGGGTTGGCGGCAGCGTATTTTTACCGAAAAAGTGCGGGGAAAAGCGCGCGCGTTTTGGTTCTGGATAATCACGACGATTTCGGCGGACACGCGAAGCGCAACGAATTTCGAGCGGGCGGACAAACGCTGCTGAGCTATGGCGGCACGCAATCGATCGAGAGCCCTGGTAAGTACAGCGACGTGGCAAAGACTTTGCTGGTCGAACTCGGCATACAGACCGATAAATTCTACAAAGCGTACGACCAGAAGCTGTACAGCAGTTTAGGAACAGCGGCCTTTTTTGACAAAGAGATCTTCGGCACCGACCGCCTTGTCACTGGAATGAACGCAACGCCGTGGCCCGAGTTTTTGGCCAAGGCGCCGCTTTCGGATACAGCGCGGCGCGACATCGCGCGCGTTTACACGGAGAAGGTGGATTACCTGCCCGATCTCTCAAGCGAGGAAAAGCTCGCCAAGCTCGGGAAAATCAGCTACGCCGATTATCTGGTGAAGTATTGCAAGCTGTCACCTGAGGCGTTGCCATTTTTCCAGACGTTTACGCATGATTTGTTTTGCGTGGGCATCGATGCGGTTTCAGCGCGCGCTTGTTATGAAGCAGGCGACGACTATCAGTCCTTCACATATCCCGGCTTTGATGGTCTCGGATTCCCGGAGCAGGGAAAAGAAGAGCCGTACATTTTTCATTTTCCGGACGGTAATGCCGCGGTCGCGCGGCTTTTAGTGCGCGCGTTGATTCCCGCTGCTGTGCCCGGCGAAACGATGGACGATGTGGTTACAGCGAGAGCAGATTACAGCAAGCTGGATGACGCGGACTCCGCGGTGCGTATTCGATTGAACAGCACCGTGGTACATGTGCAGCACACAAAGGGCGCCACGGCCCGCAAGGATGTAGAAGTCGCCTACGTTCGCGGAAACAAGTTGGTCAGCGTTCGTGCCAAAAGTTGTGTGCTCGCATGCTACAACGGCATGATCCCGTACATCTGTCCCGAGCTGCCGCAAAAGCAAAAAGACGCGCTGGCTTACCTCGTGAAGGCACCCCTGGTGTACACGCATGTGGCGCTCCGCAACTGGGCGGCGTTCCACAAGCTTGGCGTACACCATATCGTCGCCCCTGGCGGGTATCACACCTATACCGCGCTTGATTTCCCGGTCAGCCTGGGTCGGTACAACTTTCCGAGCAATCCCGAAGAGCCGATGGTGCTCTTCATGCTGCGCACGCCGTGTCGGCCGGGACTAGCGCCGCGCGATCAGCACCGCGCAGGGCGCATGGAATTAATGCAGACGCCCTTCGCGACGTTCGAGCGCAATATCCGCGATCAGTTAGCCCGCATGCTGGGTGGAGCGGGATTTGACAGCGCCCGTGATATAGAAGGCATCACCGTCAACCGCTGGGCGCACGGTTACGCGTTTACGCCCAATCCGCTATTCGATCCCGACTGGAAAGAGGAAGAGAAACCCTGGGTGATCGGCCGGAAACGTTTCGGAAGCATTGCGATCGCCAATTCCGACGCCGGAGCTGACGCCTACACCAACGTCGCCATCGATCAAGCGCATAGGGCGGTGACGGAGTTGACGGGGCGGTGAAGCCGACCCGGCTTGCCGCTACGGTCCAACGACGCGGTAACGAACGCGTGTTTCTACTTTGAGCGGGCGAACCAACAGTGACGATGGATTCAAACCCATAAGCCTGCAAATGGGAGCCAGATTGCCGAACGAACGGCCGCACGTTAAACTGTTTCAAGTGGCCCGGTAGAGTAACTGGTTAACTCGTCACCCTCTCAAGGTGAAGATTACGGGTTCGATTCCCGTCCGGGCTACCAAACCGTTTGCAGTTTTCTTCGACGCGGAATGACGTTGCGCCCCGATCTCTCCGCCGTGGATATTGTTACTGGATAATGTGGTGATGACAGCGGAAGAAGCGATTTCACCCTGACACAAAGGCAGGATGTTTCAGCTTCAAATCAGGTCTAGGAAAAACGAAAGCTCAAAATAGGACTCAGATTCTTTCCTGTGTAACGCTATCCAGCCCTTCACGTCTTCCAGTTCAACCTTCGGCATTTCGGAATGGTCGGCACTACGGTCAATCTGCGCGTGCAGTTTAGCCGCAAGAGCTTCTAGCTCGGGCGAATTCATTTCGTTAAGTATGCTCATGATTCGTGAGATGCTCGTAGCGCCGAAAAGTTTGGTCCAATTCCTCGTCCAAAACTGCCACCAACTCTGCCCGAATGCATTGGAGGTATGCCCAGCCGCTTGCTGCAACCTGCCGCAATTCGTGCCGCAAAACCGTCCATGATATATACGAAGGTTTAATAGACCATATCCTCCGGCAGTACCACGTCCCTACCAATGCATAATTGAAGCCCCCCCAACCTCGATGTTACTTTGACAATCGAAGTGAGTGGTTGCATCGTTAAAGGAGTAGGCCATGAAAATTCAACGAGCGGTTACAGGTCGACCCATGTGGCAGGTCAGTTTAAAAGCATCAATCCAACGTGGACAAAAGAGACTTAGGGCCATGTTGTGTGCGATCGCTTTAAAGCAGTGCGCGCCGTGCCAGGCACAAGTGTTCGGACGGGCGGCCTAGTCGTATCGCGCTAAAGACGGACTTGGCTGTCGCTAACTCTTGAACTTCTCACGCCTCTGGAATCTTCTCCGCAATCCGTTCTCCATCGCCTGCGTCGTTGCAAACCACACCAACCTCCCCGAAATCTCCACTCTGCCTCTGACAATCGGTTTTCAATTTCCTCTGCCTTGGATATTGCGCTCCTCGATAATGTTGTGATCACAGCAGAAGAAACGATTTCGCTTCAACCCGCTGCAAGCCGTTGTATCGTAGTGCTCTCAAGGAGCGCAAGCCAGCACCATGGCGAAAATTCGAATTCTCATTTCCCTTACCACGAGCGACAACGATTATCAGGTCGAGCAGGCGCAGTCTGCGGAGCAGGCCGCCGGCAAGCTGGGCGTGAGCGCGGAAATCATCTACGCGAATAACGATGCGATCAATCAGAGCACGCAAATCTTGCGAGCAATTCAGGCATCCCCGGAAGACCGGCCAAACGCCATCGTCTTTGAGCCTGTCGGCGGCACCGCTTTGCCCCAGGTCGCTCGCGCAGCGGCGGCTGCGGACATCGGATGGGCCGTGCTCAATCGCGATGCGAATTACATAGAGGATCTGCGCAAGACCTCGGCCGCCGCAATTTTTGCCATTAGCTCCGATCATGTGGAGATTGGCCGCATTCAGGGACGTCAATTCGCCGCCCTCTTGCCGCGTGGCGGAACGGTGCTCTACATTCAGGGCCCATCCGAAAATTCCGCGGCCAAGGAACGTACTCTGGGGATGCAGGAAACCAAGCCGGCAAACATCCAAATCATCGCATTGCGCGGCCAGTGGACCGAGGAGAGTGCCCAGCGCGCGGTGCGTTCGTGGCTCAAGCTGACTACCTCCCAGAAAACCGCGTTGGACCTCATAGCTTCCCAGGATGATTCTATGGCAATTGGCGCACGCAAGGCTTTCGAGGAGTTAACCAACGAATCCGACCGCGAGCGCTGGCTCAAGCTGCCGTTCACTGGTTGCGATGGCTTGCCAAAGACCGGGCAAGCTTGGGTGCGCAGCGGATTGCTGGCCGCGACCATTTTTGTTCCACCCAATGCCGGCCAGGCCATCGAAATGTTTGTGCAAGCCATTCAGCAGAAGAAGCATCCGCCAGAGCGCGTGTTCACTGTGCCCACCTCCATTCCTCCGCTCACATCCCTCAAGCCTGTGCGAATCACATAGCTCGTCTCTGCAAAAAGCGTCGTATAATGCCGCCCGGCAAATGCAGTCGCGTCACCGCTGAGGAGAGTGCATGAAGAGTTCGCGCAAATCGTCGAGCATCGATCGCCGGTCATTTCTGGCCGCGACCGGAACCGGTCTGCTGGCCGCGTCCATGCCGAATGTCGCCAAGGGCGCAAATTTGTCAGCGTCACACGCGGATTTGAGCTCTCCGGCCGGGGCTTCCGCGCAGGCCTCCACCGGTTCGCTGCGAAAGATTCCCATCGGTGTCTTCGATCCCGTATACGAAAAGCTCTCGCTCGACGAAATGCTGGATCGCGTCAGTGCCCTCGGCCTGGAAGCAATGGAAATCGGGACCGGAGGCTATCCCGGCACCGGGCACTGTCCAATTGACGAACTGCTCGCCGATCCCGGCAAAGCAAAAGCCTGGAAAAAGAAATTTGAAGATCGCGGCATACACGTTGCCACGCTGAGCTGTCACGGAAATCCAGTCCATCCTGACGAAAAGCATGCCGCGCGCGACCGCGAAAGTTTTCGGAAAACGGTTTTGCTTGCAGAGCGCCTGGACATCCGCGTCATCGTAGGATTTTCCGGCTGCCCCGGAGGCACGCCGGCAGACACGCAGCCCAACTGGATCACCTATCGCTGGCCGCCGGAATACGCGGAGATGCAAGACTGGCAGTGGAAAGAGAAAGTGATTCCGTATTGGAAGGAAGCCGCGAAATTCGCGCGCGAGCACGGCATACATCGCATCGCGCTCGAGATGCATCCGAATTTCGTAGTCTATAATCCACGCACGCTCATGAAACTCCGCGACGCCGTCGGCGAGGAAATCGGCGCGAATTGCGACTTGAGCCACCTCTTCTGGCAAGGTTGCGATCCCGTCGAAGTGATCCATTTCCTCGGAACGCAGAAAGCCATCTTCCACGCGCACATGAAAGACACCGTCCTGTTTCCAGATAATGTGGAGAAGTACGGTGTGCTCAACTTCGCGTCCGAAGTCGCCGACCTGCCGCAGGCCTCCGAGACGTTTCGCGCAGTAGGATATGGCCATGGCGCGAGCTTGTGGAAGTCCGTCGTGAAGGCCTACATGGACATCGGCTACGAAGGCATTTTGAGCATCGAAAATGAAGACCCAATTTTAGCCGGGCCGGTAGGCGTGGAACGCGCAGCCTGGGTTTTGAAGAATGTGCGTAGCGAACTGCTCGGCTCATAAACGAATTGCTCGGTTCATAAACAAAGACCACGGAGAAAAATTGCATGGCTCAAGTGACGCGTTCGCCGAAAACCTATGATGTTTGCGTAATTGGTTCCGGTGCGGGCGGCGGTATGGCGGCGAAAATTCTCACCGAGGGCGGCCTGAACGTTGCCCTGCTCGAGGCCGGCCCGCAGGTTTATCCCGAAAAAGATTTCAAAATGTTGATGTGGCCGTACGACCTGCCGCACCGCGGCGCGGGCGTCGGCGGATCGGCGCTCGAAAATTTTGGCGAATTTCTCGCCCCCAACGGATCGTGGGATATCGCCGGCGAGCCCTACATTTCGGCGCCCGGCTCGGATTTTCAGTGGTTCCGTTCGCGCATCGTGGGCGGGCGCACCAATCACTGGGGACGCATCGCGCTGCGCTTTGCTCCCGTGGATTTTCGCTCCTACACGCGCGATTCCCTCGGAGCAGACTGGCCCATCAGTTACGAAGATCTCGCGCCGTATTACGACAAAGTGGAATCCTACATCGGCGTATTTGGCACGAAAGAAAACGTATCCAGCGCGCCGGATGGCATTTTCCTCCCGCCACCCAAACCACGCTGCCACGAATTAATCGTAAAGAAGGCCTGCGACAAGCTAAATATCATTTGCATCCCGTCGCGCCTTGCGATTCTCACGCGCTCGGTCAATGGCCGCCTGCCCTGCCACTATTGCGGTCAGTGCGGCCGCGGCTGCGTCACCGCTTCCAATTTCAGCTCCAGCCAAGTGCTGCTTCCTCCCGCAATGGCAACGGGCAAGCTCACTTTAATTACCGGCGCGATGGCCCGCGAGATTCTCGTCGGCAAGGACGGCAAGGCCGAGGGCGTCTCCTACATCGACAAAGCCACCCGCGCCGAAAAGCGCGTCAGCGCGCGAGCCGTCGTCGTGGCCGCCAGCGCGTGCGAGTCAGCCCGGCTGCTGCTCAACTCAAAATCTTCGCTCTTCCCTGATGGTCTGGCGAATTCTTCCGGCACCGTCGGCAAGTATTTGACCGACTCCGTGGGAAGCGATGGCTGGGGCGAATTTCCCTACCTCGACAAAATGCCGCCGCACAATCACGATGGCGTCGGCGGCATGCACATGTACGTTCCTTGGTGGAAATTCGATCGCAAGAACGATTTCCCGCGCGGCTATCATATCGAAATCTGGGGTGGACGCGACATGCCTGGCGTGGGGATGTTCGACGGGCTCTGCCACCGCGAAGAAGGCTACGGCGCCGGCCTAAAGCAGCGCGCGCGCAAGGTCTACGGAACCACGATCGGTTTTTCCGGGCGCGGCGAAATGCTTCCCAATCCAGACACGTACTGCGAAATCGATCCCGATGTAGTCGATCAATTTGGCATTCCCGTGCTGCGCTTCCATTTCAAATGGACAGACTACGAGCTACGCCAGGCGCAGGACATGCAGCAAACTTTTCGCGCCATCGTCGAGGCCGCCGGCGGAGAATACCGCACAAAGACTGCGATCGATGGGCCGTACCCGTTCGGCATTCAAGCCGGCGGAAAAATCATTCACGAAGTGGGGACGGCGCGAATGGGCGCGGACCCGAAGACTTCCGTCTTGAATGGCTATTGCCAGGCTCACGACGTGAAGAATCTTTTCGTGACGGACGGCGCTCCGCTAGTGACCAACCCGGACAAAAATCCAACCCTGACAATCATGGCGCTTTCGTGGCGCGCGTCGGACTATCTGCTGGCTGAAGCCCAGAAAGGAAACCTCTAATGAGTTCTCAGAGCGTAACGCGGCGCGATATTTTGAAAACGCTGGCTATGGGCGCGGTCGGCGGGTCGGTTTTGCAAGTCATTCCCGCCAAAGCCGCTGAGTTCGTGCACCAAGCCGTGCGCAAAGAGAAGGCCGCATCGCCGGCAGGGAAGTACACGCCGAAATATTTTTCCGCGCACCAATATGAAATGGTGAATTGGCTTTGCGATGCCATCATTCCCAAGGACGATCACTCCGGCGGAGCAGTGGAGTCCGGCGCGCCCGAGTTCATCGACCTGCTCACCAGTGAAAACGAAGCCTACCAGTTGCGGCTGGGCGGCGGACTGGTGTGGCTCGATAGTTTCTGCGCGGATCGCTACGCCAAATCGTTCATGGAATGCGCTCCGGAGCAGCGCAACGAGGTGCTGGACCTGATCGCCTATCGCAAAAACGCCAAAAAAGATGCGTCCCTAAGCCAGGGAGTCGCTTTCTTTGCGTTTCTCCGCAAAATGACTTGCGACGGTTTCTACACCAGCAAAATCGGCATCGCCGATTTGCAATATATCGGCAACACCTCGAATCGAGAGTTTCCGGGATGCCCGCCGGTGCCGGAGCGTACCTGAGTAGGGAAGTCGGGCGCGACGCGATCCAGCCTCAATGTTTTTCGTGTTGTCACAAGGGTTTTTGCCACACGTGTACCCCCTCCCCCCGTTTTTTGTAAGTGCGGAATCTAAAGGGGTTGCGGCGCGCAAATCCGCAAGTGTTCATTTTAAAGGTGGTTAGGGCGCCGGAACTTCGGCTAAAACACGGCAAAACACGGTGTCGCCTCAGAAGTGCTGATTCTAAAGGGGTTATGCGATTCTGAACGACCCGGATTCCACAACGAGATTGCCGCGGCCACATCCTTGAAGTTATCAGACGAGGTACGACCCAAACCGAGTATACCATACGGTAACAGATTGTCAACGAAAAAAGAGATTAAAAGCAGCATCGTGTTGAACCGGCGGCGGGTTCGCGCTCAAAACGCGAGCGTTGTCAGCGGCTTAGACGGTCAGCTTGGCCAAATAGTCGTAGCTGATCTTTATGTCCTCAAAAGGCGACTTGGGTTCGTCGTTTTCAACGAAATAATGTTGGATTCCGGCTTTGCCCGACTGCGCAAAGATGCGCTTCCAATCGATTTCACCTTGGCCGACATCGGCCAAGTGGCCGGATTTTTTGGATCCGCCTAGCGCGCCTTCGTAGTCGCCTCCGCTCGGTCCCTTGGTGCTCCAGTCTTTCACGTGCACGAGAGGGAAGCGGCCCGGGTATTGGTTGAAGTACCTGACGGGATCTTGTCCGCCCACGGTAATCCAGCAGAGATCCATTTCCATTTTGACGAGCTTGGGATCGGTGTTCTCGAGGAGGAAGTCGTAGGGCATTTTGCCGCCGAGAGCTTCGGAAGGCTCGAACTCGAAGGCATGGTTGTGATAGGCGAACTGGATTCCGGCCTTTTGAGCGGCCTCGCCCGCCTTGTTGAACAACGCGGCGGCGCGTTTCCAGCCGTCCGGCTCTTTGCGCTGCGACGGTTCGACCCAAGGGCAGACTACGAACTTGTGGCCAATGGCGTGAGCTGTGTCGAGTGTTTCGCTCCACTTTTTCTCGACGATGTCATAGCCAACGTGCGTAGACGGGGAGGTGAGGCCGTTCTTTTGCAAAATCGCGCGAACGTCTTGCGGTGAGTGGTCGAAATAGCCGGCGAACTCGACTTCCTTGTATCCGATTTGCGCGACCTTCGCGATCGTGCCCTCAAAATCTTTTTTCATGAGATCGCGCACGGTATAAAGCTGCAGGCCGACGCGTTTGATGTGTTGAGTTTCAGCCGGCCACGCAGGACGCGAAGCGGCTACGGCAGCGGCGATAGACGTTCCAATAAAGGTTCGTCGATTCATGGCGCGCATTGTACTCCTTTAAGAAAAGAGTTGGCAGCCCAAAAAAATTGCAACCGCAATGAGATCCAGAAGGGCTATTCGATTATGTCATGTACGGAAAAAGAAAGCGGCGCTCCGAGGAGCGCCGCTTTCTTGG
>Ga0209131_1000761_pt1 | contig 22693 bp, 24 predicted proteins | sample GraSoi_2013_40cm_FD_185826 | JGI IMG/M metagenome (GOLD analysis project Ga0209131, IMG submission 185826) | Grasslands soil microbial communities from the Angelo Coastal Reserve, California, USA - Sample 9_17_2013_40cm (SPAdes) (version 2) | ecosystem: Environmental > Terrestrial > Soil >... | reverse complement strand
CCGCCGCTGCAGAGCCCGAACGTTCTGTTCAACGAGATGACGCCGGAAGAGCGGGAGGCCTTCCACGCCAGGTACATCCGCGGCGGTCCCGGCGGGCGGTTCCCCGTCGACGCCTGATCGGCACTAGCCAGGGAGGGGGCCAGCACAGTCTGCGCCCCCTCCCCGTCAAGCCCAGTTCTCCCACTGCCTTCCCCGAGGAGCCATGGCCGACAAGCATGTCGTGCGCTTCGAGCCCGTCGGCATCGAGATCGAGGTCGATGAGGACCAGACGATCCTGCGCGCCGCGTTCGAGCAGGGCATCATGCTCATGCACGGCTGCAAGGAGGGCCAGTGCTCGTCGTGCAAGTCGTTCGTCCTCGACGGCGACGACATCGAGCTCGAGCGGTACTCGACATTCGCGCTGCCCGATTTCGAGCGGGACGAGGGCTACACCCTGCTCTGCCGGGCGCACGCCTACGAAGACGTCACGATCGAGCTGCTCAACTTCGACGAGGACATGATCCGGTCCGGTCTGCCGATCCAGCAGGCAACGGCCGAGGTGGTCTCGAAGGACGCGGTCACCCACGACATGCGCCACCTGGTACTGCAGCTCACCGAGCCCACGGCGATCAAGTTCTTTCCTGGCCAGTACGTGGATATCGCGATTCCCGGCACGAACGCCACCCGTTCGTTCTCGATGGCGAATACCTCGAGCCTGCAGAGCGGCCAGCTCGAGTTCGTCATCAAGATCTACCCGGACGGCCTTTTCTCGCACTTCCTTGACGCCCAGCTGGCGATAGGCGACCAGCTCAGCCTGACCGGCCCGTACGGGGTGTTCACGCTGCGGGAGGGCGATGACGATCTGATCTTCGTCGGCGGCGGGGCCGGGATGGCCCCGATCCTGTCGCTGCTGCGCTCGATGGCCGATCGCGGCATCGGGCGCCGGGCGACCTATTACTACGGCGCGCGCCGCGATCGCGATCTGTGCTTCACCGATGAGCTGCGCGGGCTAGAGCAGAGGCTGCAAGCCTTCAGGTATGTGCCAGCGCTTTCCGAGCCAGACCCAGCCGATGACTGGGACGGCGAGGTGGGCCTGATCACTGACGTAGTGCAGCGGAAGGAGGGTGACCTCAAGAAGGCGCACGCCTACGTCTGCGGCCCGCCGCCGATGGTGGAAGCCGCGCTGCCGCTGCTGACCCGGCTCGGCGTGCCCGAGAAGCGCATCTACTACGACAAGTTCACCTTCACGGGTGACCCGGATGAGGGAAGGACCTGATGACTACCACGCAAGGGCAAGAGCGCAGCGTTCCGGTGGTGCACTTCACCGACGCCGAGGCTGGTGCCAAGGAGTTCCCGGACTCCGACGCCCGCTCGTTCAATTACTACAAGCCGCAAAAGCGCAAGCAGACCCACTACGAGGACGTCACGGTGGAGGTCCAGCCCGACACCCGGCACTACCTGAGCCAGGGCTGGCTGTATGGCTTCTCGGACGGCCGGGGCGGCTACCCGCTGGACTGGACGGTCCTGAAAGCGTGGGGCTCGGACCGGCCAGAGCCCGAGCGTTACCCCGGCTCGGGCGGCAAGGGCTATGACTGGCCCGCGCTCGGCTGGCACGAGTTCCGCGACCCAAACGAGGAGTGGGAACTCACGCTCTATCGGTACAACGCCAACGTCGTCAGGCAGCTCAACCAGAACGTCGAGAACGCCAAGCAGAGCAAGGCATTCGAGCAATGGAATCGGAACTGGGTCCGGTTCGTCGAGCGCAACATCGGCGCCTGGATGCACGTCGACCACGGGCTCGGGCTGTACCTGTACGCCAACGCGAACCGCCGGGCACCGACCAACATGCACAACAACGCGATCTCGGTCAATAGCATGCACCGGATCCGGGCCGCCCAGGATCTGGCGCTGTACAACCTGACCCTCAGCGAGGAGATCGCCGACTTCGACGGGGCCGCGCACATCGAGACGTGGAACAGCGATCCGGCCTGGCAAGGCGTGCGCGACGCGGCCGAGCTACTGACGGCGATCGATGACTGGTGCGAAGCCATCTTCGCCGCCAACGTCATCTTCGAGCCGCTCGTCGGCGAGCTGTTCCGTAGCCACCTGGTGCAGCAAGCAGCACCGCGCAACGGCGACTTCGTCACGCCCACCATCGTCGGCGCGGCCGAGTACGACTTCGCCGAGCGGGACCTGCGCTACACCACGGCGATGTTCGAGCTGCTGACCAACGACCGAGAGTTCGCGCGTCACAACAAGCAGACCATGCAGCTGTGGCTTGAGCTCTGGGTACCACGCTGCCTCGGCGCAGCCCGCAAGCTGCAGCCGATCTGGTCCCAGCCCGACGCCAAGCCACCGCGGTTCGAAGACGGCCTGGACGCCGCAAAGAGCCGCTTCACGGGAATCCTGTCCGCGCTTAGCCTGGAAGCACCCAAGGAGTTGGCACAGTGACCATCTTCAAGACAGCGGAAAGCCCCTTCAAGGCCGACAACACCGCGTCCAACATGTGCGGGTTCACCCTGATGAACAACCAGGTCGGGGCGGTGATCGCCCAGGTCATGAGCACGAAGCCGAACGTGCGCGTGACGCACCTTCCTTCCATGATCCGGGTCGACGCGATCGGCCGGATGGACGTCGTCTACGACGAGGTCGCCGAGGCACTGGGCGAGGAGCCCGGCTCCTTCGACCAGGCCGAGTTCGAGGAAGACATGTCCACCCACTACGGCCGGATGATCCACACCGATGACCGCACGATCATGTTCGCCAACCCTGAGGACGCCGCAGATTACCTCGGCTTCGACCTGACCCCGGTATCGGCGTAGCCCGGGTATCGAAAGTAGCAGCGGTCAGGAAGCACTCGACCCAGCCCGCAAGGAGGCACCGTGTACGAACACAATGGCGAGAAGTACTTCGTGGTTGACGGTCACATGCACTACTGGAACGCCGCCCCGGACAACTGGGTACCTGGTGCCGAGCAGTACGCCAAGGGCTGGATCGAGTGCTTCCACGCTTATATGGGCCTTGGCCCGCCGGAGACCCACTGGTCGCTGGAGAAGTTCCAGAAGTACTCAGAGGACGACCTGATGAAGGACGTCTTCGAGGACGGCCACGTTGACAAGGCGATCTTCCAGCCTACGTACCTTAACGAGTGGTACAAGGAGGGCTTCAACACCACCGAGCGCAACGCCACGATGGGGGAGAAGCACCCGGGCAGGTTCGTCTACAACACCCGCTGGGACCCGCGTGACGGCGACGAGGGACTCAAGGTTCTGCAGGCCAACGTCGAGCGTTACGGTTCCACCGGCTGCAAGCTGTACACGGCCGAGTGGAACAACGGATCGCGCGGCTGGAAGCTGACCGACTCCGGCGCGTACCGCTACCTGGAGCGCTGCCAGGAGCTCGGGATCAAGAACATCCATGTGCACAAGGGCCCGACGATCTGGCCGCTGGACAAGGATGCCTTCGACGTCTCCGACGTCGACCACGCCGCGACGGACTTCCCCGAGCTCAACTTCATCGTCGAGCACGTCGGGCTGCCGCGGATCGAGGATTTCTGCTTCATGGCGACGCAGGAGCCCAACGTGTATGCGGGCCTGGCCGTGGTGATCGGCGGGCTCATGCACGCGCGGCCGAGGTTCTTCGCCAAGGTCATGGGCGAGCTGCTGTTCTGGGTCGGCGAGGACAAGATGCTGTTCGGCAGCGACTACGCCATCTGGGAGCCGAAGTGGCAGGTCGAGGGCTTCGTGAACTGGGAGATGCCCAACGACGAGGAGTTCTCTGACTACCCCAGGCTGGGGACCGCGGGCAAGAAGAAGATCCTCGGTCTGAACGCGGCGAGGCTGTACGGCATCGACGTGCCAGCCGAGTTCCAACTAGAGCCTCAGCCAGTCGCCTGAGCATGACGGAGGTAGTGCCAGCCGCGAGGCTCGGCCCGCGGGGCCGAGCGGGTGGCAGCCGAGGGTCCGGCGGGTCGCCCCCGCGATGGTGCGCGGTCAGTGACGTTCTGGCCGCGCTTGAGACAGTGCGCGACCCCGAGCTCGACGAGCCCATCACCTCGCTCGGCTTCGTCACCTCAGCCGCCGTCTCAACGGACGGGGACGCGCAGGTGCGGCTGCGGCTGCCTACGTACTTCTGCGCGCCCAACTTCGCGTTCCTGATGGTGGCCGACGCCTACGACGCGGTCTCGGCCCTGAAGGGCCTGCGAAGCACCCAGGTGGTGCTGGAAGACCATTTCGCCGGGGACGCGATCAACAACGGCGTGGCGGCGCGAGCCGGCTTCGCGACGACGTTCGACGGCGAGGCCGCCGGCGAGCTGGCCGGGCTGCGCGCCGACTTCCTGCGCAAGGCGGTGCTGGCAGGCACCGACCTGGTCTGCCGGCCCCTGGTGCAGGCGGGCGCGACACCGGATCAGCTCACCGCGATGGCCCTGGGCGACCCGCCACCGTCTCGCGAGCTTGGCAGGCTGCGGCAGCGCCGGGCCGAGCTCGGGCTGCCTGCGGACGATCGGTCGCCGCTGGTAATTGATCCCCTCACCGGTGCCGGGGTCACGGCCGAGTCGCTGCCGCTGCACATGCGCATGGCGCGCACGACCAGGATCAGCGTGCAGGCGAACACCGGTATCTGCCGCGGGATGCTGCGGCACAGGTACGCATCAGCAGGGATAGGCGAGGAGGAGTCCGCATGAAGGCGGTCCGATTGCACGCATTCCACCAGCAGCCAGTGATCGATGAGGTGCCCGAGCCCATCATCAGCGGCCCGCTCGACGTGATCGTTAAGATAGGAGGGGCCGGCGTCTGCCGGACCGACCTGCACATCATCGAGGGTCAGTGGGATGCCGCCATGGGAACCCCGCTGCCCTACATCCTGGGCCACGAGAACGCCGGCTGGGTGCACGAGGTCGGCTCTGCCGTGACCAATGTGGCTGTCGGTGACACCGTGATCCTGCATCCGACGCCGACCTGCGGGCTGTGCCGTGCCTGCCGGGCCGGGGACGACATGCACTGTGTCGCCAGCGAGTTCCCCGGGTTGTCCCGCGACGGCGGGATGGCCGAGTACCTGCTGACCTCGGCACGGGCGTGCGTCAAGCTGGACCCGCAGACCAGGCCGCAGGACGTGGCCGCGCTCGCGGACGCGGGCATCACGGCCTACCACGCGGTCCGCAAGGCCATTCCGCTGCTCTATCCCGGCACGACCGCCGTGGTGATCGGGGCAGGCGGACTTGGCCACATCGGCATCCAAGCCCTGGCGGCGCTGACCGCCGCGACGATCATCGTGGTGGACCGCAACCCGGACGCGCTGAAGCTCGCCGAGCAACTCGGCGCGGAGCACACCGTCGTCGCCGACGGCGGCCAGGTCGCCGCGGTCCGCGACCTAACCGGCGGCCGAGGCGCCGAGGTCGTGCTCGACTTCGTCGCCGAGCAGGGCGCGGAGCAGGACGGTTTCGCGATGACCGGCCGCGCCGGGTCATACTTCGTGATCGGCTACGGCGGCACTCTCACGATCCCGACGCTGGACATCATCAGCACCGAGCGCAACATCATCGGCAACATCGTCGGCACCTACAACGATCTCGCCGAGCTGATGGTCCTCGCCCAGGCCGGCAAGGTGACCCTGCATACCAGGACCTATCCGCTTGACGCGGCGCCCGACGCGCTCGCCGACCTGGACGCCGGCCGGGTCCGCGGCCGCGCCATTCTCGTGCCCTAGCCAGCCGTCCCTATCTAGGGTCCAATTTCCCGCACTCCGAATTTCCCGCAGGTCAGAGGAGGGCCGATGGCCAAGGAACTGCGATTCAGCGATGAAGCCCGCGACCTGCTGATGGCTGGCGTCGACCAGCTGGCCGAGGCTGTGAAGTCCACCCTCGGGCCGAAGGGGCGCAACGTCATCCTCGAGAAGATCACCGGCTCGCCGGTAGTGACCAACGATGGCGTCACGATCGCCAGGGAGATCCACCTGAAGAACCAGTTCGAGAACATGGGTGCTCAGCTGGTCAAGGAAGCGGCGATCAAGACCAACGACATCGTCGGTGACGGCACCACCACGGCGACCGTCATCGCGCAGGCGATCGTGCGGGAGGGAAACAAGGCCATCGGGGCGGGCGCCAACCCGGTGCTGGTCAAGCGCGGCATCGACATGGCGGTCGCCCGCCTGGTCGCGCGGCTCCAGGAAGTCGCTTACCCGGTGACGACCGAGAGCGACTACTGCCGGGTCGCCGCGATCTCGGCCAACGACGACGACATGGTCGGGGCGGTGATCGCCAGGGCGCTGCATACCGTCGGCGACGGCGGCACCGTCACCGTCGAGGAATCGGCGGCACACGGCATGAGCGTCGACTTCACCGAGGGATTCGAATTCGACAACGGCTACCTGTCCCCGTACATGGTGACCAGCCCGGCCAGCCTGGAGGCGATCGTCACCGATCCCTACATCCTGCTGTGCAGCGAGAAGATCACCAGGGTGCAGCAGCTCATGCCGCTGCTCGACAAGATCATGCGGGACCCGCGCCCGCTGGTCATCATCGCCGAGGCGGTCGAGGGCACCGCGCTCAGCATGCTGGTGCACAACCACGTGAACGGGATCTTCCAGTGCGTCGCCGTGCGCGCTCCGGGTTTCGGTGACCGTCGGCTGCACAAGCTGGAGGACATCGCCGCGATAACCGGGGGCGCGGTGCTCAGCAAGCATTCCGGCTTCACGCTCGAGACGATGACCACCAGCCAACTCGGCCGGGCCGCCCAGGTCAGGGTCACGGCCGACCGGACCGCGATCGTCGGCGGAGACGGCTCGAGCGATGCGGTCGAGTTCCGGGTCGCGCAGCTCAGGGCCGAGCTTGAGCGGGCCACCTTCGGGGTTGACGAGGACGTGCTCACCGAACGGATCGGGGCGCTGACCGGCAAGGTCGCGGTCATCAAGGTCGGCGCGCCGACCAATGCCGAGCTGAAGGAACTCCAGCACCGAGTGGAGGACGCCCTATCGGCCACCAGGGCGGCGATGGCCGAGGGCATCGTGGCCGGCGGGGGCGTCGCGCTGCTGCACGCCGAGCAGGCGCTCGATGACCTGGACGTGGCCGGCGACTACGCGACCGGCGTGGAGATCGTGCGGCGGGTCCTGGGCGAGCCCGCCTACCTGATCGCCAGCAACGCGGGCTACCCGGGCCAGGAGGTCGTGGCCAAGCTGGCCGGGCTCGGCAGAGACGAGGGCTTCGACGCGCTGGCCGGCCGGTTCGGCAACATGATCGAGATGGGCATCATCGACCCGCTCAGGGTCGCTCGCGCGGCGCTGCAGAACGGCGCTTCGGTGGCCGGGCTGCTGCTGACTACCAGCACCCTGATCGCGGAGGAGCAGACGCCCTGGGGCGGCAGCGCGGCGCTGATGACCGAGTTCGGCCCGCTGGACGAGGGCCTCAATCAGCCCTCGCCCGACGCAAGCACCCCGCAGTCGCTCGGGCTCGGCCCGTCGATCGGCTGAGGCCCGCGTCGATGGCTGCGGACTCCGCAGCGCAGCCGGTGATCGCCCCGCCGAGCGCGCTGCGGGTACTGCGCGCCCGCGGCCGGGTTCGCGGGGTCGCGGCGCTGCTCGGCCCGGCGTTCGTGGCCGCCGTGGCCTACATCGATCCTGGCAACTTCGCGACGAACTTTTCGGCCGGCGCGGTCTCTGGGTACGCGCTGGCCTGGGCAATCGTCGCAGCCAACCTGATGGCGATGCTCGTGCAATACCTGTCGGCGAAGGTCGGCATAGCGACCGGGCGCGATCTGCCTGAGCTATGCCGCGACCACCTGCCGCGCTCGGTCTCCCTTGGCCTGTGGCTGCAGGCCGAGCTGATCGCCATGGCGACCGATCTGGCGGAATTCGTCGGCGCGGCGATCGGGCTGAACCTGCTCTTCGGCGTCCCGCTGCTGGCGGCGGGCCTGATCACGGCGGTGGTCGCCTTCGGGATCCTGGCGCTCGAGCAGCGCGGCTACCGGAAATTCGAGCTCGCGATCGCCGCCCTGCTCGGCATCGTCTTCCTCGGCTTCGTGTACGACCTCGCCGTGGTCGGCGGGTCGCCGTCGGGAATCGCGGCCGGCCTTGTTCCCAGCCTGGCCGGCCAGGAGAGCCTGCTGCTCGTTACTGGAATCATCGGGGCCACGGTGATGCCGCACGCGGTCTACCTGCACTCGGCGCTGACCAAGTCGCGGGTCTCCTGCCGCGATGACGGGGAGCGCCGCGAGCTGCTTGGATTCGCCAGGCTCGACGTGTTCGTGGCCCTCGGCGCCGCTGGCGTCATCAACCTTTCTATGCTCTTCGTCGCCGCGGCGCTGTTTCACCGCTCGGGTCCGCCGCACGGCGACGCTATCGTCGCCGCGCACGGCGCGCTCGGCCGCGTGGTCGGCGGCGGTGCCGCGCTCGCGTTCGCGGTCGCGTTGCTCGCGTCCGGCCTGTCGTCATCCAGCGTGGGCACCTATGCGGGCCAGGTCGTGATGCAGGGATTCATCGGCCGGCGTATCCCCGTCCTGCTGCGGCGGGGCATCACCATGCTGCCCGCCCTCGCCGTGCTGGGAGCCGGGCTTCCGGCGACGCAGAGCCTGGTCGTCTCGCAGGTGGTGCTCTCCTTCGGCATCCCGTTCGCGCTCGTTCCGCTCGTCGTGCTGACGGCTCGCCCGGCCATCATGGGATCGCTGGTCAACCGCCGCGGAACCACCATCGCGACGAGTTGCGTCGCGGCGCTGATCGTGGGGCTGAACGGCTACCTGATCTACGCCGCTTTCGGCGGCTGATTACGACGATGCCAATGGGGTCGCCGTCCTCGTGACCTCACAACCGGCCTGCCTGGCGAGCCTGGCGAATTCAGCGGCGTCGGCGATCGCCGCGCCGCACTGATCGTTGTTGAAGTAGACAAAGACCGGTGCGCCGTCCGGCCATGTCTCACGTATCCGGCTCAGCCAGGACCGCAGCGCGCTAACGCCGTAGCGCGGCCATGGCTGGGCCGCACCCTCGTGGAAGCGGACGTAGCCCCAGCCGGCCGTCTCCCATAGCGGCGTAACCGGACGCCCGCGCCGGTCTGCCCAGCACAGTGCGGCGCCGCGGGCGGTGAGTACCTCCTGCGTCTGGTCGGTCCACCAGGACGGATGCCGCGGCTCGACGGCAACCCGCACCGGGACCTCGACGCCGCCGGCAGTGACCTTCGCGAATTCGGCGAGGCAGGCGTCAAGCCTGGGCGGGTCGGCCGTCAGGTTGGGCGGAAGCTGGAGCAGCACAGGTCCGAGGCGGCCGCCGAGGCCGCCGGCGGCGTGCATCAGCCGCTCGACGGGCTCAGCCGGATCACGCAGCCGCCTGATGTGGGTCAGGAACCGGCTCGCCTTGATCGCCATGACGAAATCATCGGGCGTCCTGGCCCGCCAGCCCGCGAAGGTCTCGCGCGAGGGTAGCCGGTAGAACGTGCCGTCGTTCTCGACCGTGGCATACAAGGTCGCATAGTGCTCGAGCCAGCGCTTCTGCGGCACGTGAGGCGAGTAGAGCACCCCGCGCCAGTGGCGGTACTGCCAGCCAGAGGTTCCGACGAGTATGCGCACGCATTACTACCTGCCCGGCTGGCTCCGCGGTACTCGGTTGCGCTGCTGCCGCCTCACGAACGCAGGGCAGCCGGCAGGAGGTCGCCGTGTGCTTCGAGCAGCTCGTCGCACAGCGCCACGGTCTGATCGGTCGTGAGCGTCGCCGATGTGTTGGGGTCGAGCAGAGCGGCCTGGTAGACGTGGTCCCTGCTGCCGGTCAGTACCGCTTGGACGGTCAGCTCGACCACGTTGAGGAACGTCCGGTTCAGCGCCGCCAGCTGCACGGGGAGCGACCCGACGGGCCTGGGCGTCGGCCCGCCGCTGCCCAGGTCGCATGGCACCTCGACACAGGCGTTGGCCGGCAGATTCTCGATCAGCCCGCCGTTGCGGACGTTGACGTAGATCTCCTGCTCGGCACCGGTCTCGCAGGAGTAGATGAACTGCGAGGCGAGCTCGCGGGTCGGTTCGAGCTCCAGCGGCTCGCCGGCCGCGAGCTGGCTGCTCAGCTGGTCGAGCTCGCGCAGGTTTTCCTCAGACCGCGCCAGGTAGTCGCCGACGAAGATCCGGAATCGCTCTACTTCGGCGTCGTGCCGCATGAACCACGGGACGTACTCGGCTGAGTGCTCGCTCGACTCGGTCGGGAAATAGCCGAACCTGCGGAATAGCTGCACCCGCACCCGCCGAGCCAGCTCAGGATCGGCGTCGATCACCTTAGCGAGCTGCGGGTACAGCGACGTGCCCTCGTGCTCGAACCGCAGCACGAACGCCTGGTGGTTGAAGCCAGCGGTGACGAAGCTGATCTCTGCCTGATCGACGCCGACCAGGCCGGCCAGGAAGGCGTGGGTGTCGCGTACGGAGTGGCACAGCCCGAAGACCCGGTCGAACTCGGTGCCCTCGTAGACCGCCCACGGCAACATCGCCATCGGATTGGTGTAGTTCAGCAGGTACGCGCCGGGGCAGTAGCGCAGCATGTCCTCGGCGAGTGATACCGCGACGGGAATGGTCCGCAGCCCGCGGAAGATCCCGCCGATGCCGATAGTGTCGGCGATGGTCTGCCGAACGCCGTACCTGGCCGGGAGATCGAAATCAAGCCGGGTCGCGGCGTAGCCGCCCACCTGGACTTCGTTGATCACGTAGGTTGCGTCCCGCAGCGCCTCCTCACGGCTGGCCGATGCGGTGACGGTCGCCGTCGAGCCCGTCTGCGCCACGATCTGGCGGACCAGGCGGTCGGCGAAGGCGAGCCGCTCGGCGCTGATGTCGTGCAGCGCGAGCCGCAGCTCGCCGCCCAGCTCACTGACCCCCAGCTCACTTACGCACAGGTCAGTGACGACATTGCGGGTGAACTCGATGCTGCCAGCGCCGATGAACGCAACCCGGGTCATGGCTCGAAAGTGTTCCATTGTGACCAGATTCGTGCAAGAGCGCGCATCAACGACGTACAGAAGCGTCGTGACATGGGCAAGATATGCGCGATTGTGTCCCCCACCCGGTTGACACCGCGTGTCGCCGGCGCCCAAGATATGCGTCAAACACCGCATGTCCGTTCAAGATGGGCTGCCGTTCAAGATGGGCTGATCGCATCGACAGCGTGAGCGAGGGCACCGATGGGAACCAATCGCCTGCGGGCACTCTGCACCCTGATCGCCTGCGCGCTGGCCGCCGCGGGACTCGCGGCATGCGGGGCTGGTAGCGGCGGCTCTGGCTCCGGCAAGTCCATCTCGATCTGGGAGGGTTACACCGGCGCCGAGCAACAGGAATTCACCCGCCTGGTCGCCGCATACGAGAAGGCGAACCCCGGGGTCAAGGTCAACGTCCTGCAGGTCAACAACGACAACACGCTGCAAAAGGTGCTCACCGCCGTGCGCGGCGGGACGCAACCGGACATCGCATACCTGTATGGCTCCTGGGCTCCGAACATCGCCAAGATCCCGCAGGTCGTCAACCTCACCAAGGCAGTTAGCAAGCCGTCGGTGAACTGGAACGATTTCTGGGTCGGCGAGCGAGCTGTGGCGACCGTCAATGGCAGAGTCATCGGCGTTCCCGCTCTGGTCGACAACCTCGCCGTCGTGTACAACAAGACGCTGTTCGCCCAGGCGGGGCTCACGCCGCCCGCGGCGACCTGGACATGGTCGCAGTTCCAGGCCGACGCCAAGGCGCTGACCAAGCCGGCGATCAAGCAATACGGCACGGCCTACGTCACGCCCGGCTCAGAGGACACCGTCTGGCACTGGGAGGTGCTGCTCTGGGAGGCTGGCGGCCAGATCTTGAACCCCAGTAACACGAAGGCGGCCTTCAACTCTCCGGCCGGGCTGGCGTCGCTCAACACGCTGCGGACCATGGCAGTGACCGACCACGCGATGTACCTCGACCCGACCGACTCTCCATACGCCAACCTCTTTAACTCGGGCAAGGTCGGGATGCTGGTCACAGGGCCGTGGGACCTGTCCGCGTTCAATAACGTGCACTACGGGGTGCAGGTCATGCCGGAGTTTCCGGGAACCGGCGGCGGGCACCAGACGATCGCGGGTCCGGACAACTGGGTGCTCTTCAACAACGGCGCCGCGCAGGTCAGCGCCGCGGAGAAGTTCGTGCTCTGGCTGACCGCACCTGCCCAGGCCAAGGCGTTCTCGCTGGCGACCGGCGACCTGCCGATCCGGCAGTCGGTCGCGAACGCTCCCGGATTCACGAGCCAGATGAACACGGCCCTGCCAGGGGTGGACACGTTCATCGCCAACCTCGGCAACGTCAGGCAGGCCCGCCCGCAGATCGCGACCTACCCGCAGATCTCGCAGGTGCTTGGCCCGATGATCGTGTCGGTGCTGCTCGGCAAGTCCCAGCCGAAGGCCGCGCTCGACCAGGCGGCGGCGAAGGTGAACTCGATCCTGGCCGGCTCCGGCAGCTAACGTGGCGGTGACGGCAGCGCGGGCGTCGCGGCGTTCCGAGTCGGTCGCGGGCTGGGCGTTCGTCAGCCCGGCGGCGGTCATCATCCTGCTCTTCGGCGCCGTGCCGATCGTCTGGTCGCTGGTGATGTCGTTCCAGCGGAACAACCTGCTGTCCCCGCACACGCCCTTCGTCGGCCTGCGGAACTACCGGCAGCTCATTCATGACCCCGCCGTCGTGTCCGCGACGGAGCACACGGTCATTTACACCGCGTTGTTCGTGCCTGGCACGATGATCGTCGGCCTGTTCCTCGCCGTCGCGATGAACAGGGAGCTGAAGTTCATCTGGCTGTACCGCACGGCCGCCTACGCGACGATGGCCATCTCCACGATCAGCGAGGCGCTGGTCTTCATCTGGCTGTTCGACCCCTCCTACGGCATCGTCAACTACTTCTTCAGCGCCGTCGGCCTGCCCCAGCAGCAGTTCCTGAATGACCCGTCGCAGGCGCTCGGCGTCATCGTGGTGATGACGATCTGGGGCTGGACCGGGTTCGCCGTGGTCATCTACCTGGCCGCGCTGCAGGGCGTGCCGAAGGAGCTGACCGAGGCGGCCGCCATCGACGGGGCTGGCCGGTGGGCGACATTCCGCCGGGTCACGTTGCCGCTGCTCAGCCCGGCGTCGCTGTTCCTGGCCGTCTGGCTGACGATCAACGCGCTGCAGCTATTCGACGAGGTCTACCTGTCCACCCAGGGCGGCCCGCTCGGCGCGACCACGGTCCTGGTCTATTACGTCTACGTCCAGGCGTTCCAGAACTTCAACTTCGGTTACGCCTCGGCCATTGCCTACCTGCTGTTCATCGTGATCCTGGTGGCGACGGCGATCCAGTTCAGGGTCGGCCGCCGCTTCACCTACTACCGGTCATGACGGCGGGGGTCCAGTGAGCGCCGTTGAGCTTGCCAAGGCCGGACCGGTGCCATCGGCGGTCCCGGGTCTGGCGCGGCCCAAGGGGCGAAGGCTCCTGCCGTTCAGTCCGTGGCATCTGGTGCTGGTTCCCGCGACGATCATCCTGATCTTCCCGTTCTTCTGGATGATCGTGACCTCGCTTGAGACCCCGTCCGAGGCGCTGCGCTTCCCGCCCGACCTAACCCCGCACGTGCTGAGATTCGGGAACTACCCCGCTGCCCTGCGTGCAGCGCCGTTCGGTCGGTTCTTCTGGAACAGCGCCGTCGTGGCGGTCACTACGGTGGTGAGCAACCTGGCGCTCTGCTCGGCCGCTGGCTACGCGTTTGCCAGGTTCAGGTTCCTCGGCCGCGGCCTGCTGTTTGTTCTCATCATGACGACGTTGATGGTGCCGTTCCAGGTGACCATGATCCCGCAGTTCATCATCACCAAGTGGATTGGCGTGAATCTGCTCGCGGGCGCGGGGATCGGCCACATCGGCTCGCTGATCGTGCCGAACGCGGCGACGGCATTCGGTGTGTTCTTCCTGCGCCAGTTCTTCCGTACGCTACCGATCGAGTACGAAGAGGCCGCACGGGTCGACGGCGCCAGCCGGCTGACCGTGCTGCTGCGGATCGTACTGCCGCTCTCGGCGCCTGCTCTTGCGACGCTGGCCGCCCTGACCTTCTTGGACTCGTGGAACAACTTCCTGTGGCCGCTGATCGCGATCAACTCCACAAGCGCCTCGACGCTGCAGCTCGGCCTGGCCACCTTCCAGGGCGCGCACGCTACCGAGTGGACGCTGCTGATGGCCGGGAATGTGATGAGCCTGGCCCCGATGCTGCTCGTCTTCCTGCTGGCCCAGCGCTACTTCGTCCGGTCGGTCGCGGCGACCGGGCTGACCGGGACGTGAGGATGGGGAAGGACCATATGACGCACAACGTAACCCGCAGCGCGACTCCGGTGCGGCAGGCCGAGGCCGGCCGGACCGAGTCGGAGATCGCCTCGCAGCCGGACTGCTGGCGCCGCGCGGCGGCGCTGCTGCCCCGGGTCGCTAGCCTGCTGCCGGCCGCCGGCGAGCGGGTCGCCGTGGTGGGGTGCGGGACGTCGTGGTTCGTCGCCCAGTCCTACGCCGTCGCCAGGGAAGCGGCAGGCGCGGGGGAGACTGACGCCTTCGCCGCGTCGGAGATGCCCACGGGCCGCCGGTACGACCGGTTGGTGGCGCTGACCAGGTCGGGCACGACCACCGAGATCCTGCGCCTGCTGGCCGCCATCGGAGCCGCGCAGCCGACCGTCGCGATTACCGCCGACGCCCGCACGCCGGTCGCCGCGGCCGCCGACGCGCTCGTCGCCCTCGACTTCGCCGACGAGGAGTCGGTCGTGCAGACCAGGTTCGCTACCACCGAGCTGGCCTTGCTGCTGGCGCACCTCGGTACTGACATTGGGCCGATCGCGCGGGCGGCCGAGCGCGTGCTCGCCGCCCCGCTGCCCAAAGTGCTGACGGACGGGCGGCAGTTCACGTTCCTCGGCACCGGCTGGACCTGTGGCCTGGCCAGCGAGGCGGCGCTCAAGCTCCGCGAGTCGGCCGGGATGTGGAGCGAGGCATACCCGGCCATGGAGTTCAGGCACGGCCCGATCGCGGTTACCGGTCCAGGCAGCGTGGTGTGGATGCTGGGCACGGCGCCTGATGGCCTCGCCGAGCAGGTGGCGGCGACCGGGGGGCTGATGTGGCAGACCGGGGAACACCCGCTGGCCGAACTGGTCCGGGTGCACAGGACCGCCGTGGCGATCGCCAGGTCCGCCGGGCTTGACCCTGACCGGCCGCGGAACCTGACGAGGTCAGTCATCTTGGACCCTGCGGTCCCGGCTGGCGGGGCCGACCAAGCGCCGCGATGATCGTAGTTGTCGCGCTCAACCCGGCACTCGATATCACCCATCACGTCGCCGGTGCGAACTGGGCCGGGGTTAACCGCCCATTCGCCGTGCATGCCAGGGCGGGCGGCAAGGGGCTGAACGTCGCGCGCACGCTGCGTGCCCTGGGCCAGCCCGTCACGCTGACCGGACTGGCAGGCGGGCTGACCGGCCAGGCGCTGCTCGACGGCCTGAACGGCACCGGAATCCTCGCCGCGCTCACGCCGATCGCGGGTGAGACGAGAAGGACATTCACGGTCGCCGACAGCGTGAGCGGGCAGACGGCGTTGTTCAACGAGCCGGGACCGGCCGTGACCGAGGGCGAGTACCACGAGTTCTTTGTTGCGTATGAAAAGGCACTTGCGTCCAGCCAAGTGGCTGTGTTTTCCGGCAGCCTCCCGCGGGGCGTGTCCTCGGGCACCTACGCTGCGCTGATAGCCGCAGCGGCGGGCGCGGGGGTTCCCGCGGTACTCGACGCCAGCGGGCCGGCGCTGATCCGCGGAGCGGCGGCCGGGCCCGCGCTGGTCAAGCCCAACCTGGCCGAGCTCGAGGCGGTCGTCGGGCACGGCCTGCGCGCCGCGGGCGCCCCTGACCTGCCGGCCGTCGAGCGGGCCGCGCGCGTGCTGGCGGGGCCCGGCAGCACCGTCGTGGTGTCGCTCGGGCCGGACGGGCTGCTTGCGGTCGGACCAGAGGCCACCTGGCACGCTCGGCCGCCCGGCCACGTCGCCGGGAACCCGACAGGCGCCGGCGACGCCGTCGTGGCCGGGCTCGCCGACTCGCTGGTCCGCGGCCAGGACTGGCCGGCCACGCTGCGGCATGCCGTCGCGCTCGGGACGGCCGCCGCTGGCGCGCCGGCCGCCGGTGAGTTCGCCGCCGGCGACTATGACAGGCTCGCCCCGACCGTCGAGGTGACCGGGGCTGCTGTCGGACCGGAGCAGGGCTGATGCCGGCGGCCATAACAGGGGAGATCATGGCGGCGGCACAGGCCGATGGCACCGGCGTTGGCGCTTTCAACCTGATCGGGATCGAGCACGCTGAGGCGATCGTCGCGGGTGCCGAGGCGGCCGGGCTGCCGGTCGTGCTGCAGATCAGCGAGAACTGCGTGAAGTACCATGGCGCACTCGAGCCGGTCGCGCTGGCCGCGCTCGCCATCGCTAGATCGGCCGCGGTGCCGGTCGCTGTCCACCTGGATCACGCGACCAGCGTCGAACTGGTGCGGGTTGCCGCTGGGATTGGTATCTCATCGGTGATGTTTGACGCTTCCGCGCTGGAATACGCGGCCAACCTGGCGGCCACGGCGGAGGTGGCAGCGTGGTGTCACCAGCGCGGAGTGTGGGTGGAGGCCGAGCTCGGCGAGATCGGCGGCAAGGACGGCGTGCACGCTGCTGGCGCGCGGACCAGGCCGCGGGACGCGGTCGCGTACGTCCGTGCGACCGGCGTAGACGCGCTCGCGGTGGCGGTCGGCAGCTCGCATGCCATGCTCACCAGGGACGCCGTCATCGACTTTGACCTGATCGGGCGGATCAGGGCCGAAGTGCCGGCCGCTGTGCCGCTGGTGCTGCACGGGTCGTCCGGCATTCCTGACGCGGCGCTCGGCAAGGCGATCCTCGCGGGCATGACGAAGATCAACATAGCGACCCAGCTGAACAAGGTGTTCACGGCAGCGGTGCGGGAGCGGCTCGCTGCCGACGAACGGCTGGTCGACCCGCGCCAGTACGGCGCGGCCGGCCGGGACGCGGTCGCGGCTGAGGTCACGCGACTGCTCAAGGTGGTCCAGCCGTGAGCCGGTACCGGCGGCTGAACGACCTGCTCGAGCTGCTCGCGGCCGACGGTCAGCTCACCGTGCAGCGGGCGGCCGGGGCGCTCGGCGTCTCGGCGGCGACGGTACGGCGCGACTTTGATGACCTTGCCGCACAGCAGATGCTGACCAGGATCCGCGGCGGGGCCGTTGCCCGCGGCGTCACTTACGACCTGCCGCTGCGGTACAAGACCGAGCGGCACCCGACGGAGAAGCACAGGATCGCCGCGGTGGCCGCGGCCATGGTCCGGCCCGGTCAGGTCGCCGGGCTGAACGGCGGCACCACGACCACTGAGGTGGCCAGGGCGCTGGCGGTCCGCGCCGATCTGCAGTCGGGCGATCCGCTCGCTCCTGCCCTCACCGTGGTGACCAACGCACTCAACATCGGCGCCGAGCTCGCCGTCCGGCAGAACATCAAGATCGTGGTGACCGGGGGAGTGGCGCGGCCGCAGTCGTACGAGCTGACCGGGCCGCTGGCGACCGGCGTGCTCGAGCAGGTCGCCCTCGATGTGGTGATCCTGGGCGTGGACGGGATCGACGCCGAGGCAGGGGCGACGGCGCACCACGAGGGCGAGGCCAGCATCAACCGGATGATGACGCAGCGAGCTCACCGCGTGATCGTGGCCGCCGACTCGTCCAAGGCCGGGCGGCGCGCGTTCGCCAGGATCTGCGCGGCCGATGAGGTCGACGTGCTGGTGACCGACGCGGGCATCAGTGCCGGCCAGTCAGCGCGCCTGGCGGCCGCGGGCATCCACGTTGTGCTCGCCTGACCGGGCGGACACTACCTAGCCGACACCGAGCCGACGGTAACCGGGTCACCGACGCTGATCTGGCCGTCGGTCAGGATGTCGGCGTTGATGCCGCCGCGGTGAATCAGGTTCTTGATGATGCCAGGCCTGGTCAGCTGCTGCAGGTGCAGGCATGGCTCGCATAGCTTGACGCCAAAGCACTCGACGTCGCCGACCCTGAAGCGCTTGCCGATCAGGTCGTTCAGCCGCCCGCCCCGGACGACCACCTGCCGGCGGGACTGCGCACCGGTCAGGCCGACGTCCTCGAGCGCCTCCGCCTCGATCAGGGTCAGCGCGTCGCCAGGCTCAGCCCCGTGCTCGAAGAACTGCCGGTCGCCCTTGAGTCCCTGGCCGGCCAGCGCGGCAACGGACTCCACTCGGGCAAGTGCCGCACTGGGCCCGATGTTGATCTCCACGACCTTCATGAGCCCATCATCGCCGCCGGCAGCCGACCGGGCCAAGCCGAATTCCGCCGCCCCGGCTACCGGCTACCGGCTCTGGGTGGCGGCCCCGGCTGGAACCGACTTGCTGCGTGTTGCAGTCATTTGACGCCCTAATTTGTCCGTTTTGAATGACTGGAATCCGCAGGAAGTCGCAGTCGCGAAAACAAGCGCCGACAGCCCGGGCCGCGCCCGCAGAACCGATCGGAGCGCCCGGTACCGGGCAGCTACTGCCGTGGCCGCCGTTCATCAAGTCAGGCCCGATGTCGCCGTGGACGAGTTGCCGGGGCAGGCGGTCCATGGTCGGCAACGAGCCGCGCAGCAGGCCCAGTGCCGTCTCGACGACCGGCAGAAGTTCCGGCGGTCTGTCCGGCCCGGACCAGATCTGCGGATCGCGCAGCAGACCGGGCAGCTCACCCAAGAGATGCTCTGAGCTGGCGGCCCGCTTCCAGATGCTGTCGGCGACACGCAGCGCGGCTGGCGGCGGCAGCTTCTTCAGCGCCTCGTGGTACTCGGCGATATGCCGCATCGTCGCTGCGATCTGAGCGGCGGCAGGATCCAGGCAGATCCGCCCAGGCAGGAACTCCTGAACCATGTAGCCGGAGGCGCTGATTGCGGACCCGGTCAATGTCTGGCGGGGTACTGCCTGCCGGATGCCGGCGGTGTTGAGCACCGAGGCGACGCGGGCGTAGAGCTCGACGCTGGTCCGGTCGTGGCCAGGCTTGACGACGAAGACCCCATAGGTGGCTGTCAGCTTCGCCACGTCCGGGGCGCCGCCCGCAAGGGGCGTCACCGCGAGAACCCGGCCGAGGGCGAACTCGGCGGCGATCAGGTTGTAGTCCGGCACGATCGGGATCTTGGTCACAAGGGGCAGAACATGATGTGCAGGCCGACCCGGCCTTGGACGGGGTGCTCGAAGGCGCCTGGAACTGTCCCGATCACGGTGAAGCCGAGGCGCTTGTAGATCTCGACCGCGCTGACGTTTGTCTCCACAACCGCGTTGAACTGCATGCCCGCGTAGCCGTGTTCTCGGGCCCAGTCCAGGGCGTACCTGCACAGGGCGGTGCCGACACCCTTGCCGCGCGCCTCGCCTGCCACCATGAAGCTGGCGGTCGAGATATGCGAGCCAGGGCCCGGCTTGTTTGGTCCCATCTTGGCGGTGCCGTAGATGCGGCCGTCCTCGACCGCCACCACGGCATGTCCGGGCGATGCCTCCACCCAGATGCCGCGGGCCTGCTCGGCGGTCATTTCAGGGTCGTAGGTGAACGTGTCCCTGGCCCGGATCACATCCCGTACGATCGGCCACACCTGGGACCAGTCGGCATCGCCGAGTTCGCGAATCTCCATCGCAAGCACCGTAGCCGTTCGGGCGGAACGCGGCCAATCGGCACTACGGTGTCGCCAGCGTCGTGCCGGCCGGGTGGGCACGGCGCGCGCCGTCGGCGAGCGCCCAGACCTGCTGCCTGCCGTGCACCTGCCAGCTGTGCGCGGCGCCGGTCATGTCGACCAGCGCCGTGTCCTCGTCGATCCCGAGGACGACCGTTCCCGCTGGCGGCTGCATGAGCGCCCTGGTCAGCAGGTCGGGGACCCAGGCGAGCATCTTGTCGAAGTGCGGCAGCACCCGGAGCCCCGGCAGGAGGCCAAGACCGGGATCGGGCGTGCGAAGCGGGGCGCGCATCGAGGGGACCCAGCCGGTCAGCGCGATGGCGCCCGCTGAGCAGCCGGCCAGGGCCGATCCCGAGCGCCAGGCCGCGAGGATGGCGTCCCAGACCAGCGTGCCGCGCAATGTCCGGGCGAGAAATGTGGGGCTGCCGCCGGACAGGTAGATCAGACCCGCGCCAGCGATGAGCGCGGCCAGCTGGGGGGAGTCGGCCTCGGCCCGGTTCCGCACAACGACCGGGACCTGCTTGACGCCGAGCCGTTCCGCCTGCGCGGCCCCAAGGTCGAGCCAGCGACGCAGGCTCTGCTCGCCCTCGGGCGCCGCAGCGGTGGGGAGCTGCACATACCGCGGCGGCCGGCCCTGGAGCAGCAGGCCCTCGGTCTGGGTCATGACGGGCAGGTACTCACCGCTGCCCACCAGGGCCAGGGGGCCGGGGGCTGGTGGATGCGGCACGAGGTCATCATGGCCTGCCGCGAGCCGCTCGCGCCAGCGCATCCTGGCCCGACGCGGCCCCGGGACCCGTGCGGGCGGCGGCCGGGCAATGCGCCCTGGCTTAGGGTAATTGCCGTGACCCATTACAGCCGACTGTACAAGATCGTCATCGACGTGCCGCAGGAAGTCCACAGCGAGGAACTCGCCTTCTGGCAGGGAGCGACGGGTCAGGAGATGGTCCAGGCGTTCAGATACCCGGAGTACCACGGAGCTGACCTGCCTGGGCAAGAGATCGGGCTGCTCGTGCAGCGGATCGGCGGCGGCCAGTCGCGGGTGCACGTTGACATTCACACCGACGACCTGGAGGCCGAGGTCGGCAGGCTTGAGGCGCTGGGGGCCAAGCGCGAATTCCAGGCGCACGCCTGGTGGGTGATGAGCGATCCGGCCGGGCTGTTGTTCTGCGTCATACCGGACGAGCCGGGGACTCTGCACGACCAGAACGCGCAGCGCTGGGACTAGGGAGTGTCTGCCTAGCCGCCGGTTCGTCCACTCATGGCATCTGCTGGGCGCATGTTGAGCACCCGGGAGGGCTCGATGCCGAAAGACTCGGCCCGCGCGGCTGCATTGGCGACAAGAGGGTTGAGCGCCGCAAGCTACAGGGCCGGGGCGAGGGGCGGGCATGTCGTGGCAGATGCGGGCCGGGCATCGGCTGTACGAGCCGGACCGGCCAGTCGAGCGTGCAGCTGACGCCGACATCGTCGCTGTCCTGGGGGCGGCACTTCGCTAGGAGGCTTGATGCATTACACATCGGCTTCGCTTGATGCCCATACGCCTGGCCAAGGTGCTCAAGGCTGTCCGCGCAGCTAGATCAAGTCCGACGCCTGCGGCGATGGCGCAGTGCCGCCTTGAGGCCAACCAGCGGGAGACCGCCCAGGCCCAGCGGGGTGCCGGAGGCATCGCGTTCCACGAACACCTGGGACCCGGCGCCGGTGTTGAAGGACTGCAGCCAGGGCTGGCCGTACTGGTCGCTGTGGCCCCAGATGTACCCGTTGCTGCCCGAGGAGGTTAGTTCCCGCTGGTTGCCGCCGGCGTAGGCGTGGGGGGTGGTGGTGCCAAGCGGTATAACGGTCGTTGTGGAACCGGTTTGGGCACTGCGGCAGATCGCGTTCCAGTTGGAGCGCGCGGGCGCGCCGACCTACCGGGTCCGCGCCTTCCGGCGTGCTGCAGAGGTTGTTAGCGGGCTGCCTGCTGGCGAGCTAGACCGTCTGGTGCAGTACGGCACGCTGCAGACTCTGGCTGGAGTTGGCCCGGCGACCGCCGAAGTCATTGCTCAAGCGGCAGCCGGTCAAGAGCCCGAGTACCTCACCAACCTGCTCGGAAATGCCGAACCTGCGCCACCTAGCGCCATCCGCGACGCACTACGCGGCGATTGCCACACGCATTCAACCTGGTCTGACGGAGGCAGTTCGCCTGCCGAGATGGCCGAGGCTGCACGCGATCTTGGTCATGAGTGGATGGCCCTAACCGACCACTCGCCGAGGCTGACCGTTGCGAACGGGCTGTCCGTCGAGCGACTGCAGGAGCAGCTTGAGCTAATCGGGCATCTGAACGCTGAGTTCGCTCGCTTCCGCATCCTGACCGGGATTGAGGTAGACATCCTTGAAGACGGAACGCTCGATCAGCGCGAGGATCTGCTGGCCCGGCTTGACGTCGTGGTCGCCAGCGTCCACTCCAAGCTCCGGATGCCCGCCCGCGAGATGACCCAGCGCATGGTCAGGGCCATAGCCAACCCGCACGTCGACGTGCTCGGGCATTGCACAGGCCGCATGATCGTCGGCCGGGGCAGACCCGAGTCGGAGTTCGACCCGGAGCGAGTCTTCGGTGCCTGCATTGAGCACGGTGTCGCCGTCGAGATCAACTGTCGGCCCGAGCGCCAAGACCCGCCAGACCGGTTGCTGCGGATCGCGGCAGACATGGGCTGCCTGTTCGCCATCGACACCGACGCGCACGCGCCTGGCCAGTTGGACTGGATTGGCAGCGGCTGCGTCAGGGCGGAGGCCATGGGTATCGCTCCTGACCGAGTGATCAACACGCGCAGTGCTGAACAAATCCGTGCTCGCTAAGCGGTGACATAATTAGCCCACTCCGGCCAGTCGGAGTGGGTGTGGCAGTCGCCGCGCGGGGCGGCGCGGATGCTGGTGGGCTCGGACGGTCGCGCGTCGCCGAGCAGCTTCGTCAGGTAGGCCGTCGGCTGGCAGGCCATCGGTCACCGCGGCCGCCCGCCGGAACGCCCGCACCCGGTAGGTCGGCGCACCCGCGCGCCCGAGCTGGAAGGCGAT
>Ga0209131_1000760_pt1 | contig 22722 bp, 23 predicted proteins | sample GraSoi_2013_40cm_FD_185826 | JGI IMG/M metagenome (GOLD analysis project Ga0209131, IMG submission 185826) | Grasslands soil microbial communities from the Angelo Coastal Reserve, California, USA - Sample 9_17_2013_40cm (SPAdes) (version 2) | ecosystem: Environmental > Terrestrial > Soil >... | reverse complement strand
GGCGGACGTGCCTTTGTGGTGATATTGGCCGCGGTATTCACGCTTGCCTGGCTCGTGCTGCTGTTCAACGTCAAGCGCCGGCCGGAACGACCCGTCATTACCTGGGCGACGGGCATGACCATGCTGTGGGCACTGGTTGCGCTGCTGCTAGTCAGATATATCGATACCGGGAAGACCTATCGCGCCGTGTTTACACAGCTGGCGCAGGCGGTACCGGCGTCGCACGGCTGCATCTACAGCCAGGCGCTGGGAGAGCCGCAGCGGGCGATGCTGCATTACTTTGGCGATATCCTGACCGTACGCCTTGAAAAACCGGGCAAGCGCCCCGATTGCGAACTGCTGATCATTCAAGACAAGTGGAAGACTCCAACCCACGCCGGCGGTTCCTGGAAACTGATCTGGGAAGGACGCCGTCCCGGCGACAAGGTGGAGCGCTTCCGGCTATACAAACAATCATGAACGATTCACTGCAACGATTTTTACTGGAAAGCACGCCGGTGCGCGGCGAAATCGCGCATCTGGATGCCACCTGGCGCGCCGTGCTGGAACGGCGTACTTACCCGGCTCCGCTGGAGCGGCTGCTCGGCGAGATGATGGCGGCCGCCGCGTTGTTGTCGGCCACGCTCAAATTCGAAGGTTCGCTGATCATGCAGATGCAAGGCAGCGGTCCGGTGCAATTGCTCGTCGTCGAAGCGACCAGCGAACAGACGCTGCGCGCCACCGCAAAGTGGGATGGAGAGCTCGCCAAGGGCAACGTAACGGAATTGCTGGGCGCGGGGCGCTTCGTGATCTCGATCGTGCCGACCAACGGCAAGCAGGCCTACCAGGGCGTCGTCAGCATCGAAGGCGATAGCATCGCGCAGGTTCTGGAGCATTACATGGCGAAATCCGAACAGATCGAGACCCGTCTTTGGCTCGCCTCCGATTCAAACCAGGCGGCCGGGATGCTGTTGCAGAAACTGCCGGCGACGCCGAGCGAAGATGCCGACGCCTGGAACCGGGCAACCCGGCTGGGCGAAACCATAAAGCCCGAGGAACTGCTGGCATTGCCCGCGCCGGAAATCATCCGGCGCCTCTACCATCAGGAAGACGTGCGCGTGTTCGAGCCGCGCCCGGTGGCTTTCCGCTGCTCGTGCTCGCACGAACGGGTTACGTCCATGCTGCGCATGCTTGGCCATGAAGAAGTACGCTCCATACTCGAAGAGCGCGGCAACGTGGAAGTCGACTGCGAATTCTGCGGACGGCACTACGTCTTCGATGCAGTCGATGCGGAGCAGGTGTTCGCCGCGGATGTCATCCTGCCGGCGGAGAAGACAAAGCACTAGAAGGCCGTGAATGCCGCAACAACCGTGAATGTCGTGAATGTCGTAAAGGCAAAAGCAGGAAACTAGATCGAGTCACGATATTCACGTCATTCACGACATTCACGACATTCACGATCTTGGATGTGCATTGAATCGACGGCTCATGATTACCAATGACAGACGCTGAAGCCTCCCGCGTTCGCATCGACAAATGGCTCTGGGCGGCCCGCTTCTACAAGACCCGCAGCCTGTCCGCGGATGCGGTGGAGGGCGGCAAGGCGCAGCTCAACGGCGAGCGCGTGAAACCGGCGAAGATGCTCAAGGTCGGGGATACGCTCAATATCCGCAACGGGCATTTCGCGTGGGAGATTACCGTGCTCGCATTGAGCGAACGGCGCGGTTCGGCAACCGAAGCGGCGAAGCTGTATTCCGAATCGGATCAAAGCAAAAAGGAGCGCGAAGAGAAGAGCGCGCTGCTCAAGGTCGAACGCCAGTCGAATCCGTTTCCCGGCGGCCGTCCGACGAAGAAGGCGCGCCGCCAGATAATCAAATTTATCAGGGAGCAAGATTAACAACCGTGCTCTGGTTAACTGTTCTGGCTGCGGCGCGCTGGCGGCCGTTCCCGCAAACGGGTGTTCCACTAACGAGTCACGGCGGCCAGCGCCGGCAAATCATTCGCTTTACCCGCGACACCGACTGAGTTTTACCGCGCGAAACACGCTTTCCGCACGGCAACATTTTTCTCGACAAGCTTTAAAACCCGGGCGTACACTGCGCCCTCCTTTCCGCCACAGTCAGAGAATGCTCAAGACATTCGCCAGCGGCGCTGCTGTCTAAAAACATTTCCGCGTAGGAGATTCCCAGATGGATGATGTGGTAATCGTCGCCGCATTGCGCACAGGTGTCGGCAAATTCGGCGGCACGATAGGCAAAATTCCCGCAGCGGAACTTGGCGCCAAAGTTATTGCCGCGCTGCTTGCCAGGACCGGCGTGAAGCCGGAGTTGATCAGCGAAGTGCTGATGGGTCAGGTACTCACCGCTGCCACCGGCCAGAACCCTGCGCGCCAGGCATCCATCCGCGCCGGCCTTCCCCACATGGTTCCGGCGATGACCATCAATAAAGTCTGCGGCTCGGGCCTGAAGGCAACGCACCTCGCCGCGCAAGCGATCAAGGCCGGCGATGCCGACATCGTAATCGCGGGGGGGCAAGAGAGCATGAGCCTCGCACCGCACGCGCTGAACGGCGGGCGCGACGGCTTGCGCATGATGGATGGCAAGCTGATCGACACCATGATCGTCGACGGCCTGTGGGACGTCTACAACCAGTACCACATGGGTGTCACGGCGGAGAACGTGGCGAAGAAATGGAATGTCTCGCGCCAGGAACAGGACGAGTTCGCCGCAGCCTCTCAGCAAAAAGCGGAAGCCGCGCAAAAGGCCGGCCGGTTCAGGGATGAGATCGTGCCGGTCACCATATCCACCAGGAAAGGTGATGTGATATTCGATACGGACGAATACGTGCGCCATGGCACGACCGTCGACTCGCTGGCGTCGCTCAAGCCGGCATTCGACAAGAGCGGCACCGTCACCGCCGGCAACGCGTCGGGCATCAATGACGGCGCCGCCGCCGTAATGATGATGAGCGCATCGAAGGCGAAGGAACTCGGACTGCAGCCGCTTGCGCGCATCAGGGCCTATTCATCGGCAGGAGTCGATCCGAGCATCATGGGCATCGGCCCGATACCGGCGTCGAAACTGTGTCTGAAGAAAGCCGGCTGGACACCGAAGGACCTCGACCTGCTGGAGATCAACGAAGCGTTCGCAGCGCAGGCGATCGCGGTCAATCGCGACATGGGCTGGGATACGTCGAAGGTGAACGTCAATGGCGGCGCGATCGCGATTGGCCATCCCATCGGGGCGTCCGGCTGCCGCATCCTGGTCACGCTGATCCACGAGATGATAAAGCGCGATGCGAAGAAAGGCCTCGCGTCACTTTGCATCGGCGGCGGCATGGGTGTGGCACTCGCTATAGAACGTTAGAACGACCTTTTTGGCCACAGAGGACACAGAGGGCACAGAGAAAGGCAAGACAAGGTATCTGGATCCGATGGGAGTTCTGCATTCTGCCAACCATGCGGCAGAGGTTGATCCCCACCGACCACTCCAAATCCGTTCCGTCGATCTCTTTGCGTTCTCTCTTTTTTTCCTCTGCGTCCTTTGCGTCAACGCTCTTGATTTTGTTTTCCTCTGTGTCCTCTGTGGCTAGCTGAATTAGATGGAGAGAAAAGATGAACAACGGACGTGAAGTCGTAGTTATTTCCGGAGTGCGAACTGCGATCGGCGATTTTGGCGGGGCGCTGAAGGAATTTGCACCGACCGACCTGGGCGCGCATTGCGTGCGCGAAGCCTTGTCGCGCGCCAAGGTGGCGCCCGAAGAAGTGGGTCACGTCGTCTTCGGCAACGTGATCCACACCGAAACGAAAGACATGTACCTGTCACGTGTCTGCGCCATCAATGGCGGGATCCCGAAGGAAGTTCCGGCGATGACGCTAAACCGGCTGTGCGGCAGCGGATTGCAGGCCATCGTCAGCGCCGCCCAGATCGTTGCGCTGGGTGACGCGGACGTCGTCGTTGCGGGCGGCGCGGAATCCATGAGCCGCGCAAACTACTGGCTGCCGGCTGCGCGATGGGGCGCGAAAATGGGCGACCAGGTGGTGCTGGATTCGCTGACCGGCGCACTGTCCGATCCGTTCGACGCGTTGCACATGGGCGTCACGGCGGAAAACATCGCTGCGAAATACGGCCTGACGCGCGCCCAGCAGGACGAGTTCTCGGTCGAAAGCCATCGGCGCGCCGCGAATGCAATACAGAACGGCTACTTCAAGGATCAGATCCTGCCGATCGAGATCAAGGAACGCAAAGGCGTCAAGCTGTTCGATACCGACGAGCACGTGCGCGGCGATTCCAGCGTCGAGAATCTCGGCAAACTGAAAACGGTATTCAAGAAGGACGGCACCGTTACCGCGGGGAACGCTTCCGGCATCAACGACGGCGCCGCCGCGGTGGTTTTGATGGAGCGCAAGCTCGCGGAGAAAAAAGGACTGAAGCCGATGGCGCGGCTGGTCGCCTATGGCCACGCCGGCGTCGAACCGACGCTGATGGGCCTGGGCCCGATTCCCGCCGTCAGGAATGCCATGAAGAAGGCCGGCCTGACGGTCGCCGACATGGATGTGATCGAATCGAATGAAGCTTTCGCAGCGCAGGCCTGCGCCGTCGCCAGGGATCTCGGCTTCGATCCGAAGAAGGTCAACCCGAATGGCGGCGCCGTTGCGCTCGGTCATCCGGTCGGCGCCACCGGTTGCATCATCTCGGTCAAGGCGCTTTATGAACTGGAGCGCATCAAGGGCAAGTACGCGCTGGTGACCATGTGCATCGGCGGGGGGCAGGGGATCGCTGCGATTTACGAAAGGATGTAGATCGCGCGACGGGGCTAGGGGCTAGGGGCTAGGGGCTAGGGAAAAGTCTGAGTCCTCAAAGAGGGCGGCGCATTGCGCCGCCTTATTTATTTTTACCCCTAGTCCCTAGCCCCTGCTCTTCCCCTAGCCCCTCAGCGCGCGCTGCGCGCAAGCGCTGCAGCTCTGCCAGGCAGAGATGAATAAAGGCCAGCGCCCCGAAAACCGGCGCAATCAGACTGAACGGCGGGATGAAGTAAATCACCCCGGTGACGAGGCCAAGCAGGAACAGCCGGCCGCGCGCAAATTCAAAAATCTGCCTCATCTCTGTCGCGTCGGCATGGTCCGATAGGGCATCGTAGCGAAACAGGCGCTGGTTCAGATAAGCCGACAACAAAAACGGCAACAGCACCGCCAGCGGTCCCAGCAACCATAGCGGCAAGGTCACGATCCACAGCGCTGCAAACAGGAAAATGGCAGCCAGGGCATTCCAGATACTGCCGATCACGGTGCCACCATGACGCAGTTCGAGGTCCGGATAGTCGCTTCGCGAGATGTGACGAACCAGCACGGGCATGGCGAATACGGTCGCAATCAGCAACGCGGTCAGGATGATGACCGGGGCCAGCAACGCAAGGACGACAGCTGCCGCCACCCACGAAGCCAGCCTGGCCAGATCCCAGTCGGCTGCCCAAGTGAAGGTCGCGTGGCTCATTACCGCATCCTGAATCGCCGACGTCCAGGTCCCCCAGTACGCCCAACCGAGTCCGATCCAGATCGCCAGCGCAATCAGCATCGGCACCAGCAGAATCAATAGAATGATGGGGTGCACAAGAGATTTTGCGGCGCCGATCAAGGCCTTGGTCACAGCATCCATTCAAGTTCCACCACGCTTCGGGAAATAGATTAACTACCTGTTTATAGGTATTTAACTACAGCATTCAATGAAAAATTTCGGCATCTGAAAATTTTCTGTTGACTTAGCCGCAGAGCAGCATAAAATGGGGGCGTTATTGCACTGCAGCAAACATGCCCGTTTCGCATCATCCAGCCCCCCAATAATGTTTCGTCTGTTCGAAGGAGAGAGTCATGAACAACGTACCTGAACAATTGTTGACCGCGAACAAGGAAAATCTGGAAACGTTCGTTGAATTCGCCGGCATAACTGCAGCCGGTGCAGAAAAGCTGTTGGACGTACAAATGAAGATCGCCAAGGCCATCTTTGCCGACACCGTGAAGCATGCAAAAACGATCGTCGCCGCCAAGGATGTCCAGGAACTGACCGAAATCCAGACCTCGGTCGCCCAGCCGTCCGCCGAAAAAGCCGCCGCTTATGGACGCAGCATCTATTCCGTCGTCGCTGAGACCCAGGCGGAACTGAGCAAGTTCTTCGAAGTCCGCTTTGCCGACATGAACAAGAACATGACGACCGCGCTGGACAAGGCAATGAAGAGTGCCCCCGCCGGTTCCGATGTCGCCGTGGCCGCAGTGAAGTCGGCAATGGCCGCCGCAAACCAGGCTTACGATGCATTCAGCAAGGCGACCAAGCAGGTGACGGAAGCAACCGAAGCGACGATAACCGCCGCGAGTGGCACGACCACCAAGAAAAAGGCCGCTTAAGCGCCCAGCAAACAGATTCAATTCCAAGGCCTCCGGAGTATTCCGGAGGCCTTTGTTTTTGCCTCGGGCCGTCCTATAGAATCCGGTTTGATCCGGATTTTGCGTCTCCCCTCAGTCACCACGCGTCCCTCCCCATATGCGCCTGACCGACCGACCCACCTGGAAAGCCCTGCACACGCACGCCCGCACCATGGGCGATACCCGCATCCTCGACCTGTTCGCGGAGGATCCGCAGCGGGCGCCGGGGTTTTCGCTCGAGGCCTGCGGAATCCTGTTCGACTATTCCAAAAATCCGGTTTCGGCGGAAACGCGCCGCCTGTTACTGGCTTTGGCCGAAGACGCCAGCGTGCCGGCGCAAATCGCGGCCATGTTCGAAGGCCGGCGCATCAATGTCACCGAAAAGCGCGCCGTCCTCCACACGGCCCTGCGCAACCGGTCGCCGCAGCCGGTCATGGTGGACGGGCAGGACGTCATGCCCGGGGTTCGCGCCGTCCTCAAGCGCATGCGCGGCATGGCGGAGCGTGTCCGCGCGGGTATCACGAAGGGCTGCACCGGTCGCGCGTTCACCGATATCGTGAACATCGGCATAGGCGGCTCCGACCTGGGCCCGCTGATGGTGACGAAGGCGCTGCGGCCTTATGGCTCACCCGGCCTGCGCGCTCACTTCGTCTCCAACATCGATGGCGCGCACCTGAACGCCACGCTTGCTGGACTGGATCCCGAGACGACGCTGTTCATCGTCTCCTCCAAAACCTTTACGACGCAGGAAACCCTGACCAATGCGCACTCTGCACGAGAGTGGTTACTTACTAAACTAACCGCGACCGCCTCCGCCGAAGTCCTCGTGGAGCATCATTTCGCCGCCGTTTCGACTAACCTCGAGGCCACCGCCGCCTTTGGCATCATCCCCGAGCGCGTGTTCGGATTCTGGGATTGGGTGGGGGGGCGCTACTCGCTGTGGTCGGCCATTGGCCTGCCGATCGCCCTCGCGGTCGGTTTCGAGCGATTCGAGGAACTCCTCGCCGGCGCCTACGAGATGGATGAGCATTTCCGCAATACGCCGCTGGAAAGCAACCTGCCGGTCCTGGCGGCGCTGATCGGGATATGGAACATCGATTTTCTGGGACATCCCACCCATGCCGTGCTGCCCTATGCCCAGGACTTGCTATATTTGCCAGCCTTCCTGCAACAGCTCGACATGGAGAGCAATGGCAAACGAGTGGACCGCTCGGGCACGGCGACGCCGTACCTCACCGGGCCGGTCATCTGGGGCGCACCCGGAACCAATGGCCAGCATGCGTTCTTCCAGCATCTGCACCAAGGTACGCAGGTCACGCCGGCGGATTTCATCGTTGCGGCAAACACGGCCGACCCCCTGGCCGGACACCACGACATGCTGCTTGCCAACTGCATCGCGCAGACCGAAGCGCTGTTGCGGGGCAAGAGTGCCGACGAAGTCCGGACCGAATTGAAAGCGTGCGGGATGCAGGGCGAGGAATTGGAGCGACTGACGCCCCATCGCGTATTTCCCGGCAACCGCCCCAGCAATACCTTTGTCCTGAAGCAGCTGGATCCGCGCTCGCTGGGTGCGCTGATTGCGCTTTATGAGCACAAGGTCTTCGTGCAAGGCGCGATCTGGAACATCAACTCATTCGATCAATGGGGCGTGGAACTCGGCAAGCAGCTTGCAGGCGGCGTGCTGGAAGATCTGAAGGCGGGGAAAGCCGGCGACGGGCATGATCCGTCGACCGTCAGGTTGATTGAGTATGTGCTGAAGAGCCGTGACGCGTGACGGTCGTGACGAGAAGAAACCGGTGCTGCGTACTGGGTGCTGCGTGCTGCGGGTAAATGCAAAAGGCCTGAAAGATCCCAAAGCGTTGCTCTTTACCGCTTTTACCCAGCACCCAGTACGCAGCACGCAGCACGCAGTACTCGAATGTCGTCGCGATCGCTACGGTTTCTCAACCTTCCAGGTTGAGAAACTTCTCCTTGTAGTACTTCAACTCCTCGATCGATTCATGGATGTCGGCGAGCGCTTCGTGCTTGCCGTGCTTGGCGAAGCCGGCCATGATCCCCGGCTTCCAGCGCTTGGCCAGTTCCTTCAGCGTGGAGACATCCAGATTGCGGTAATGGAAGAAGGCCTCGAGCTTGGGCATGTGTTTGGCCAGGAAGCGGCGGTCCTGGCAGATCGAATTGCCGCACATCGGCGACGCGCTCTGCGGCGAGTATTGCGCCAGGAAAGCGATCAATTCCGCCTCCACTTCCGCTTCGCCCTGGGTTGCCGCCTTTACCCGGTCGATCAGGCCGGATTTCTTGTGCGTGGACTTGTTCCATGAATCCATGCGCTCGAAGACGTCGTCGGGCTGGTGGATGACCTTGACCGGGCCTTCTGCGACGACGTTCAACTTCGAATCGGTAATGACGATCGCCACTTCGAGGACACGGTCATTGTCGGGGCTGAGCCCGCTCATTTCCATGTCGATCCAGATCAGGTTGTTGGGATCCTGTGCCATAATCCTTTGTTGTATCTGCCGAATTTTCCTGGCGCCATTTTGTCACAGATCACAGACTCTGACCGACATCCATGAACGTTTTCTCGATCCTGTTTCTTGCCGCGTTGATTACCGCAACGGGTTTGCGCCTGTGGCTGGCTTCACGCCATGTACGCCACATCCAGGCGAATCGCGGCGCGGTTCCCGCCGCGTTCTCGAATGACATCGGTCTGGATGCACACCAGAAGGCTGCGGACTACAGCAGCGCGAAGACCCGACTCAACATGAAGGCACTGGTTTTCGATGCGGCAGTCCTGCTGATCCTGACTTTCGGCGGCGGGCTGCAGGCGATCGACAATTTCGCGGCTTCACTTTTCTCCACCGGCATTCTGCGTGGCGTCGCATTCGTCGCGATCCTGACCGTAATCCTGTCCGTCATCGAACTGCCGTTCGACCTGTATCGCACTTTCGGCATCGAGAGCCGCTTCGGCTTCAACAAGATGACCCTGGGAATGTTCTTCGGCGACCTTGCCAAACACGCCGCCGTTGGCATCGCGCTCGGATTGCCGTTGTTGTTCGCGGTGCTCTGGCTGATGGCCGGCATGGGCGAGTTATGGTGGCTGTACGTGTGGCTGGTGGCCATCGCCTTCATGCTGTTCGTGCAATTCATCGCGCCCAGCGTGATCGCGCCGCTGTTCAACAAATTCGCGCCCATGCAGGACGGGGAAATGAAGACGCGGATCGAGAACCTGATTGCGCGCTGCGGCTTCACGTCCAATGGTCTGTTCGTGATGGACGGCTCGAAGCGCAGCAGCCACGGCAACGCCTACTTCACCGGATTCGGAAAATCCAAACGCATCGTGTTTTTCGATACGTTGCTGTCGAGGCTGGACATTGCCGAGATCGAAGCGGTGCTGGCACACGAACTCGGACATTTCCGCATGCGCCATGTGATCAAGCGGCTGGCCCTCATGGCGGTGTTCTCGCTGATATTCTTTTTCCTGCTCGGCCTGCTCAAGAACCAGGAATGGTTCTACCAGGGACTCAATGTCGGCTATCCCGCCACGGATGCAATGGCGCTGACGTTGTTCTTCATGGTCATGCCGGTTTTCACCTTCTTGCTGCAACCGCTGCTCGCGATGTACTCGCGCAAACACGAGTTCGAGGCCGACCAGTATGCCGCGAAATTCACACCGGCCCGCGATCTCGTCCATGCTCTGGTGAAGCTGTACAAGGATAATGCTTCGACGTTGACGCCGGATCCCCTGCATTCGGCGTTCTACGACTCCCATCCGCCCGCGTCGATCCGAATCGCGCGGCTCGAACAAATGGCGAAAGCATGAAATCCGTGACGGTCGTGACGGTCGTGACGGCGTGACGAAAGGAAAAGCATGAACGAGATATCAGAAGGGCTGGTCAGGAAAAAGTGCAAGCCATGCGAAGGCGGCGTGGCGCCGATGACGGAAGTTCAGATCGGGCACATGCTCAAAGGCCTGTCCGGCTGGGAATACAAGAACGGACTGGTGCAGAAGACCTTCAAGTTCAAGAATTACCACGAGACCATGGCATTCGTTAATGCCTCGGCGTGGATCTCGCACCGCGAAGACCATCATCCCGACATCGCGGTCGGTTACAGCCAGGCTACCGTCGCCTACATGACGCATGCAATCAAGGGCATTTCAGAGAATGACTTTATCTGTGCCGCCAAAATCGATGCACTTTTCGATCTTTAACTCTTTCACCGCAGAGGAAGAGCAAGAACAGCGGCGAACAACAAATCGGGAAATTGAGATCGATAGAGGTAGAAGCTTGATCGCTCCAGGAATGTAAGATCAATAAAATTTAGTTCCAGCATTCCCAATCCTCAACCTTATAGCCCAAATCAAACAATTTCTTTGAAGCACATCCATCGCCTTTCCTCTGCGCACCCCTCAAGGGGGTATTGTGAAGAATCCTCCGCGTCCTCTGCGGTTAGCGTTGTGTTTGATTAGTCGTTGAGCGCGAAGCCAAGTCTGCATCACGGCCTTGTCGTGGGCACCTTCGGCCGGCAATATCTGGTCGAGCTCGCCGGCCCCGAAGTCCTCACTTGTTTTCCACGCGGCAAGCGCAGCACGCTGGCTTGCGGCGATCGCGTCGAGATCGCGCGCACGGCGCCCGGCCAGGGCGTGGTCGAAGCCATCGATCCGCGTTCCGCGTTGCTGTATCGCTCCGACCAGTTCCGCCAGAAACTGATTGCCGCCAACGTCACGCAAATCGTCATCGTGCTGGCCGTCGTCCCGAGTTTTTACGAAGATTTGCTGAATCGCTGCATCGCGGCCGCGGAGAATCAGCGCCTGTCGCTGGTCATCGTATTGAACAAATTCGACCTGGCGGGGGAAGGCGCGGCGGCCATGGACCGCCTGGCTCTGTATTCCAGTCTGGGTTATCGCGTCATTCCGCTATCGGCCAAGCGCGACATTGAACCGCTGCGCCCCGCGCTGAACGGACAGGTGAGCGTCCTGATCGGCCAGTCCGGCATGGGAAAATCCACCATCATCAACGCGCTGATTCCCGGAGCCGGTGCCACCACCGCGGAAATTTCGGCGGCGCTCGATTCGGGCCGGCATACGACGACCCACGCCCGGCTCTATCATCTGGACGCCGATTCCAATCTGATCGATTCTCCCGGCATGCAGGAATTCGGCCTGCATCACCTGACGCAACAGGACATTGCCGAGACGTTCATCGAATTCCGGCCGCTGCTCGGCCATTGCCGCTTCCACAACTGCCGGCACCTGGTGGAACCGGGTTGCGCCATTTCGCAGGCGCAGACGGAAGGGAAAGTGGACGCCCGGCGGCTCGATGCGTACCGGAAACTGGTCAGGGAAATCGACTCGGGCAAGAAGTTCTAGGCAACAAGGGACGAATGGAATTTTCCAACCCCTAGCCCCTAGTCCCTAGCCCCTCTGGCTACGCGCCGACCCAGCGCGCGACGGTAAGCAGCGCGAGGATGAACATCCAGATCACCAGTGCGCGCCAGATCATGCCCACCGCGCTGGTCATGGTGTTCACATCGGCATCGTCGCCGAGCCCAAGTTCGGGACGAAAATTCACCGTACCATGATGATGCAGCGTTTCTCCCAGCCGCACGCCCAGCGCCCCTGCTCCACTCGCCAGTACCACGCCCTGTTCCGGATTCAGCCACGTCGTTGCCTGCGAGCGCCAGCAGTACACGGCGTCCTCGAAGTCTCCGGCGATGGCGAAACTCATTGCCGTCAGCCGCACCGGAATCCAGTCGATGTAGTGGAATATCTTCTGTGCGAATTTCCCGAAATCGCCATAGTCCTGCGGCGAACGCGAGCCCCATTTCTGCTCGAGGATGCCGGCCAGGCGGTAGAGCACCGCGCCGCTCGGGCCGGGGAGGATCAGGAACCAGAAGATGACGCCGAACACATGGCGATGCGAATTGATCAGGCCTTCCTCGATGGCCACCTTGGCTATTTCCGTGCCGTTATATTCCGCGGCGGACTCCCCGCGGAATTCGGTCAATAGCACCCGCGCCCGGTCCAGATCGCCGACGCGCAGCGCCTCGACGATCTCGGTGAATGCATGGCTGAACTGGCGAAACCCCATAGTGAGATAGAGCACCGCGACGTTCCATACCCATGCCGCGGCGATGCTGATGTCGCTAAGGAAATAATGGATCGCCGCGCACACCAGCACCCAGGGCAGTACGGCCAGCAGCCAGGCGACCATGCCCTGGTCCTGTTCGCCGGCATTGAAGTGGTTGCCGAGCGAGTTGACATAGCGCACATACCAGCGGTGGACGGCGTTGCGCGGGCTGAGCGGCCGGGCCTGCTCGATCAACAGCGTAAATAGAATGGAAAGGAAGGACATTGCGTAATCAGATCATCGATACAGCCCGCATCTTACCGGATAGCGGCGCAGCGGCCGGAATTGGCGTCCTGACTGGGCCGGTTTGCGAGTCGGCACTAAGTTGGCGCAGCGCCACGGTACCGGGCGCTATTTGTGTGCGACATACTTTGCCGCGGCTCTTCAAGAGACGCGGTGCAAGTCCATCAGGCAGAAACACTTTTTGGCTTGTTGGCGGATTGGCACCTCTATTGCTTTGATACCTTGCAGACGGAGAATGGTCTTGCTGCCCTAAGCAGCATGATCCGGTAGGGACACTAGGGTTCCGGCCTGCAAGGGTGACTGGTCCGAGAGTGGCCCGGCCTCATGATGAGGCTCCACGGAGGGATAAAAGCCCGGGAGAGCGAGACTGCTCTCCACCGCTTTTTTACCCGAATGAGGAGTTCAACATGCATGGCCTGCTTACGTTAGTCGCACGTCGCATTGCGCAGTCCCTCGTCGCCATCCTGCTTCTCGCGGGGACCGGCGCCTTCGCCGCGGGATCGGCAAAAATCGGCACGGTAATCTGGATCGGCTACGGGCCCTACTACGTCGCCGACGCGCTCGACCTCTACAAAAAGTCCGGCATAAAGGTCACGCTTCAGGTCTTCAGCGATCCCGCGCTGATTCCACCCGCAATCGAAGGCGGCTCGGTGGACGGCGGCATGCTGACCTACGACCAGGTCATCGGCCAGGTCGCCAAAGGCAGCACGCAACGCGTAGTCAGCCCGATCGACTACTCCGCGGGCGGCGACGCGATCGTCAGCAGCGTCGACATCAAGAAGGTCGCCGACTTCAAGGGCAAGAAAGTCGGCTACAACCCGCTCTCGCCTTCCGACTTCCTGCTGTCCTATGCGCTCAAGGTCAACAAGTTGACCGAGAAGGACATCATGCCGGTCAACATGACGCCGGAAGCGATTCCCGCGGCCATGGCCTCCGGCGCGATGCCTATCGGGGTGACCTACGAACCCAACGTATCGCAGATCACCGCGCTCGAGGGTGGCAAGAAATTCCACGTGGTGTATTCGTCCAAGGATGCCCCCGGCCTGATCACTGACGTGATGGTGTTCAAGAAAGAAGTCATCAAGGCCAAGCCCGAACTGGTCAAGGCGCTGATCCAGGGCTACATCGACGGGCTCGACTACATGAAAAAGAACCCGGACAAGGCCGCTGAAATCATCGGCAAGGCAATCGGCGTATCCGCCGCCGAGGTAAAGGATCAACTCTCCGGCGTTTACAACATGAAGCCGAGCGAAATGGCCAAGGTCTTCGCGAAGGGCAAGGACACCACCTCGCTGCACGTCAGCGGCGCCCTGATCGCCGAAATTCTGAAGGAGAAAGGCCAGATCACGACCATTCCGAAAACCGAGGACACGTACGATGACTCGATCCTCAAGGCGATGATGAAGAAATAACCGGAGCGGGCCCGCGCTCGCGCGGGCCCTTCACGAGAACGCAATCACACGCTCTCCCCGCGGCGCCTGGCTGAACGTCGCCGCGCTGGCTTACACGCTGCTCGGATGGGCGTTGGGCATCGCGCTGATGACCGCCGATGCCTGGTATGCGAACCTGGCCGGCGTGCTGCTCGCCGGGCATTGCCTGACTTACAGCGCCTACCTCGTGCACGAGTTCGCCCACCAGAGCATCTTCAAATCGGCCGCCGCGAACAATCGCTGGGGCGTGCTGATGAGCTGGGTCAACGGCGGTTGCTATGCGTCGTTCCAGGCGCTGCGCCGCAAGCACATGCGCCACCACATCGACCGCGCCGACGTGCTGACCTTCGATTACAAGAAATTCCTGCAGACCTCGCCCGCCTGGTTTCGCGGCCTGGTGATCGCCGCCGAGTGGCTCTACATCCCGGCAGTGGAACTCATCATGCACGCTTACGTGATGGTGTTGCCGTTCGTGAAACCGGCACGCCACGCGGAAAGGCCGCGCGTATTGGCCATCATCGCCATCCGGCTCGCGGCATTCGCCGCGCTCGGCTGGTATGCGCCCAAGGCCCTGGTGCTGTACGCCATCGCCTACTTCATCATGCTGCATGCGCTGCGCTTTACCGATGCGTACCAGCACACCTACGATGCGTTCGCGGTACTCGAGGAAGGCGACATTCCCGCCGACAAGGTGCGCGATCGCCAGTACGAGCAGGTCAACACCTACACCAACCTGGTATCGACGGCCCATCCCTGGATGAACCTGCTGTTGCTGAATTTCTCGTATCACAATGCCCACCATGAGCGCCCGATCGTGCCCTGGCACGATCTGCCGGCACTGGACGCACAACTGTTTCCGTCGGACCACGTGCAGATCATTCCGATGAGCGAACTGCTCAAGGGCTATCACCGCGACCGCGTCGGCCGCATCCTGTCGGACGACTATGGCGAAGTCATGACCAGCGGTCCCAACAAGGCGGATGGTTTTCTCGGCGCTGCAGGGGTCTCCTTCCTCACTGCAGTGTGATGCGGGCATGAACCCGAACTACGCACTTGCCGGCAAGGCCGTCATGGTCACCGGAGCGGGCCGCGGCATCGGCCACGCCATCGCACGGGCTTTTGCCGCACAGGGCTGCCGCCTGCTCGCAGTGGACCGCGACGCCGCCTCACTGCAGTCGGCCAAAGCCGCCTTCTCCGAGGCGCAGGAGGTTGCGACCGTAGCCTGCGATCTCAGCCACGATGGCGAACTCGAAAAGTTGCGTGCGGCATCCCGAAGCTTCAGCGATCAGCTCGACGTATTGGTGAACAACGCGGGCACCGAATATCCCACGCCGATCGATGATGCGAGTGCGCAAGCACAACGGGACTGGAGCAGGTTGCTGGACAACAACGTCGGCGGCATGGCGCGCGCGGTGCGTACGTTGTTGCCGTTGCTGGGACCCGGATCGAGCATCATCAACCAGGCCTCGATCTGGGGGCTCACCGGCGTATCGGGTTTTTCCGCCTATGTCGCCAGCAAGCACGCCGTGATCGGCCTGACGCGCTCGCTCGCGTGGGAACTTGCGCCGCGCGGGATCCGCGTGAACGCGGTCTGCCCCGGCTGGATCCGCACCGATGCCGCGATGCGTTCGCTCGCCGCGATGTCGGCAAGCCAGGGCCGCCCCGAAGACGAGGTGCTTCAGGAAATCCTTTCCGCGCAGGCCATGCCTACGCTGCTCGAGCCGGCCGATATCGCCGGCGTCTATTTGTTTCTCGCCAGCAGCGACGCACGCCCGATCACCGGCCAGGCGATCGTCGTTTCCAACGGCGAGGTAATGCACTAATGAATTTACTTCTCACCACGAAGGCACGAAGGACACGAAGGAACACGAAGAAGGGCGAATGCGGATGTCGAAAGGCATGGAAGCGCACGCTTAGTCCATCTATGTGCGTACTGGCACAGTAACGATGACTACGAGAATAACAAGCTCCTTCGTTCTTGCATTTCTTCGTGCCACTTCGTGTCCTTCGTGACTCAAGGGAACACTTGTGCCGCTTGCGGCGCGTGGTGAGATTTAACAGCAAGAGATTTTTAGTACCTTACCGATGACAACGATTTCTCTGGAGGGCAAGACCGCGCTGGTAACCGGCGCCGCGACCGGCATCGGGCGGGCGATCGCGGTCGCGCTTGCGGCGGCGGGAGCGCGCATTGCCGTCAATCATCTGGGGCGCGCGGCCGAAGCGCGGCAAGTGGTCAAGGAAATGGCCGCCCATGGTGCTAGCGCCATCGAGGTCGAGGCCGATATCACCAAAGCCGCCAAGGTGGAACGCATGGTCAACAAGGTCAGGGATGCGCTGGGACAGATCGACATCCTGGTCAACAACGCCGGTGTCATCCTCGAGAAACCGTTCCTGGATACCAGCGAAGAGGACTGGGACTACGTGCTCGACACGGACCTCAAGGCGGTCTTCCTGTGCTCGCGAGCCGTCCTGCCGGCGATGGTCGAGCGCGGCTCCGGTGTGGTGATCAATATCGCTTCCGAACTCGGCTTTCTCGGCAGGGAGCTCTACGGGCCTTACTGCGCGGCCAAGGCAGGCGTGATCGGACTGACCCGTGCGATGGCGCGGGAATTCGCGCCGGCGATCCGGGTGAATGCAATCGCCCCGGGACCGATCAATACGCCGATGCTGTCGCTCGAGAACATGAGCGCCGAAGTCCTGGAAAAGGAGCGCGCCATTCCCGCGCGGCGCGTCGGCGAACCGACGGAGATCGCCGGTACCGCGCTGTTCCTGGCGTCTGACCTGGCGAGTTTCTATTATGGCCAGGTGTTGAGCCCCAATGGCGGGGCGTGGATGGGATGAGAAAAGTCGTGACGACGTGACGGTCGTCACGATCGTCACGCCGTCACGCCGTCACGGCCTTTCTGGCGCGAACCCGCCGGCGCGCTGCCGAACACGCTTGCGCTCTGCTACGCGTCGCTCGGCTATATCATGGGCTTCGTGCTCATGGCGCAGTCTTCATGGCTGCTCGCAGCGGCGGGGGTTGTACTGACCGTGCACGCCATGGTGATCGCCGCCTATCTCGTGCATGAAGCGGCGCACTACACGCTGTTCGCGGCGCCTGCGCACAATCATTTCGCTGGGGACGCGATGAGCTGGATCGCGGGCAGTGCCTACGCTTCCTTCGAACGCATCCGCCATATGCACCTGCGCCATCATCGCGATCGCGCCGATGTCACCTGCTTCGACTACAAATCCTTCCTGCGCCGCCGTCCCGCGTTGCGCCGGCTCACCTATGCCCTCGAATGGATGCACATACCGGCGATTGAAATGCTGATGCATGCGCAAGTCATCCTGCGGCCGTTCATGGAACGTTCGCAGCGGCTCCATCTGCCGCGTGCCGCATTGGTGCTGGTGTTGCGCGTGGCCTTGTTCGTGGCGCTGGCCTGGCTATCGGTGCAGGCAGCGTTGCTGTACCTGCTGGCCTACGCACTGCTGCTGGTGGTACTCAACTTCTTCGATGCGTTTCATCACACTTTCGACCAGTACTTCGTCGACGCACTGGAGCAAGTCCCGATGAACGGCCGGGACCGCCACTACGAACAAGCCAACACCTATTCGAACGTGGTTTCGGTGCGCCATCCCTGGCTGAATCTCCTTACGCTGAACTTCGGCTATCACAATGCCCATCACGAGCGCGCCGCAACACCGTGGTATGCCCTACCCGCGCTCAATCGCGAGCTGTTCGGCAACGCGCCGCGCGAGTTGCTGCCGTTCGTCGAATTGATTCGCACGCATCATCGCAACCGCCTCAAGCGTGTACTCGACGACGACTATGGCAGCGTCGGTTCGGGCAAGGGGCGGGCCGACGGCTTCATCGGCGCACATGGCGTGTCCTTCCTTACCGTCGTATGAGCGCTGTCATCCGCCCCCCGGACGCTCCCATCCGCGATCGTTCGCGGCTTGCCGTCGTCGCTTTGCTGGTGGCGGGATTGCTGTGGGGGCTGACGTGGATTCCGCTCAAGTATTTCGGCGGCCTGGGCCTGAACGGCGTGGTACTGGCGGTGATGAGCTACGGCCTGGTCGGCCTCGTCGCATTGCCCTGGCTCCTCTACCGCCGCAATACGTGGTGGCCCCAGCGCAACCTGGTCCTGCTGATCGCGATCGCCGGCGGGCTGGCGAATGTATGTTTCATGTCCGCCCTCGTCCGCGGCGAAGTGGTACGGGTGATGCTGTTGTTTTATCTCGCGCCGGTCTGGGGTGTCCTGGGAGGCCGGATCTTTTTCGACGAACCGCTGACCCGGTTGCGGCTAATCGGCGTGGCCACGGCAGTCGTCGGTGCCGTCCTCCTGCTGGGCGGGCCTGCCGTGATCGCCTCCCCGCCCGGCATCGTCGATCTGCTCTCGCTTGCTTCCGGAATGCTCTATGCCGCCCAGAATCTGTGCACTCGCGCCGCCGATCGCACCCCGCTGGATGCCAAATCGCTGATGGCCTTCGTCGGCTGCGGGCTGATGTCCGGCGCGATCGTGTTCGGCACCGGCCAACAGCTGCCGCCGATGTCCCCTCTGCTGATCGCACAATTGTTCGCATTCGCCGGCATCTGGATGCTGGCCGCCATGATGGCGACGGCGTGGGGCGTGTCGCATATGGAAGCCGGACGCGCGGCCATCCTGCTGGTGTTCGAACTGGTCGCCGCGGTGGTCTCCGCAATGTGGATTGCCGGCGAACGACTCGACGGCACCGAATGGATCGGCGCCGCGATGATCGTCACCGCGGCGCTGCTGGAAACACGAACCTCCGACAATAAAGGGAGCAAGCTGGAATGAAAGAAACACTGATGAACCGCCTGACGTGGATGGAGTACCAGGAGCGGGTGTGCGACGAACAGGCGCCTGTTTTCCTGCCGCTCGGGGCGCTGGAGCAGCACGGACCGCACTTGCCGCTCGGCACCGATGCGATCCTGTCGTCGGCGGTGGCCGAAGGCGTAGCGGGCGTGACATCCGGACTTGTCGCGCCGGCCCTGGCGTACGGATACAAATCGCAACCAAAGTGCGGCGGTGGCCAGCATTTTCCCGGAACGACCAGCCTCGACGCGATGACGCTCGCGCATACCGTGCGCGACACCGTGCGCGAGTTCGCGCGGCACGGCGTGGAAAAACTCGTCATCGTCAACGGCCATTTTGAGAACCAGTGGTTCCTGATCGAGGGCATCGACCTGGCCATGCGCGAACTGGGCAAGACGCAGTTGACGATCATGCGCCTGGAGTACTGGGATTTCTTCACCGCGCCGACCCTGGCGAAAGCGTTTCCCGAAGGATTCCCCGGCTACGCGCTGGAGCACGCCGCCGTGCTCGAGACCTCCATGATGCTTCACTACCATCCCGAGCTGGTCCGGCTCGACCGCATCCCGAACGATCCCCCCGCAGATTTTCCGCCCTACGACATCTATCCCACCCGAACCGAATGGGTGCCACCCTCCGGCGTGTTGTCGTCGGCCAAATCGGCAACCAGGGAAAAAGGAACGGCAATGGTCGCTGAACTCACAACGCTAATCGCTGCTGCGGTTAAGAAGGAATTCTAGTGATTACACCCAACACGGAGGCACGGAGGACACAGAGGGCACGGAGAAAATCAAGAACGGGAGAGAAACTGTGACCAATTGGACGTGTTCGATGTCTCCAATCACCGCAGCGGGCATGCGCAACCACGTGCAACCAATAAACAAATATTTCGTTTTCCTCTGTGTCCTCCGTGTCCTCCGTGCCTCCGTGTTGGGTGTAGACGCATGAACTTGCTTGAAGGCCTAACGGTGGAGAAAACGGCGTTGCTGGTCATAGACATGCAGCGGGACTTTCTCGATCCGCGCGGCTACGCGGCCAAGGCGGGGCTGGATATTGCGCCATTGCAAGCGGCCATCGCGCCTGTGCGCAGACTGCTCGATGCGGCTCGCGCGGCGGGAATGATGATCGTGCACACGCGCGAAGGCCACGTCCCGGATTTGTCCGACTGTCCGCCCTACAAGCTCGCGCGCAGCCGCAACGCCGGTGCGCAGATCGGCAGCCCCGGGCCGCTCGGGCGCCTGCTCATCCGCGGAGACCCCGGGCACGACTTCATCGCCGAATTGCAGCCGGCTGCGGGAGAGATCGTGATCGACAAACCCGGCTACAGCGCCTTTGCGCATACCGACCTCGATCATCGTCTGCGCGTGCGCGACATCGACACGCTGTTGCTGAGCGGCATCACCACCGAAGTGTGCGTCAGCTCCACATTGCGCGACGCGGTCGATCGCGGCTACCGCTGCATCACCATCGCTGACGCCTGCGCATCGGGATTTCCCGACCTGCACGCTGCCGCCTTGCGCATGATCGGCGTCGAAGGCGGCATTTTCGGAAGCGTCGCGAGAACCGATCAGATAACGGCGAAACTCACCGGAAGGATGGTCGCATGACGGCGGTGCGCAAACTATGGCCGTTGCTGACCGCCACGCATCATTACGAGAAGACCCTCTCCACCCGCAATCGCGGCGCCGGCACGATGATCGATGCGCCGATCCTTGCCTACCTGATTGAGACGACCAACGGCCGCATCCTTTACGACGTCGGCTGCGACTACGCCAAGATTGCGGATCCGCAAAAGCGCGCGCGCTGGTATGACCCCGCCGTATTTTCTTTCGGCGCACCGCAGATGCGTGAGGATCAGCGCCTGCCGGCCTGGTTCGCCCGGCTTGGCATTTCGGCTGCGGACATCGATGCCGTGTTTCTCGGGCACATGCATTTCGACCATGCCGGCGGCCTCTGCGATGTGGCCGGATGCGAAATCCACGTGCAGCACGACGAACTGGAATCGGCACGCAATCACGAAGATGCCGGCTACTTTCCCGACGACTTCGATGGCGACTACCGCTGGAAGATCATGCGAGGCGAATACGATCTGATGCCCGGTATTCGGGCCATCTCCACGCCCGGCCATGCCGCCGGCCATATGTCGCTGCTCATCGAACTGCCGAAAGGCCCGCCGGTGATCCTCTGCGGCGATGCCGCCGACCTCGTCGAGAACCTCGACGACGAAGTCGCACCCGGCCTGTGCTGGCGCGAGCAGGAAACGATGGCGATCGGCAGCATCCGCAAGCTCAAACGCATCGCCCGCGAAGAAGGCGCGCAACTCTGGCCGAACCACGATATGGCTTTCTGGCGCAGCCTCCGCCATTTCCCTTTATTCCACGAATAGTCTCAAGCTCTCCACCCAACACGGAGGCACGGAGGGCACAGAGGACACGGAGGAAAAGAAAATGAACGGGATTTGGAAAATTGAATCGCCGCCAATGTGCTCCGATGATTCCATGGAGTGTCACGGAGAGTCGTCACTGGTTTGTTGCCGCCATTGCCTTTCTCCGTGCCCTCCGTGTCCTCTGTGCCTCCGTATTGGGTGTAGATCATGAAACTAGCCGAAGGGCCTGAAGTACCGCCGGCATACCTGGGCGTATGGAAGCGCACGCTGCTGCGCACGCCGAAGATCGAGGACACGACTACGCAGGTGTACTGGATGCAGACGAAGTCGTGGCACGCAGACATCCGCGTACCGGCCAGCCGGCCGGCGTTCGCCGGCAAGACGGCACTGGATCAGTTGAACAAGACCGAACTGATGGAGCTGGCAAGGCAGCAGGGATTCTGCGGGACGACGGTGGTCGACGAAGAAATCTGCCGCTGGCTGCGGCGCCACGACTTCCAGCCGCCCAGCGGGGCGAACGACATCGGCCGCATGGAATTCGACGGCCCGGATCGTGTGCTCGAATACGGTGTGGAGGCGGAATACTTCGAGATCTGGGAGCGTTTGCCCGGCAGCGGGGGCAAGACTTCCGCCGTGCTGGTTTCAGAGGATCCGGTGTCGCTGCAGCTCTCGGCAGGCGAATACGTGATGTCCGTTCGTCCTCGCGCGACGAAGTTACCCGCCGCGGGCAATCTGATCGCCTTCCTCGAAGGCAAGAACGGGCAGATCCTGCGTGAGGCGCTGGACTTCGAGATCAGCTTCGGCAGGTGGGTCTCGGCGGATGCCTGGAGAATCGACCTTTCCACATTGCCGTGGATGACGGGATTGGAGATTTAACCGCCACCTGCTTCGTCTAGCGAAAGAAAAACGAGCCCACGACCCCGGCGACAAAACAGGAAAGCAGGATCAGCCCATTGATCCTCGCAAGTCCGTTGTTATTAGCCGGGATGATCAACGCCAGACCCGCGCAGAGAAACGCAATCCCGATCACCAGGATCTGCCAGTGATAGGGATCGCAGAATACAGCCCGGCATTTTTTTGGAGGCGTCCGAATGACGCCGAAATAGGAAAGGATGAGCACGAGCGCCGGAATGCACACAGTGCCGCCCAAAGCCGCCGGTGCTTCGGCAATTGCAGCTTCCATTCCTCGTCGACGAGGTCGGTTAGTCGGCTGTTCCATATATACCGTCATCTCCGCGCTTAACTCAGATCTAGAGCCATGGAAAGCAGGCCGGGGGCAGCCCGGCGGCTGGTCACCTTTCTTGCGCGGCCAAGAAAGGTAACC
>Ga0209131_1000759_pt1 | contig 22728 bp, 13 predicted proteins | sample GraSoi_2013_40cm_FD_185826 | JGI IMG/M metagenome (GOLD analysis project Ga0209131, IMG submission 185826) | Grasslands soil microbial communities from the Angelo Coastal Reserve, California, USA - Sample 9_17_2013_40cm (SPAdes) (version 2) | ecosystem: Environmental > Terrestrial > Soil >... | reverse complement strand
TGGCGCGTCGCCAGCCCGGCTCGGTGTTCAAACCGTTCGTCTATGCCGCGGCATTCGACAATGCCGTTGACGGCGTCCAGCCCGTCATCACGCCCGCCACGACCATCGACGATGAGCCGACGACGTTTGAATTCGACGGCAAGGAATACACGCCGAACAACTACGGAGAAAGATTCATGGGGCGGGTCACGGTGCGTGACGCGCTGACGAATTCCCTCAACGTCGCGACCGTCAAACTCGCGGAACTCATCGGTTACGGCCGGGTCGTGCAAGTCGCGCGGAAAATGGGCCTCGGCATGAACATTCAGCCGACACCCGCGGTTGCTCTCGGCGCGTATGAGATGACGCCGATCGACGTCGCCGCGGGGTACACGACGTTCGCCACGCTCGGGACTCGCGCGGAGCCGCAGTTTCTGCGCATCGTCGTCAACGCAGACGGCACGCCACTAGAAAAGTTCGTGCCGCAGACGCATCTGGCGCTGGATCCACGAGTCGCATTTCTGGTTGATAGCTTGTTGAAAGACGTCCTGAATAAGGGCACCGGCGCGGGTGTCCGCGCGCGAGGGTTCACCCTGCCCGCCGCTGGAAAGACGGGCACCTCCCGCGACGGCTGGTTCTCTGGGTTCACTTCCAATCTCCTCTGTGTGATCTGGATTGGTTTTGATGACAATCGCGACCTGGGACTGCCCGGCGGTGCTGTGGCGGCACCGATCTGGGCGGATTTCATGACGCGCGCCACGGCCCTAGCGCAATATCGGGACGTGAAGGATTTTACGATGCCGGATGGCGTGCAATCCGTACTCATCGATCCGGATACCCTCCAGCTTGCGACGGCCAACTGCCCCACCACCCGGGAAGAGGTCTATGTGGCAGGCTCTGCACCGACCGTGTACTGCGAGGTCCACGGGGGCCACAACCTTTTAACTACCACGGGCTCCATCCTCTCCCGCGTCTTTGGGGGCGAGCCCAAAACGCCCCAAACGGATGCAAATGGCAATCCAGTCGCACCGTATGATCCCAACCGGCCGCCCAATGCGACCGGCCAGGGCCCGGCCGATCCTTCGGCGCAACCCGGCGAAAAGAAAAAGAATCCTTTGCAGAAGATTTTTGGTATCTTTGGGGGTAAGAAGAAGGAACCCGACCAGGTTAAGCCTAAGCCGGAGAAGGGAGATTCGCCATGACCAGGATCACAGTGGCGTTTCCAGTAATTGTTCTCCTCCTCGCTCTTTCGATATCCTCGACAGGACAGACTTTCGTTGAGACCCCGGGTGCGCCGGTGGCCCCCCGGGCGGGGCAGTCGCAGACACAATTGGCGGCAGAGTCTTCCGTCATCGTCGTGAAGCCTGAACTGACCGACGAGCAGCTCGCCGATCTTTATATGGCGCGAAAAGACTTTCGAGAGGCGGCGCTTTCCTATAAGCGGCTTGCCGATCAGAACCCCCGGAATCCGGTGTATCTGAATAAGCTCGGAATTGCGATGCACCAGCAGGCAGCCTTGGCGGCGGCGCTGAAGTATTACGAACGTGCGTCGAAGGTTGATCCTTCCTATGCCGATGCGCAGAACAACATCGGGACAATTTGGTATCAGCGGAAGAAGTACGGCCGGGCCATCAAGGCGTATCAAAAGGCGATCACAATTCGTAGTGACATGGCCGTCCTCCACAGCAACCTTGCCTATGCCTACTTCGGCGAAAAAAAATATGAGAAGGCCATCTCCTCGTTCCGCCAAGCGCTGGCATTGGATCCGCAGCTCTTCGAGCATAGTAGCTCGAGGAGCGGGTCGATTCTGCAGGACCGCTCCGTGGGTGACCGAGGGCGATTCTATTTCCTGCTCGCAAAGTCCTTCGCGGAAGCGGGTAACGTGGAGCGTTGCCTGATTTATCTCCGAAAGGCCAAAGACGAAGGCTACAAAGAGCTGTCGTCGGTGAAATCCGATATCTCATTTGCGGCGGTCTTGAAGGATCCCGCAATACAAGAGGTCCTAGCTCCCAAGCCTCCCGCCAGTACGCAACCCTGAACCGCTTTCGGTTCATCATTCCAGACTCGATCGGCACATCCGGCGCGAAACATGCCCTTGCGTCTGTTACAATGAACAGACATGGAGCGCCCTTTCTTCAGCGCGCGTTATCTCGTTTTACTCTCCGTCGCTGTCGTTTTTGGAACCACTTCGGTTGCCGCACAACAAACTGCTCCGCCTCCACGCGCGGGTTCGGCCGCCTCTCACCAGCAGGGGATCTATCTGGTTTTTCCGTTTGAAAATACGGGCGCATCTCCACGATTGGATTGGCTCGGCGAGGGCCTGGAGGAATTGACCATCCAGCGGCTGTCGGGAGCCGGCGAGCAGGTGTATTCGCACGCAGGGCGACTTGTTGAACTGGAACGGTACGGGCTCCCCCACGCATCGAAACTCAGCCGCGCGACCATGCTCCATATTGGGGAAGACCTCGACGCGGATTTTGTCGTTTTTGGCCGATTCACGGCAAACGGAACCTCGCTCACCATCGAATCACGGATCCTAAAGGTAAGTCCGGCACGATTGCTGCCGGTGTTGCGGGAAACCGGTACGTTGGACTCGCTTATGGACCTGCACTCCCGCCTGGTTTGGCGGATGCTCTCGGCAAACGATCATAACTATGCGCTGAGCCTTGCCGAGTTCACCAAACGTCAGCGTCCGCTGCGTCTCGATGCGTTTGAACACTACAGTCGCGGGTTGCTGGCCGGCGAAGATGACGTGCGTTTACGCGAACTGCGGGAAGCGGCTCGCCTCGAACCGGAATGGCCGGAACCCGACTTCGCCCTGGGCGAAGCGTATTTCACGCGCCGCGACTGCGATTCCGCGCTTCCGTGGTACGCGCGCGTGCCAAAGACTCACGACCGCTATGTGGAATCGGTCTTCGCCACGGGTGTTTGCCGGCTTTTCCTTGGTCAGCCGGACCACGCGGAGGAAGTGTTCAATTCGTTGCCGGAGGCTTTGAAGAACAACATGGTCTCCGGAGCGGACTTGCCGGAAATTCTGAATGATCTGGCGATTGCGCGGGCACGGCAAGGCAAGACGGTTGCGGCACAAACCGACCTTCGCCGGGCGGTCGATTTGGATCCCGACGAAGACGACTATCCATTCAATCTTGGCCTCCTTGCCCTGCAGACCAATGACCCCTCCGCAGCGGCAGGATTTTTCCGCGAGGCCGTGTCACGCGAAGCGGATAACTCGGAGGACCGCGCGCTGCTGATACTATCCCTGGAAGCGGCCGGCAAGAAGACGGAGGCCGAGCAGGAACGCGAGGCGGCGAACGAAACTTTTGGCCCAAACGGACTCCCAGCGATTCGTCTGGATGCGAAGAACGAAGCCGTGGCGCGGCTATATCGTATCAAGACCGACCTCGACGTAACCACTCTTCGCGCGGAGATTGAATCGGCCGAGCCTCCCGCGAGCGCGGCTGCTTCCGCTTCTTCGAGCGACGCAACGCTAACGCACATTCGGCGCGGCCGGCAGGAGCTCTCCGCGGGACACGCCGATGCCGCGGAGAAGGAATTCCGGGCTGTTCTTGCCGCCGATCCGACCAGCCCCGCGGCGCACCGCGGGCTCGCGGAAATTGACCGCCGCCAGGGCAAGATGGATGATGCCGTGAAAGAATTGCAGGCGTCGCTGGAAGCGCGGGATTCCGCGGCGGTTCGAACGATGCTGGCAAAAATCTACCTCGAGCAGAAGAAGCCGGATCTCGCGCGGGCGGAAGTCGAGAAAGCGCTGAAGCTGGCGCCGAACTATACAGAGGCCAAGCAACTGCTCGAACACTTGCAGAATTCCAAGCCGGCCGAGAAAAAACCGGGTGGAGGTGCGCAATGAGTGATTGTTTCCATAAGATGAAGCGCCCCTTTTACCCCAACCGATCCGAATTTGTTGCGGCCTCCTTCCTTCTCTGCGCCCTGAGTGCTGGCGCAATTTTCCTGCTTATGCCTTCGGTTGCCGCCGACGAGCACTCGTCCAGTCCTCTCGTTCTTGAACTGAGGCTTGAGGGCGTAGTTGACCCCATCCTGGCCACCTACATTGATGAGGGACTCGCCAACGCGGCGAGCCGTCACGCGGCTCTCGTTTTGATCACCATGGACACTCCGGGCGGGCTCAGTACTTCGATGCAAGACATGATTCAGCACATCCTCGCATCGCCGGTGCCGGTCGCCGTGTACGTTTCGCCTACGGGCGGCCGAGGCGCCTCTGCGGGTTTTTACATTCTTCTTTCCGCGGATATTGCCGCGATGGCGCCGGGGACGCATACGGGTTCTGCCACCCCGGTCATGGCCATTGGTGGATTTCTGCCCATGCAGATTGATGACGCATTCCGAAAGAAGATCAATAACGATGCCACGGCGTTCCTGAGGAGTTTCACGGAGAGACGCGGACGCAACCCTGCGCTGGCGGAGAAGGCCATCACGGAAGGCAGCGCTTACACGGAGAAGGAAGCCCTGGACGGGAAAATGATCGATCTGATCGTGAATTCGCCTGATGAACTGGTACGGCAACTGGACGGCCGCACGATCAAGCGATTTGACGGCACCGAGGCTAAGCTCTCCCTGAAAAATGCGGCGCGCACGCCTTTTGAACTTTCGGCCCGCCAGAAATTTCTTGCCCGCATTGTCGAGCCCGATGTTTTCTTTGTGTTGCTGATTCTTGGAGTTCTTGGCGTCTACACTGAGTTCACGCATCCCGGAGTGATCGCTCCAGGAGTCATCGGCGGCATTTGCCTGATTCTTGCGCTGTACGCCATGAATTTTCTGCCCATTAATCTTGCGGGCGTGTTCCTGATTCTACTGGCTCTGGCGTTTTTCGTACTCGAAGCCAAAGCTCCCAGCCATGGTGTGCTGGCCCTCGGCGGAGTCGTGTCTATGTTTCTTGGCGCGGTCTTTCTGATTCGCTCGCCGCTCACACCTGGAGGAGTGAGTGTAGGCGTGGCGTTCGCGGGGACAGTGCCGTTCGCGGTGCTTGCTGTAGTTTTGATGCGGCTGGTATTGCGGTCGCGGAAATGGAAATCGGTAACGGGAAAAGAAGAACTCATCGGAGCACAGGGCGTCGCGGTGGCGCGCCTCGCCACAGGCGCAGAGGGCATGATTCGCGTGCATGGCGAGCTGTGGCGGGCTGAATCTTCGCGGCCCGTGCAGGAAGGCGAGCCCGTACGGATTTTGCGCGTCGAAGGACTGAAGCTCTACGTTGAGCCGGCCGATGTGGCTATTTCAGCGGCGAAATAAGGATTCTCACGTTCAGGAGGAAAACATGGAAATTGGTTTTGTCGGGATGGCGCTGATCGTCGGCCTGCTGTTGATCTGGTTCTGGAATTCGATCTATATCATCAAGGAATGGGAGCGCGGCGTGGTACTTCGGCTCGGCCGGTTGATACCCGAAGCAAAGAGCGCGGGCATAAATCTGGTTTTTTGGCCGATTGAAACGCTGTACCGCATCAACATGCGAATTGAGACGCTCGACGTTCCTCCGCAGGACATCATCACGCGCGACAACGTCTCGGTGAAGGTCAATGCGGTTTGCTACTTCCGCGTGGTCGACGCCAATCAGGCGCTTTCGCAGGTGCAGAATTACACCTATGCGACTTCGCAGCTCGCGCAAACCACGATACGCAGCGTCGTCGGACAGTTCGAACTTGATGAGATACTCTCGCAGCGCGATAAGGTCAATGCCAAGCTGCAGATCATACTCGACACCGACACCGAACCTTGGGGTATCAAGGTTTCTAAAGTCGAGGTGAAACAGGTCGACATCCCCGAGCAGATGCAGCGCGCCATCGCAAGGCAGGCGGAAGCCGAACGCGAACGCCGCGCAAAGATTATTCACGCTGAGGGAGAGTACGAAGCTTCGCAGAAACTCGCGGATGCCGCGAAGGTTCTGGAAACGCAGCCTTCCGCGATCCAGCTCCGCTACCTGCAAACTCTGACGGAGATAGGTGTCGAGAAGAACACAACGATTGTGTTTCCCCTGCCTATCGATATCATTAATCAGTGGACTAAGAATTTAGGGGGGCAGCAAAGGTAAGAATGGCTTCTGGAGGAAAACGAGGGGGCGCCGGAGAGCGTGTGCTCGAAAGCCGGCATGTCATCGGTCTGTTCATGCTGATGCTGCTGTTTTCGGGCGTATTTTTCACGCTCGGTTACGTCATGGGGCGTAACGAGTACGATGGCTCGGTGCGTGCCGCGACCGATTTTTTCAAGAAGCCTGAGATTTCCGTTTCTACCAAGACGGATGTGAGTTCGAAGCGGACGAACCATCCCGCTCCTGCCCCTACGCCGACGGACACGGCCGCGCCGCCGAATTCGGATTGGGAGTTTTATCACGCGGGGGACAATAAGAAAACCGAAGACCACCTGAAGCCCGTGGCGTCCGTGCCTGCCCCAGCGCGAAAAAACGTGCCGGTGCTGGTAAGGACCACGGCGCCACCGAGAACCGTCGGCGGCTCATCGAAAACTCTGAACGCGCCGCTCATTCCAGGCGGCGCTTATACGTTGCAAGTGGCCGCGCTGGGGAAGGAAGCGGATGCGCTTGAACTCGCGGCGCGTTTGCAGAAGAAAAAATTCCCCGCGTTCGTTCTTTCTCCGCAAGCAGACAAGTATTACCGCGTGCAGGTCGGCCCGTACGCTGATCCCAAGGCCGCCGACGCGGCCAGGAAGGGCCTCGAGGGCGCAGGTTTTAAAGCCATCGTGAAACACTGATGCCTCGGGGCAGTTGGCTCACCTACCTTCGTCCGCAGGCCGGTGGGGAAATACCATCGGGATTGCGTCTCGTAATTGGAGCCGCATCCGGCGCCGCGCTTTCGCTCTCCTATACCGGTCTCTATCTCGGTATTTATTCCTGGGTTTGCGTTGGGATTCTCCTCCTTTTGCTGTTTGGCGCGCGGCCGCGAGTGGCGTTTGGATGCGGATTTCTTCACGGGCTTCTTTTTGTCCTGACGTCGGTGCCATGGATTGCAGCGGTTCTTACTCTGCACGGTGGCCTCTCGGTAGCGGGCGGATGGGGCGTCTTGCTCCTGATCGCCATTGCTTGGGGAATTCTCACTGGCGCTTTTGCTTGGGCGGTTCACCGGTTGTCTCGCCGAAGTATGGGCTTGGCATGCATAGGTGCGCCATTTATCTGGGTGACATTTGAGTTTGTTCGCGCGCGTTTGCCTGAAATTAGTTTTCCCTGGAATTTGCTTGGTTATCCGGCGGCGGCGAATCTGGGCCTTGTTCAGCTCACGACCATCACGGGAATCTACGGGCTATCGTTTCTTGTGGCGAGTTTCAATGCGCTGCTCGCATGGACGAGCGCGTCGAACGCGCTGACACTCGGCAGGCGGATCCGGTATGCAGCCGCCGCAACGGCAATTCTCTTGATTTCCGCATTGGCTGGCCCGCGCCTGGTGCCACAGGCGCAAGCCCATCATTTCGCGCGCGCCGTGCAGCTCAATTTTCCAGAAGTGGAGTCGTTCCCCGCGGATTGGTTTCAGGCGCACGCCGCGGAGCTCGATGAAATCTCACGACTCAGCCTCGCCCCCGCCGCGGAAAAACCGGACCTTCTTGTGTGGCCTGAATCGCCCGCTCCTTTCTCTTTTCAAGATTCACAATTCGCAAAGATTGCCTCGACTCTGGCGATCCGTTTCGGGCACCCATTCCTTGCAGGAGCCATCGAATGGAAATCACCGGTGGACCCATCAGACGTGGCGCCCCACGCCAGTCTTGTGCCTTACAACAGCGCGCTGCTTATTGACGCGCAAGGCCAGCGCGTATTCGTATACGACAAAGTCCATCTCGTCCCGTTCGGTGAGTACGAGCCATTTCCATTGATCCATCGCGTGGTCACGAGCGTGTCCGGCGAGGTGGGCGGTTTCCACAAAGGCAACAAGTACGTCGTCGGGCAGCTTCCACGCGGAAATACGTTCGGCGTTTTTATTTGTTATGAAGCGACCTATCCGGGCGAGGTGCGCCGGTTCGCCGCAGGCGGGGCGCAGTTGCTCATCAACATTTCGAATGACGGATGGTTTGGGCGGTCCGCCGCCGCCGAGCAGCATCTGCGCATGGCGCGCGTGCGGGCCGTGGAAAACCGCCGCTGGATCGTGCGCTCGACGAATAACGGCTTTACCGCTTCGGTCGATCCTTACGGCCGCATCTTCGAGCCGCTTCCGCCAGATGTGCGAGCCGCGGCCGATCTTCCTTATGATTATCGAACGGCCGAAACGCTCTACACGCGCTTTGGGGACTGGTTCGCCTGGCTCTGCGTGCTCGTTTCCGTTATTCTAGTTGCGACAACTTTTCGAAAGGCAAAGTGACGTCCGTCCTCTGACGGGCGATTTACCAGAAAAAGCATGATTCTCGAAGATCTGCAGCACCGTTACGAAGGCCTCAAGCAGCGCATCACGCTCGTGCGGAGCTATCTTTGACGCGCCGCAGTACCGCGAGCGCCTGAAGGCTCTCGAAGCGCGCGTCGCCGATCCCAGTTTCTGGAACAATCAGGAAGCCGCACAAAGTGTTCTCCGCGAGCGGAAACGAGCCGAAGAACAGATCGCCGCGGACGAGAAGCTCACGTCCATCTCCGGCGACATCGAGACGTACATCCATCTCGCTCAGGAAGAAACCAACGTCGAGCAAAAGAACGATCTGCTGAAAGAGCTGGACCGGGAGCTCAACGCGGCGGATACCTACATCTCCGAACTGGAAACTAAAACACTCCTCTCTGGGGAGACCGATCACCTCAACGCCATCATGACCATCAAGCCCGGCGCGGGCGGAACGGAATCCCAGGATTGGGCATCCATCCTTCTTCGCATGTACCTGCGATGGGCGGAACGCCGGGGAATGACCGCCTCCGTCCTCGATGAGACCCCGGGAGAAGAAGCGGGCATTAAATCTGCGACGATTCAATTTTCCGGCGAAAATGCCTACGGCCTTTTGGCGGGAGAAACCGGGGTTCACCGTCTCGTTCGAATCTCGCCCTTCGATCAGGCCGCGCGGCGGCACACTTCTTTTGCCTCCGTCTTCGTGATTCCGGAAATTGACGACCGCATCGAGATCAACATCCGCCCCGAGGACCTGCGCGTGGACACGTTCCGGTCGGGTGGCAAAGGCGGGCAAAACGTCAACAAAGTGGAAACCGCTGTGCGCATCACCCACATCCCGACCAACATCGTCGTTGGATGCCAGGCCCAGCGTAGCCAGAGCAAGAATCGCGAGCTGGCGATGAAGATGCTTCGCTCGCGCCTCTACGACCTGGAAATCCAGAAGCGCCAGGCCCACACCGACAAACTTGACGAGAGCAAGCTGGACATATCATTTGGCAGTCAAATCCGCTCCTATGTGATGCAGCCTTACCGCCTGATCAAGGACCACCGCACGAAATTCGAAGTGGGCGATGTGGACCGCGTGATGGACGGTGACCTGGACCCGTTCATCCGCTCCTACCTGATGGCTAAGAAGACGAAGGGGAAGCTCGATGTCCAGCCTGAAGATGATGCAGACGTGGCCTAGCCGTCGCCCGATGGATGCAGCAGTTAGCCGTTGGGAGCCTGATTTCGACCGTTTGACGCACGGGCGAGCTACTTGGAATCAATGCGTTGATTCTTCCCCGCGCGAATGGTAACTTTCTAAGCTTCAGCAGAGTCTATAATATAAGGGTGGTTCGCAGCGGTACGGCCCCCCGCAAGCCAATAAGGAGAATGAGTTTGAGCGAAGCCCTACGCAACTTCCTATTTACCTCGGAGTCTGTCACCGAGGGTCATCCGGACAAAATTGCCGACCAGATTTCTGACGCCGTCCTTGACGAAGTCATGAGGCACGACCCGAAAGGGCGTGTCGCTTGCGAGACGCTCATCACCACGGGCGTGGCGGTGGTCGCCGGTGAAATCACCACCAGCGCGCACGTCGATTACGACCAGCTCGTACGCAGCACCATTCGCGATGTCGGCTACGATCGCGCGAAGTACGGCTACGACGCAGATACTTGCGCCGTCATGTGCATGGTGAAGCGGCAGTCGCCGGACATCGCCATGGGCGTGGATACCGGTGGAGCAGGCGACCAGGGCTTGATGTTTGGGTTTGCCTGCGATGAAACAGAAGAATTGATGCCCATGCCCATCCAGCTGGCCCACCGCCTCACGCAGCGCCTCGCCGAGATTCGCAAATCCAACAAAGTTGATTTTCTCCGGCCTGATGGAAAGTCGCAGGTCACCGTCGAGTACCGCAACGGCCGCCCGGCGCGCGTCGGTTGCGTGGTTGTCTCTACGCAGCACAGCGAAAAGGTTTCCAACACGGACCTTCGCGACGCCGTCACCGAGTACGTGATTAAGCCGATCATTCCCGCCGCGATGCTGGATGCGAAAACGAAGTATCACATCAACCCGACGGGCCGCTTCGTGATTGGCGGACCCATGGGCGACGCAGGTTTGACCGGCCGCAAGATTATCGTCGACACCTACGGCGGTTACAGCCGGCACGGCGGCGGCGCTTTCTCCGGCAAGGATCCCTCGAAGGTGGATCGCTCGGCTTGCTACATGGCGCGTTACATCGCAAGGAACATTGTGGCCGCGGGCCTGGCGCGAAAGACGGAAGTGCAATTAGCTTACGCGATTGGCGTAGCCGAGCCCGTCTCCGTCATGGCGGAGACTTTCGGCACAGCCGCAATCTCGGAAGAAAAAATCACCGCCCTGATCCGTGAATTTTTTGCGCTCACTCCGAAGGGCATCATTGAGACGCTCGACCTGCGCCGCCCGATTTACAAGGCCACCGCCGCTTATGGCCACTTCGGCCGCAGCGGGGCTGGATTCACATGGGAGCGCACGGATCGTGCGGATGCTCTCCGCAAGGCCGCTGGCCTCGGAGCAGCCGCGACTGCGGAAGTCGGGGCAGGTCGCTAGCTTCCAGAACTAGAGCAACACGAGACCCGGCAGCGTGCGGGCCTTTGACCGGGGAATTGAGATTACTCCCTGCCCGAACGAAATCCAAGACTGAGGAGCAAGACTTTGCCAATCGCTGAACTGAAAAAAGGTGATGTGAAGGACATGGGGCTGGCCGATGCCGGCAAGCGCAAGATCGAATGGGCGGGACAACAAATGCCCGTGCTCGAAACGATCCGCAAGCGTTTCGTCAAGGAGCTACCGCTCAAGGGGCTGCGCGTTTCGGCTTGTCTGCACGTGACCAGCGAAACCGCAAACCTGATGATCGCGCTGCGCGACGGGGGTGCGGATGCCGTGCTGTGCGCCTCCAATCCGTTATCCACGCAGGACGAAGTCGCCGCCTCGCTGAATCGCGACTACCACATTCCTACCTTCGCCATCAAGGGCGAGGATAACGACACGTATTATTCGCACCTGAGGGCGGCGCTGGAGCACAAGCCGCAGTTCACCATGGACGACGGCGCCGACCTGGTCACCATGCTGCTGACCAAGCGTACCGATCTCGTCCCGGACGTGATCGCCGGAACGGAAGAAACCACCACCGGCGTGATTCGCCTTCGCGCAATGGCTAAGGATGGCACGCTGAAGTATCCCATCATCGCCGTGAATGACGCGATGACGAAGCATTTCTTTGACAATCGTTACGGCACCGGGCAGTCCACGATTGACGGCGTTATTCGCGCCACCAACGTGCTGCTCGCCGGCCTGAAGGTGGTCGTTGCCGGTTACGGCTGGTGCGGGCGCGGCGTGGCTATGCGCGCCAAGGGACTTGGCGCGGACGTGATCGTCACGGAAATCGACCCGGTGAAGGGCATCGAAGCGGTGATGGATGGATTCCGGGTAATGCCCATGGCCGAAGCGGTCAAGGAAGGCGACGTTTACATCACCGTGACGGGAAACAAGAGCGTGATCCGCGGCGAGCATTTCGAAAAGATGAAGGGCGGAGCGATTGTTTGCAACTCCGGCCACTTCAACGTGGAGATCGACATTCCATCGCTTGAGAAGTTGTCCGGCGGGAAGAAGGAAGTTCGCCCGCTCGTCGATGAATATAAAATGAAGGATGGCCGCAAGGTGTACCTGCTTGCTGAAGGGCGCCTCGTCAATCTTTCCACTGCCGAAGGACATCCCGCTTCGGTCATGGACATGAGCTTCGCCAACCAGGCGCTTTCCGCCGAATATCTGCGCGCCAACTACAAAAACCTCAAGCCGCAGGTGTATGTCGTTCCCGAGCACCTGGACAAGGAAATCGCGCGCCTCAAGCTCGAATCCATGGGCCACAGGCTCGACAAGCTCACCCCCGAGCAGGAACATTACCTTGCTTCCTGGCAGGAAGGCACGTAACTCTCCCTGCCATTCCCGGCTGGTGTTATGTTTGTAGTGGCGCAGCATGCTGCGCCCTGTGCATCTACCGATAGTTTTTCCAACTTGATGGACACCCATGTGGGATCTCTGCACAAACGCCCTTGATACCGCCAAGCTACGCGGCGCCGCCTACGGCGACGTCCGCGTCATGCATTTGCGCCAGCGCGACCTCACCACAAAAAACGGCCAGGTCGGCACTCTGTCCCAGAGCGAATCGATCGGCCTAGGCATTCGCGTGCTGGCGAATGGTGCCTGGGGCTTCGCCTCCACGGATCGATTGACACGGGAAGGCGTCGCGGCTTGCGCGGCGCAGGCTGTTTCCATCGCGAAGGCATCAGCACTGGCGAAGCGCAGCGAAGTTGTTCTTGCCCCTGAAAAAGCTTACGTGGACAGTTGGCAGAGCCCGTTCCGCAAGGACCCGTTCGAAATTCCCCTCGAAACGCAGCTGGCGCTGCTGCTTGCCGCCGACGCCGAAATGCGCCGCGTGAATGGCGTGACGCTGACGGAAACGGACATGCAATTCCGCAAGATCGATTCTTGGTTTGCATCCACCATCGGCTCGCGTATTCACCAACGCAAAGTGATTTCAGGTTGCGGAATTGCCGCCACTTCGTTTCAGGATGAAGGAATTCAAAAGCGTTCTTATCCCAGCAGTTTTGGCGGCCAGCATTCGCTGCAAGGTTATGAACTCGTCGAATCGCTCGATTTGCTGAGACACGCGCCGGTCATAGCCGAAGAAGCCGCCGCGCTTCATTCCGCGCCGCAATGCCCGGAAAAGGTCGGCACCCTCATCCTCGGTGGCAGCCAGCTCGGCCTGCAGATCCACGAATCTATCGGCCATCCCATCGAGCTGGACAGAGTTCTGGGTCAGGAAGCGAATTTCGCTGGCACGAGTTTTCTGACGCTCGACCAGTTGAACCAGCTGCAATACGCTTCGAGCATTGTCAACGTCGTCGCGGACGCCCGGCTCGACCACGGGCAGGGACTCGGTACCTTTGCCTACGACGACGAAGGCGTTCCCGCGCAGTGCACGGACATCATTAAAAATGGGAAATTCCGCGGGTATCTTTCGAATCGCGAAACGGCGCATCTGGTGGGCCTGGAACGCTCTTCCGGAACGATGCGCACGGAAAGCTGGAACCGCCTGCCGATCATTCGAATGACGAACGTCAGCTTGCTGCCCGGCACGTGGGACTACACCGATCTGATTGCCGACACGCACGACGGAATCCTGATGGAGACGAATCGCTCCTGGTCCATCGATGACCGGCGCTACCAGTTTCAGTTTTCAACCGAAATCGGCTGGGAGATCAAAGGCGGAAAGAAAGTCCGCATGCTGAAGAATCCCAGCTACAGCGGAATTACGACTGAGTTCTGGAATTCCTGCGATGCCATCTGCAAGTTCGATCACTGGACGCTGTGGGGCACGCCCAATTGCGGAAAAGGGCAGCCCATGCAGACCATGGGCACGGGCCATGGGGCTTCCCCGGCGCGCTTCCGCAACGTGCATATCGGGACGGCATTTTCAGACCAATGACACCGGCGGCCAAGACGAAGAAAGCGTCAACGGGGGCGAGCGCGGGAGCCGCTGAGCTTCTCCACGAGCGCGAGCTTCGCCGCATCGTCGATACGGTTCTTCGTCTGGCGAAATCCACGGGAGCCGACGAGACGGAAGTCCACGTGGATGAAGTTGCGGACGCGTTGACCCGGTTCGCCAACAACGCCATTCACCAGAACGTCGCCGAGCATGGGCTGACGGTTTCGATTCGCACGGTCGTCGATGGCCGCACCGCGCGCGCCACAACCAATCGCATTGATGAGGACTCGCTCCGCGCCGCGATCGAAGCTTCTCTCTCCCTTGCTCACAGCCAGCCGAAGGATCCGCGCCTCTTGCCGATGCCCGGAGGGCAGCGCTATCGCCGCGTAAACCGGTTCGTCAAGCAGACTGCCGCTCTCTCCGCTGAGGAGCGGGCCCGGGCCGTCCGGCGTGCCTGTGATTTGGCCGTCAAGAAACGCCAGGTCGCCGCTGGAATCTATTCGAACGGCCAAAGCCAGTCCTCTTTGGGCAATTCGCGCGGCCTTTTTGCTGCCTATCGCGAAACGCATTCCGAATTTTCCATCACCGCACAGGAAGACTCTGCGGCCAGTTGGGCCAAAGCCAACTCCGCTGATGTCCGCGCGTTCGACCCACAGAAACTCGCCGAGCGGGCTTGCGAGAAAGCGCATCTTGCCGTCAACGCGCGCGAGCTTCCGCCTGGACGTTACACGGTAATCCTCGAACCCGCGGCAGTGCTCGATCTCGTCGGGTTTCTTTTTTATGATTTCTCCGCCACCGCGCTGCAAGACAAACGCTCCTGCCTGAACGAACGCATGGGCAAGCAGCTCTTTGGTCAGAACATCAGCATCAGCGACGACGTCTATCATCCGCTGCAACAGGGCGCGCCGTTCGATGGCGAGGGAATGCCGCGTCAGCGGGTATTGCTGGCGGATCGCGGCATCCCCATCAATCTCGTCTATTCACGCGCGGCCGCCAAAGCCGCCGGCAAACAGCCCACCGGGCACGGTTTTGCCCTGCCGAATGAATACGGGGAAGCGCCCATGAATCTCGTCTTCGGAGGCGGAGATTCGTCGATAGAGAAAATGGTCGCCTCCACCCAACGAGGGTTGCTCGTGACCCGCCTCTGGTACATCCGCGAAGTCGATCCGTACGAAAAGGTGATGACCGGCATGACTCGCGATGGCCTGTTTCTTGTTGATAATGGGCTGGTTAGCGGCGCCGTGCGGAACTTTCGCTTCAACCAGTCGATCATTGAAATGCTCAAGAATGTCGAATTGCTGGGTCCCGCCGTGCGTGCCACCGGCGAAGAGGCGTTCGAGATGGTCGTGCCCGCCATGAAAGTTCGTGACTTCCAGTTCTCCGAAGTGACCAAGTTCTAGCGATTCGAGCCCTCGGGGCCTCACTTATCAAGAAATCAATTCAGAGAATCAAAATTCTGCGTTGTACATCCAACCTCCACCCGTTTAATAAACTGGTATGTACCATCAGCATGGTCGAGGCCAAAGCGGTCTTCAGGATGCGCGATCCCGCTCGACTCGGGGTCGTCACCCCAACTGGGGCCACCCAGACCACGACGCCTGTGGTACAGGCTTCATCGCCCGCCTCGGTGGTGCCCCCAACTACGACATTATCCAGTTTGCTTTGACCGCTTTAGAGCGCCTCACTCACCGCGGAGGAGTCGACGCGGATGGAGCCAGCGGCGACGGTGCCGGTTTGCTCACTTCGCTCCCGCAGGCTTTCTTCCGTGCCCGTGCTCACGAGCAGGGAATTGACCTGCCAGAAATGTTCGCGGTCGGCTTCGCCTTTCTTCCTTCTTCCGTGGTTGAGGATGCCCGCGCGGCCGTTGAAGCCGCGGCGGACACCGAGCGGCTGCGTGTCGTCGGGTGGCGCCACGTGCCGGTGAATACCAATTCTTTGGGGCGCCGCGCGCTCGAAACGATGCCCGAAATTTGGCAGTTTTTTGTCGAACCCTTCCATGCCGCGCGGGGCGCCGCGCGATTCGAGTGGCGTCTGGCTCTTTTGAGAAAACGAGCGGAATCGCTCTTGCCGCCGCGATCTTACATCTGCTCGCTCTCCTCGCAGACCATCGTGTACAAGGGCTTGCTCACGCCCTGGCAGTTCCCCCAGTTTTACGAGGATTTGCGCGATCCCTCGTTCGCAACCACATTCGCCGTTTTTCACCAGCGCTATTCGACGAACACCCAACCTTCCTGGCATCTGGCGCAGCCGTTCCGGTACGTCGCGCACAACGGCGAGATCAATACGATTGTCTCCAACCGGCGCTGGTTGCGGGCCAAGGAACGCGAAACTCGGTCGCGGCTTACGGTAGGCCCCTGGTTTCCCCTTCTGGAAGAGAACGTCAGCGATTCGGCGAGCTTCGACAATGGCCTCGAGCTGCGGCTTCTCGAAGGGCTCTCTTTGGAAGAAGCCATGCTCGCGATGGTTCCTCCGGCCTTTGAAAAAGATCCTTTGCTCTCGCGGGACGTGCGCGGCGCGTTGACCGCGCTTTCGCAGCAAAGCGAACCCTGGGATGGCCCCGCGGCTCTGGTCTTCTCGGATGGCCAGTTTGTGGGAGCGAAGCTGGATCGCAATGGATTGCGCCCGCTGCGCTACACCCTCACGCATGACGGCCTGCTGATCGCCGGATCCGAGACTGGTTTGGTGGATCTGGAAGAATCGCGAATCGCCGAGCGCCAGCGGCTGGGCCCCGGAGAAATGATTCTTGCCAATCCCGCCACCGGGCTCTTTTTGCGCTGGCGCGACATCCTCAAGCGCCTCGCGATCCAGCAGTCGCGCAACGCGATTCCGCAAAGAATGCTGACCGCGTCGGTCACCGCACCGCCGGTCCCCATCCATGAGCCAAAACGCGTCGCGGGCGCTGCCGGCTGGACGGAAGATCAATTCAAGATTCTCTTTTCCGCTCTGACCCGCGGCAAAGAAGCGGACTGGAGCATGGGAGATGACGCTCCGCCCGCGTTTCTTTCCGCGCTCCCTAGAACCTTGTGGGATTACTGCAAGCAACGGTTCGCCCAGGTCACGAACCCGCCGATCGATCCGTTGCGCGAAACCCACGTGATGTCTCTCGATGTTCACTTGAAAGATGGAATCACGCTTCCGAGTCCCCTGATTTCGGCCGGGCAGCTTTCGCAACTCTCCGCGATTCTTGGACCCGAGCAACGAATCGACATTACTTTTTCTGCCGTCACTGGAGTCCCGGGGGCGCGCTGCAGTTTTGCTCAGCTTTCTACTACCCCTCTGAGCGGGAGCGGGCGCCCGGGCCTCCTCCTCCTCTCCGATCGTGCGATCGATGCCGATCGCGCGCCGCTGCCTGCGCTGCTTGCGACCGCGGCGGTGTGGAAAGCGATGGTTCGCGAAGGCTTGTGGGATGTGCCGCTGATTGTCGAATCGGCGCAGGTCTTTGACACCCATCACGTGGCGCTGCTTGTGGCGGCTGGCGCCAGCGCCGTCGTTCCATATCTTGCGGATGAGTTTGCGGAATCCCTTGAACCGGGCGGCATGGAAAAAGCCCGCGTGGCCGTCAATGCCGGGCTGCGCAAAGTTCTCGCCCGCATGGGCGTTTCCACGCTGGCTAGCTATCGCAACAGCCATCTCTTTGAGATCGTGGGTCTCTCCCAGGATCTTTGCGCGGAAGTATTTGAAGACGCCGCGGATTATCCGGGCCAGAAGTCGCTGGACGATCTCCTCTCGGACTATCTGCGCCTGCACAAAGCGGCTTTCTCCGGCGAATCCGATGAATTGACCGACTCCGGTCTTTACCGGTTCCGGAAAAACGCGGAACTTCACGCGAATTCGCCGGAGCTCGTCCGCCGGCTTCACGCCCATGTGCGCGCACCCGGGGCGAAGACCTACTCGGCGTTTGAAGAATTGGCCGAACATCAAGGCCCGGTTTTTCTGCGGGACTTGCTCGACACCGTTCCGGACACGGCCGTTGCGCTCGACGAGGTCGAACCGCTGGAGTCCATCGTCAAGCGTTTCAGCACCCAGGCGATGTCTCTCGGCTCGCTTAGCCCGGAGGCGCACCGCACTCTGGCACTGGCCATGAATCAGCTTGGTGGCCGGAGCAATACCGGCGAAGGCGGCGAAGATCCCAATACCTATCGCTTCGAACCGGCCGCGGCCAACAAGATCAAGCAAGTCGCCTCGGGGCGTTTTGGAGTCACCGCGGATTATCTCGTCCATGCCGAAGAACTCGAAATCAAGATGGCGCAGGGCTCGAAGCCCGGTGAAGGCGGCCAATTGCCCGCCAAGAAAGTCAGCGAATACATCGCGCGCATCCGGCACGCCACGCCAGGCACCCCGCTGATTTCGCCGCCGCCGCATCACGACATTTACAGCATCGAAGATCTCGCTCAATTGATCCACGACTTGCGCGCCGTGAATCCGCGCGCCCGCATCGGCGTGAAACTCGTTTCCGGCTCCGGAGTCGGCATCATTGCCGCCGGAGTAGCCAAGGCGGGCGCGGACGTTATCACCATCAGCGGGCACAACGGCGGTACCGGGTCTTCGCCATTGACCTCTATCAAGAACACCGGTCTTCCCTGGGAAATCGGGTTGCGCGAAACACATGACACACTGGTTCGCGCGGGCCTTCGTTCACGACTCTCTCTCCGCGTGGACGGAGGCCTGAAATTCGCGCGCGATATCGTTTTGGCCGCCATTCTCGGCGCGGACGAATTCGGCTTTGGCACCGCGTCCCTGCTGGCGATCGGATGCGTCATGGCGCGGCAGTGCCATCTCAATACTTGCCCGGTGGGAATCGCGACGCAGGACGAAAAACTGCGTACCAAATTTACGGGCAAACCGGAGATGGTGATCGCGTACTTCCGTTCGCTGGCGGAGGAAGTGCGCAATCGGCTGGCGCAGCTTGGCGTCCGGTCGCTCAGCGAACTCACGGGCTGGTACGACCGCCTCAGTGCGCGGTCTGGAATGGATCCGTTCCTGGTTGTGCCGATCTCCCCCTCGAATCGCGTTGCGCCGCAGCAGGAGCCCGGCCTCCACGTCGCGGCCCTGGAAGATTCGGTTCATTTCAATGCTTCGCTGACGCTGCAAAATGAGCCCCAGTCCATTCAGAACTCGGATCGCAGCGTTGGCACCGGGTTGAGCGGCGAACTCATGCGCCGGCGCAAAAACGGCCACCCCGTCGATGCCGAAATCAGCCAGGAATTTCACGGCGCCGCGGGTCAGAGCTTTGGCGCCTTTCTTGCCGAGGGAGTAACGCTCAAGCTCAATGGCGAAGCCAACGACTACGTAGGAAAAGGCCTTTCCGGCGGGACCATCGCCATCGCCGCGGGGCTTGCTGCTTCAAGGCGCGGCGACGTTCTTGCCGGCAACACCGTGCTGTACGGCGCAACGTCTGGCCAGCTTTTTGTTGCCGGCCGGGGCGGGGAGCGTTTCGCTGTCCGAAACAGCGGCGCGCTTGCCGTAGTGGAAGGTGTCGGCCAGCATGGATGTGAGTACATGACCGGAGGCGTGGCCGTCATCCTCGGGCCCCTCGGCCTGAATTTCGGTTCGGGCATGACCGGCGGGCTGGCTTATGTGTTGCGTGCCGAAGCCGAGGATGTGCTTCACCGCGATTTCGTGACCCTCGCCGAACTCGCTTCCGACGAAGAGAGCTGGTTGCGGCGCACTCTCGAGGAACACATTTACTTCACGGCGAGCCCTCGTGCGGCTCGCTTGCTCTCACGCCGCGCGGGATTGCCGTTGATGCGCGTCCAGCCGGTTCATTTTCAGGGCACGGTTGAGGCCACGTGGAACCCGATTCTCGCCCAATTCAAACAGCGTCACACGATTTTGCCGGTCCCGGCGACCGTGGCGATCTCACGAGCTGCGCTTCACGCCTGAGTTTCATTGTAGGGGCGGGGCTTGCCCCGCCCGCGCTTTAGGCCCGGGAAAGGAAGGATATTAACTCCGCATCCGGCAAGAAGAATCCGCTATAATTCTCGCCGGGCGCTCTGAATATGGACTTCGATCAACTTGCTACTTTTGTTTTCGTCGCCAAGCTGAAGAGTTTTTCGCGCGCCGGCCAGAAAGTTTTCCGCTCGCAATCCGCCGTCAGCGCGCAAATTCGCCAGCTCGAACAAGCATACAAAGCCAGGCTCCTCGATCGCTCCGCCAAGTCCGTCGAGCTGACTCCGGCCGGCGAAGTTCTTTTCGAGTTCGCCGAAAAGTTGCTTCGCTTGCGCGACGAATCCATTCAGGTGGTTGCGGACCGCGGCAACGTTGTCCAGGGACCGGTCGTCTTCGGCGCCAATGAAGCGACGTGCCTCTACCTGCTCCCCGACATTTTTGCCGAATTTCAGCGGCGCTATCCGCTGGTGCACATCAGCATCTATCGCAACTTCAGCCACAAAATCCTGCAGCGTGTGGAAGACGGTTCGGTTGATGTGGGCATCGTCACCCTGCCCATCAAGTCTCCTAATTTGAAAATGCACCACATTTACAAGGATCGCCTGCGCTTTATGGTCAGCTCGAAAAACCCTCTCGCTCATCGCTCCAAGATCACTCTCGCCGAGGTCGCCGACCAGCCCCTCATTTTTCCACGCACCGGCTTCACCCGCCAGGTGCTCGACAAGCTCTTCCGGCCTTATCGCTCGCGCATACACGTCACCATGGAATTGCCCAGCATCGGCATGATTAAGCGTTTCGTCGCCGCCGATGCCGGCCTCTCCATCATCAGCGAGAGTTTTGCAAAAGACTATGTGAAGGCCGGCGAAGTAAAGCTCCTTACCGTTGAAGGTGTTGACCTCTGGCGCGAGCTCGGCCTCGTCTACCGCCGCGACCGCAGCCTCCCGCGCGCCGCCCAGGCCCTAATCGGCATGATTCGCGAACACCGCAAACTCGCCGAGCCCGCCGAAGCTGCCGCCGCCAGCTAGCCCGGGAACGCCAGCGTCCTCGCCAGCCGTTCTTCACCCTGCAATAGCAGCGCGCAGTCTCCGCCCGATCGTCGTTCCCGTTTTAGCTCGTGTAAGCCAGGTGTCGCCCACCGCCGGTCAGTTTCCGATTACCCATGTGCGCTCAACCGGAAATGTGACCTGAACAAGTCTCGCCACATCTTCACGGAAGTGCTGCTAGCAGCTGACGTCGGACATCGACGCGGTTGAGGATTTCAACGTGGGCAATCTTTCCCGCGACTACGTCAACGAGCAACATTCCTTCGGCTGCGTCTAGGTCCATGCAACGATGGTCAGGGCCGTAGTGCCCTTCGGGTCTTGGCTGAGTATAGAACGACGAGCAGAAGTCGTCTCCACACCGACAACGGTCTACAAGCGCCAATTGCGAAACTTGGGCCGCTAATTCGGCCTTACCTTGGTTCTTGAGAAGCTGTTCGAGTTCAAGGGCTAGCGATGGGAGTATTTCGGTAAGCCGCACGGGGCATGCCTTGTTTTAGAGAATGCCACATCCTAGCACAGTAGATGCTAACTTCTGGTTAACGCTGCGAGCTCAACCAGTCAAGTGGATTCCAGTTGCCAAGGCCGAATTATTTGGCACCACGAAGTTCGGTTGCCATCGCTCGCATAATCTCAAACCCTGCATCGCTGCAATAATGCTCCTTGTTTGGGGGGGATAAATATCGCTTAGTCCGGCGCACCGAAGCCGGACCGAGTCCAGTTCAAGGTCGGTTATCCTGTAGGAACAGAAATCATCCCAATCCCATTCATCACCCGTTCCATTGAGAAACTGTTCGATTATGTCTGCCACTTCAAGCCTTGTTCTTTGAACGCTACTCATGCGATGTCTCTTTCTGCTCGAAGGCAATCGCCAGTATATCTCCACATCTTCGCCTGACAGAAGATGCACATTTGCCATGGATTTTGCTCAATGATTAACGCGCTAAAATCGGACAAAGAGTTCTAAAATCTCAGGTAATGCGAGCAACCAGGCAGAGCCGACGGCACTTCTGCCTTGTTGGGTTTTTGCCCGTGGATATAAGATGGCGCAGGAGAGTCAGGAGCAATCATGGCCCAACAAGCACCACTGAAATATATCTTCTACATTGCCGTCACCCCGGAGAAGGTCTGGGAAGGCTTTGTGTCGCGGGAGTCGAACCGCATCATCTTCTCGGGCGCTGAACTTCAAGCGGACTTTAAGCCTGGTGGCTTGCTCGCATGGGTGGGCGCGGGACCCGATGGCAAGCCCATGACCTATGTCCGGGGGAAGGTCCTGCGGTTTGAGCCGCCAAAAGTCCTTCAGTACACCTTCGCAATGGCCCAAAACGATAAGGCGTCACGCGCAACGATCGAACTGGTGCCTGAGACCGAAGCCACCAAAGTAACAGTGACGCATGACGAGTGGGCCGAGGATGACCCCACTTACGCTGCCTGCGCCGATGGATGGCCACGTATCCTTTCCCGCCTGAAGACGCTGCTTGAAACCGGGAAGACATTCAAGCCCCATTGATTCGAGGTTAATGATCTGAAATTTTTCGCCCGGCAGTATGCCCCAAACTAGTGCCGGATTAACGCGCATCGACCGGACATGTCCGGTTACCCGACTTCCAGGAGCTTGATGTTGCTTGTCGTAGAATCGAGGGCGGAGACAGCACGATCAAATGCTGTGTGACGGCGATGGGTAAAGAGGCGTAAGGATCAGGAAGAATGCCGGTCTCACAGCAGGCGTATAATGTGGCCATTCTCGGGTGACGCATGCGATTAATGGAATGAAGGGAGAAACGCGTTTGGCGCTATGAGGAGTCCCTTAACAAATCCGTTGTGCGTACGAAATTCCGTGTTGGAGGCCATCGGCAATACTCCCGCCGTGAAACTGCGAAAGCTTGTGACGCGCGAGATGGCCGATGTAGGTTGCATAGAGGTCGCCTGCGAGATATTTGAGTCCGCTATCCACCGCGACCGTGGCCACTGTCCTACC
>Ga0209131_1000758_pt1 | contig 22734 bp, 17 predicted proteins | sample GraSoi_2013_40cm_FD_185826 | JGI IMG/M metagenome (GOLD analysis project Ga0209131, IMG submission 185826) | Grasslands soil microbial communities from the Angelo Coastal Reserve, California, USA - Sample 9_17_2013_40cm (SPAdes) (version 2) | ecosystem: Environmental > Terrestrial > Soil >... | reverse complement strand
ACGAAATCTTGTCCTTGCTCTCCGGGTCGTGGATGGTGCCATCGTGGCCCCAGGCACCCCACGGCTCCTGGTCCCCCAGCACCATGTTGGCGGCGTCCGAGTAGCTGAAGGCGCTGGACAGGGTCGGCGGGTTATGCAACCCGTTGGTCAGCGTGATCGTATTGTCGATCGTCTGATCCTTGCCGTAACCCGCGTACGTTTCCACCCACTGCTGGGTCCGATCAGCAAACGAGTAACTCAGGTCTGCCGCGGCCTTCCAGTTATCAAAGGTAATTTCGAGGTTTTCACCGATCGCATAGAGCTTGTCCTGGGTGTTTTGATATTGATTCAAAACAACGCCCTTGACGCCGTGAAAATCACCGCTGGTTACGAAGGACTGTCCCTGCGAATTCGCCAGGATGTAATTGTCAAGATAGGTTGCCGGCTGAGCGACGTTGTAATACGGATTCGGAGACTTGACGCCTCCGATGTTGACAAACGGTGGGTTGATCCAGACATCCAGGAAGGAGTCCCAACCCCGATCGTTGCTCTTCTGGTTGTAGCGCGAGTAATAGACATCCGTCACGCTGTGGATGCTCTCGCTCGGCTTGTATTCCAGCGTGCCCACCAGACCATCGCGAATGTCACTGCGCGAATAGCCGTACAGCTCCGCGTATCCTGGAAAATAAGCCTGGGTTCCGGTTGGCGGAGGCTGGTCATATTCCAGATAGCCCAGACCATAGTGCTGCTCCTGCTCCGGCGAATCGAGGCGCGCATAGCCCACGGCGACACCGAGCTTGTCGTCGTCAAACTTGCCGATAAAGGTGGCGTTGAAGCGGTACCCGGTATCCTTCGAGCCGGCATTGATCTTTCCGAGCGAATTCTTCTCGCCACGGAGCCCCACCGCGATCACGTTCTTGTCGTAGGTGAGGGGGCGCACGGTGCGCAGATCAATGGTTCCAGCCAGTCCTTCGGAAATGCGCTCAGCATCCGTGGTCTTGTAGACCATCACGGATTGCACGATTTCGCCCGGGTATTGGTCGAACTCGACGGCACGATTGTCGCCGGTGCTCGCCTGCTCGCGGCCATTGAGCAGGGTGGTGGTGTAGTCGCCGCTGAACCCACGGATCGCGATGTCCTGGACGCGACCGTTGGCGCGCTGACCTGCCAGGCCGGGCAGGCGTGCAATCGATTCGGCGACGCTCGGGTCAGGGAGCTTCCCGATGTCCTCCGCCGTCACCACCTCGACGATGGATTCCTCGTCCTTCTTCTGCTTGACCGCCGCCTCGATGGCGTGACGGATGCCCGTGACTACCACTTCTTCAAGTGAATCGCTGGTAGCGGCTTGCTGGGCATGGGCCGCGCCCCCGGCCAGGAGGGCCGCCACGGCGGCGGCCACGGTATTTCGGGTTGCAGGGCGGCAAAGCGAAGCGCGGTAGCCAGCCCGGTACGCGGCACGATTCTTCATCTCACGTTCCCCCTGATTCTTGATTGGAAAGGCATCCAGAAGGGCAATCCCTCTGCTGCCTGCGCTGACTGCAAACCCACTCTCCCCATGCGGCGTTTCTCGGGTTCAGCGCCAAACGATAGGCTGCCCGCAACCACTGAACGTCCGCTATGGAAACCTTCCCACTTTAGTTTGTCGGAATCTACCGGTGCCGCCCCGGTCTGTCAATCTCCTGCTGCGATTCAAAGGTCATCCCGGACGGCACGCCTTGGGTCCGCCCTAGGGCAGGGGTTGTGCGCTCATCTCGAGGTGCAGCTGCGATCCCTCGTAGGGGAACCTCTTGATGTAGTCCTCGTTCAATTCGACCCCCAAACCCGGCTCGGTGGGCGGAATGATGTAGCCTTCCGACCACTGAATCGGCTTCTTCAGTATGGCCGCGTGGAAGCCCTGCCAGGTTTCGATGCTCTCCTGGATCAGGAAATTGGGGCTGCAGGTCGCGAGCTGGATGTTCGCGGCACCCACCACGGGCCCGCAATACAGGTGCGGTGCGATCTGCACGTGATCGACTTCCGCCATGGACGCAATTTTCTTGGCTTCCAGTATGCCGCCCACCCGCCCCAGGTTCATCTGCAGGATGGCCGCACTGCCGGCGCGCAGCAACCGGGCAAAGTCGTACTTGCTCGCCAGCCGCTCACCGGCGGCGATCGGAATGCTCGTCGCGCGCGCCACCCGGGCCATCTCCTCCGGCGCGTCCGGCGGGACGGGCTCCTCGAACCACAGGGGATCGTAGGGTTCCAGCCGGCGCGCAAGGCGGATCGCACCCGCGGCCGTCATCTGCCCGTGGGTGCCAAAGAGCAGGTCCGCTCTGGAGCCCACGGCCTCTCTCAGCTGGCGCACGAAGCGCTCACACAGATCGAGCGCCGGCAGGCGCAGCTGCCGGCCGTCGAAGGCCGTGTACGGTCCGGCCGGATCGAACTTGATGGCCGTGAAACCCTGCTTGACCAACTCGACCGCGCGTTCGGCCGAAAGGTCGGGATCCTGGTAGACGTCCACCTTGTCGCTCGGGCGCGCATAGATATAGGTGTAGGAGCGCAGCCGCTCGTGCACGCGCCCGCCCAGGAGGTTGTAGACCGGCTGGCCAGCCTCCTTGCCGATGATGTCCCAGCAGGCCATCTCGAGGGCGCTCAGCACGCCCATCAGCGTGAGATCGGAGTGCTGCGTGAACCCGGAGGAATACACGCGCCGCCAGATTTTCTCGATGTTGTGCGGATCTTCCCCGGCGAGGTACCGGCCGAAGACATCCTCGAGCATGCGCGCCACGATCGAGGGGTGAAAGGGAACGCAATAGGCCTCGCCGACGCCGTGGACGTTGCCATCCGTCGTGAGCTTGACGAACACGAAATAACGCCCGCCGTTGTGCGGCGGCGGATTGCCGACGACGAAGGTCTTGATGTCCTTGAGCTTCATGGCAATCGCGTCCTTCAGGAGGCGTAGTAACCGTTGATCGATTTCAGTTCCAGGAATTCAAGCAGGCCGTACACGCCTCCCTCGCGGCCGTTGCCCGACTGGCGGTAACCGCCAAAGGGTTCTGCGTAGCCGACCGGCGCGCCGTTCAGGCGCACGCTGCCGGCGCGCAGGCGGCGCGCGACGGCCTGGGCCTTCTGGGGGTCAGCCGTCTGCACGTAGGCCGCCAGTCCATAGGGCGTATCGTTGGCGATCTCGATCGCCTCATCGAGCGTCGCAAACCGCATCAGGCACAGCACCGGGCCGAAGATTTCCTCGCGCGCGATCGACATCTGATTGTGCACCTCGGAAAACAGCGTCGGGCGCGCGAAAAATCCGGTCCCCAGACCTTCCGGCCGGCCAGGGCCGCCGACCAGCAGGCGTGCACCCTCTGCAATGCCGGCCGCGATGCAGCCCTGGACCTTGTCGAACTGCATTCGCGAGGCCAGCGGCCCCAGATGATCGCCCGGCCTCGTCGGGTCGCCCACCTTGATTGCGCGGGCAGTGGCAGCGGCAATGTCGAGCGCACGCTCGTACACCGACGCTTCGATAAGCATGCGGGTCGGTGCGCTGCAGGATTGCCCGGTGTTATTGAAGCACTGGCGCACGCCACGCGCGATGGTGGCGTCCAGATCGACGTCGGCGAACACGATGTTGGCTGACTTGCCACCGAGTTCCTGTGTGACGCGCTTGACGGTGTCCGCCGCTGCCCGGGCCACGGCGATGCCGGCGCGCGTCGAACCGGTAAAGGAAAGCATGTCGATGTCGGGATGGGCACTCATGGCGGCGCCGACCACGGGACCGCTCCCGTGCACCAGGTTGAACACGCCCGGCGGCAGGCCCGATTCGTCGATGAACTCCGCAAGGAGGTGCGCCGAGAGCGGCGCCTGCTCGCTGGGTTTGAGCACCACGGTGCACCCGGCGACCAGCGCCGGAGCCAACTTGCCCATGATCTGATTGATGGGCCAGTTCCAGGGTGTGATGAGCCCGCAGACGCCGATGGGCTCGCGCACCACGTTGACGGTTCGGTCTACCTTCCTTTCCCAGTCCAGCTGCCGCGCGGCCTCGATCGTGGCGTCGATGTGTTCCAGGCCGCTGGCGGCCTGGGTGCCGGACGACAGGTCGAGCGGTGCGCCCATCTCGGTGGTGATCGCCGCGACCATTTCGGCATAGCGCCGTTTGAACACCGCATGCAGGCGCTGCAAGTCCGCGATGCGCTCGTCCAGCGACCGCGCTGCATAGGCCGGAAATGCGGCGCGGGCCGCGCGCACCGCAATATCGACGTCCTGTGCTGAACCCATCAGCACTTGTGCGACGGCCTGTTCGGTGGCCGGATTGATCACCGGGTAGGGCGTGGCGCCGCCGCTGGGACTCACCCAGCGCCCCAAGATGTAGTGCTGAAGCGATCTCACTGTCGATGGTCTCCGTGTTTGCTGAAGAACAACTATCGCGGGCGGACGGCAACGCCGGTGGCGCGTTCCTGGTCCTGCGCCAGGCGACCTACCGACCGGAAGTAATGGTACGTCGCCCAAAAGCCGGTTGGCACCAGGCACAGCATCGCCAGGCGCAGGGACTCTCCAGGCGCGCCGTGGCCGGGCGCGAACCAGTCGCTCAGCAGCCCGACGCCGACCGGAGCCACAATCAGGTTGCCGACGTTCGCAACAAACAGCGTGGCGGCGCAGAACACGGCCCGCATGCGCGGCTCTGCCAGGTTGAGCAACATGCCGAAGCAGGGCCCGATGTAGAAATAGATCGACGGAATGAATAACCAGAAAAGCCAGCGTGTGAGCGCCAGCGAGTGCGTCGTGTAGATGACCAGCGACACGGCGGTTGCGAGACCGATCCACCAGCCCATCAGTTGCACGATGCGGCGTGGATCGGCCATCGAGGGGCGGGTCAGCAGCCAGCTGGTATAAAGCGTGGCGGCCACGCCCCCGTACAGGTGGATCGGGCCGGTGATCGCCCCAGCCTCGCCCGGGCTCAGGCCATAGCTTCGGATCAGGAAAGTCGGCGTCCAGTACATCAGGCCCCAACCCCACAGGGCGGTCAGCGCACTCGCGACCATGACGTGCACCGCCGAGCGTTGGCTCCACAGGTAGATCATGGCGTCCAGGAACGAGGGCTTCTTGTCGACCAGGACCGCGTCGAGCTTCCCGCGCCGTGGTTCCTTCACCGTGAGATAGATCAACAGACCCACGATGACTCCGGGTGCGCCCAGCCACAGGAATGGAGCTCGCCAGCCGTGCAGGTCCGCGATCGCGCCGGTGGTGTCCGACGCAAAATACGCGCCGATCGGCGCGCCTAGCGAGAATACCGTGAGCGCCATCGGGCGGCGTGCTGCCGGAAAGTAGTCGGAGATGATGGAATTTGCGCCGGGCGTGCCGCCCGCTTCGCCAATGCCAATCCCAATGCGCGACAGCAGAAATTGCCATGACGTGCGCGACAGCCCGGTGCACAGGGTCATGGCCGACCAGGCGATGATCGACACCGAGATGATGTTTCTCCGGCTGCTGCGGTCGATGAGCCAGGAAATCGGGAATCCCAGGATCACGTAAAACAGGGCCAGCGAGGGGCCGGTCAGCAGGCCAACGCCGGAGTCAGTCAGCTTCAGCTCGCGCCGGATCGGGTCCAGCACCTGGGTGACCATGTAACGATCGGTGATGCTGAGTGTGTAGACGAGGCACATCAATAGCAGCACGTACCAGCGCAGGGCGGCCGAATCTTCGTTGGCCGCCGCTGATTGCGCGTAAGTGATCGTGCTCGTGCTCATGAATTCAGGCCCCCGGCGCAGAAGTCAGCCAGCCTGCATTTAACGCAAACTTGGCGAGCCGCGCCAGCAATAAAGCCGATCGCCCGCTGCCAGGCCCAATGGCCCTTTCCGGTCCCGCGATATTTTTTGCTTGTTCCGGACATTGCCATGTCGCTAGCCTCTGCGCCAGCGGGGCGCCTGCCGGCCTCGACATTCAAGGTGGTGCTTTCGTGACTGACACGCGAATCGGATTCATCGGCCTCGGCAATGTGGGCAGCAAACTGGCGGGGAATCTCCTGCGCCAGGGCGTCGATCTCACCGTGCGCGATCTGAATGCCGCGGTGGTGGACTCGTTCGTCTCCCGCGGCGCGAAGCGCGCCTCGTCGCCGCGTGCGCTGGCGGCCGCTGTCGACATCGTCATCACCTGCCTGCCATCGCCAGCGGCATCGGCGGACGTCATGGAGCGACCCGATGGCGTCCTCGCCGGCCTGGGCGCCGGAAAAACCTGGCTCGAGATGAGTACGACGGACAGTGCCGAAGTCAGGCGCCTGGCCGCCAAGGTCGAGGCGCTCGGTGCGACGGCGATGGATTGCCCGGTTTCAGGGGGCTGCCATCGGGCGGCCACCGGAAATATTGCGATTTTCGCGGGCGGCAGCCGGGCGGCCTTTGAACGCGTGCTGCCGACACTGGCCATCCTGGGCCGCGATATCCTCCATACCGGTCCGCTCGGATCGGCCTCGATGCTCAAGGTGCTGACGAACTACCTGTGCACGGTGCACCTGGCGGCATTGGCCGAGGCGCTGACGGTGGCTCGGGTGGCCGGACTCGATCTGAACATGACCTACGAGGGCATCCGAGTTTCCTCGGGCAATTCCTTCGTCCACGAGACCGAATCGCAGGTGATCCTCAACGGCAGCCGCGATATCAATTTCACCATGGACCTGGTGATCAAGGACGTCGGCCTGTTCGATGCGCTCGCGCGCGAACACCGGGTGCCGCTCGAGCTCTCGCCGCTGGTGCTTAAGATATTCAAGGATGGCGAGCGCCGCTATGGAGCGCGGGAACATTCTCCCAACATCATTCGCCGGCTCGAGGAGGCCTGCGGCGTAAAGGTGCTCGCGCCGGGCTTTCCCGCCGAAATGGTCGACCTTGAACCCGCGCAGCGCGGTGCCGAGGTGGTGCCGCGCGGCCGCGGGCAGGCGCCGGCGGCTTAGGCGGGTTTGGTGTCCGTCGGCTGAGCGGCGCGCACCAGCCAGTCCATGAACGCCTTGACGCGCGGATTGTCCTGCGACTCGCGCCGGCAGATCAGCCCCCAGCTTCCCGGGCAGACATACTCGTGGCTGACCGGCTGCACGAGTTGTCCGGAGGCCAGCAGATCGGTGTCGAAGGGGCCATTCACGAGCGCCACCCCGCGCCCTGCGAGCGCAATCTCCAGCGCAACGGCGAGCGTATCGACCACGATGGCCGGCTTGGCGTCGTACACCAGCCGCGCCGATTCGCACCACAGGTCCCAGTGGTGGGATTCGCTGTAGATCGCCACCAGCGGCAAGGTGAGCAGCGCCGCCGGGGAGGGCGTCGGCCCCAGCGGCCGGGCGAGCGCCGGGCTGCACACCGCGTGCAGGCGATAGTCGAACAGGGGAATCCAGCAGTATTCCGGCCCGGGTTCCTTCTCGCAGTAGACGAGGCCCACATCGGCAATCGTGTCGTCGAAGGCCCAGTCGAAGGCATAGGTCGTGAGCAGGACCTTGATATCCGGATGGGCCGCTACGAAATCAGGGAGCTTGCGCGCCAGCCAGCGGATCGAGGCCGTGATGTAGGTCTGAACGCGCAGCGGCGAGTCGGCGCGGGCACGGCGCACGCTCTCCACGCCCTCGATCAGGGTCTCGAGCGCCTGGCGTACGTAGCCGTAGAAGAGGCGGCCTTCCGCTGTCGGCGCGAGCGAGCGGCCGGCGCGCGAGAACAGTTCCACGCCCAGGTCCTGCTCCAGGACCTGAATCTGGTAACTTACTGCGGGGTGGGTGAGGAACAGTTCATCGGCGGCCTCCCGGACACTCTGTCGTCGCGTGGCCGCCTCGAATCCCTTGAGGGCATTGAGCGGCGGGAGCTTCCGCAGATCGATCTTGGTGGGCAATGCGAGCGCGCTCGTGGCTGAATTCGACTACATCATAGCAGGGGCGGGTTCGGCGGGCTGTGTGCTGGCCAACCGGCTGACCGCGAACGGACGTTACAGCGTGCTGCTGCTCGAGGCCGGCGGGTCGGATCGGAGTCCCTGGATACGCGTGCCGATTGGCTACGGGCGGACGTTTACCGATCCGCGTTTCAACTGGAAGTATTTTGCGGCGCCCGATCCGGGCCTCGCCAATCGCGAGTGCTATTGGCCGCGCGGGAAAGTGCTGGGCGGCTCAGGCTCGATCAACGCGATGGTCTACGTGCGCGGCCATCGCGGGGATTTTGACGACTGGGCTGCCGCGGGAAATCCCGGCTGGGGTTACGCCGACGTGCTCCCGTTCTTCAAGCGCTCGGAGGATCACGTCTGGGGCGCCTCGGAATATCACGGTGCCGGCGGACCGATGCGCGTGAGCGAAATTTCGCACACTGCTCACCCGCTGTGCCGGCGCTTCATCGCGGGCTGCGCCGAGGCCGGTATTCCGGCCACCGCCGATTTCAATGGCGCCGTCATGGAGGGCGCGGGCACCTGGCACATGACGATACGCGACGGCTGGCGAGAATCGACCGCCAGCGCCTTTCTCCGGCCCGCGATGCGCCGCCGGAATCTCAGCGTTGAGACCGGAGCGCTGGCCACGCGCCTGACCTTCCACGGACAGCGCGCACGCGGCGTCGAATATCTGCGCCAGGGTGAACGACGGAGCGCTGAGGCGCGGCGCGAGGTGATCGTGTCTGCGGGCGCAGTCAATTCACCGCAGCTGCTGCAGCTCTCTGGTATCGGGGATGAAGCCGCGCTGCGCAGTCTGGGCCTCCCGGTCGTGCTGCACGCGCCCGCGGTGGGCCAGGGGCTCCAGGACCATCTGGCGGTCAACTACTACTTCCGCTCGCGCGTGCCTTCCTTAAACGATGAACTCTATCCGCTGAGTGGCAAGATCCGTGCGGCACTGCGCTACCTAGTGGGCCGTCGCGGCGCTCTGGCGATGAGCGTCAACCAGGCCGGAGCGTTCACGCGCAGCCGCCCCGGCCTGCAGCGGCCAAACATGCACATCTATTTCAACCCGCTGAGCTACGGGACGGTCACGGGCCTGGAGCGCCGGCTGTTACAGCCGGATCCCTTTCCCGGATTCCTGATGTCCTTCAACACCTGCCGCCCCACCAGCCGCGGCTCAATCTCGCTCGTGTCCCCGGATCCGCTCGTGGCACCGGCGATCCACCCGAATTCCCTGTCCACCGCCGCCGACGTGACCGACGTCCTTGAGGGTGCGCAGCTGCTGCGGCGCATCGCCAGCGCACCGGGGCTGGCACAGGTCATCGAGAGCGAACTGAAGCCGGGCACCGAACTGCAATCACCGGCGGAACTGCTGGAGGATTTTCGCCAGCGCGGCGGCTCGGTGTTCCACGCCTGCGGCACCTGCGCCATGGGGCCGGATGCGCGCCACGCCGTGGTCGATTCCGACCTGCGCGTGCACGGGATCCACGCGCTGCGTGTCGTGGACGCCTCCGTGTTCCCCACCGTCACGTCGGGCAATACCAATGCGGCGACCATCATGGTTGCCGAGAAGGGCGCGGAGCTAATCCTGCGATCCTGAGGGCTTGCGGTGCGCACTCTAGCGGAACACCACGGTGCGATTGCCGTTGAGAAAAATGCGATGCTCGATGGCGAGCCGCACCGCGGTCGAGAGTGCGCGGCGCTCCGAATCGCGACCCGCGGCCACCAGCATCTCCGGGGTATCGCGGTGGTCCACGCGTTCGACGACCTGCTCGATGATCGGCCCCTCGTCGAGATCGTCCGTGACGTAGTGCGCAGTCGCGCCGATCAGCTTCACGCCCCGCTCATAGGCCTGATGATAGGGCTTCGCGCCTTTGAAGCCCGGCAGGAAGGAGTGATGGATGTTGATGGCGCGGCCGCGCAGCTGCCCGCACAGTTCGTTGGAGAGGATCTGCATGTAGCGGGCGAGCACCACGAGTTCCGTGCGGGTCGACTCGATCAGCTCGAGCAGGCGCCGCTCCTGCTCCGCCTTGGTGGTTGGCGTGACGGGCAGGTGAAAAAAAGGGATGCGATGCTGCGCCGCCGCCGGCTGCAACGTCACGTGATTCGAGACGATGGCGACGATGTCCATCCTCAGCTCTCCAATGCGGTGGCGATAGAGCAGGTCCTCCAGGCAGTGATCGAAATTTGACACCATCAGCAGCACCCGCATGCGCTCGCTGGAGTCGTGGATACGCCAGTCCATTTCATCCGCGCTCGCCACACCGGCAAAGTCACGGCGCAGCGCGAGGAGGTCGACCGGTTCGCCGCTTACCGCGCAAAAGGTGGCGCGCACGAAGAAGCGCTGGGAGATCGTATCGTCGAACTGCTGCATCTCCATGATGTACAGGCGCCGGGCCGAGAGAAACCCGGCGATCGCCGCGGTCGTGCCCATGCGGCTCGCGCAGCTGGCGGCGAGCACCAGCGGGTGATCGGTATCGAAGCTCAAGCGCGCTGCTCCTTAGGTGGGCCGGCAGTTATTGTCAGGACTGCAGGGCGGGCCGATTGTCAGAATGCGACGGGTTTCTGCTTGCCACCTGCCGCCACCCGAGCGGGCCGGCGCCTCAGCGCAAACAGCGCCGGCATCGATAAGAAGCATTGACCTAGCGATAAAATGCGTTTCAGGGTCCTCGCCGGGACATGTCGCGTGATGGTAAGTTGAGGTCGCCAAGGCGCCACCGTCTTAAGGGTAGGGGCCGTACCATGACGGATACGGCGCAATCCGCCCCGAGTCGGGGGCCTGGCGTGGGTAGAGCTGTCTTCCGGGAGTCAACCGATGGGCGAGGAATCGACCGAAACATTTGACCTCAACACCCTGAACGATCAGGAGTTGACCGAGCAGGTGCACGACGACCTGTACAACGGCCTCAGGGAAGAGATCGTCGCCGCCACCAATATTTTTCTGGGGCGCGGCTGGGCGCCCGACAAGGTGCTGAACGACGCCCTGGTCGAGGGGATGCGCATCGTCGGTATCGACTTCAGGGACGGCATCCTGTTCGTCCCCGAGGTGCTGCTCGCGGCCAATGCCATGAAGGCGGGTATGGAGATCCTGCGCCCGCTCCTAGCCGAGACCGGTGCCGAGCCGATCGGCAAGGTGGTCATCGGCACGGTGAAGGGAGACATCCACGACATCGGCAAGAACCTGGTGTCGATGATGCTAGAAGGGGCCGGGTTCGAAGTAATCAATCTCGGGATCAACAATCCGGTGGAGAATTATCTGGCCGCGCTCGAGGAGCACAAGCCCGACATTCTCGGCATGTCGGCCCTGCTCACGACCACCATGCCCTATATGAAAGTGGTCATCGACACGCTCAAGCAGAAAGGGTTGCGCGACAAGTACATCGTCATGGTCGGAGGCGCGCCGCTGAACGACGACTTTGCCAAGGCGATCGGAGCCGATGCCTATTGCCGCGATGCTGCCATCGCGGTCGAGACGGCGAAGACGCTGATCGCGGCGCGGCGCGCTGCGGCGCACTGACGCGGATGGCTGAGGGTCCCGAACCGCTGCTGGTCATCGCCTGCGGAGCCCTGGCCCGGGAGATCGTGGCCCTCAAGCGCCTGAACGGCTGGTCGGACATGGCGGTCGAATGCCTGCCGCCCGAATTGCACAACCGCCCGGAGCGGATCCCAGGTGCGGTGCAGGCGGCGATTCGCGCGGCGCGCGGGCGCTACGAGCGCATCTTCGTCGCCTACGCGGATTGCGGTACCGGCGGCATGCTCGATGCGATGCTCGCCTCCGAAGGCATCGCGCGCCTGCCCGGTGCGCATTGCTACGAATTCTTCGCCACTTCCGCGGCCTTTGCCGAGCTCAGCAATGCCGAGCCGGGCACCTTTTACCTGACCGATTTCCTCGTCCGGCACTTCGAGCGGCTCGTCATCCAGGGGCTGGGGCTGGACCGCCATCCGGAGCTGCTGCCGGAATACTTTCGCAACTACCGGCGCCTCGTCTATCTGGTGCAGTCGGCCGATGCAGCGCTCAGCGCAGCCGCCCGGGCGGCCGCGCAGCGGCTTGGATTGGCGTACGAAGAGCGTCACACCGGGTACGGTGAGCTGGCGAGTACGCTCGGCCAGGTCGCCACCGTTGCCGTTGCGTCGATCGGGCAACGCAAGGAGACGGCGGCGTGGCGTCATTGATCATCATCTCCTGGCGTGACATTCCCGCGCAGGTCATCGTCATGCGTGGGCGGGAGCGGGCCAAGGTCCAGCTGTCCGCGCGCTTCCAGGAGGCCGTCGATCGCGCGGCGATGCGCGCCGGCAAGGGCAGTTCGGATGCCTACCTCGCCGACTGGCGGCGCAGCCCACCGCGCAGTTGTGGCGAGAACCTCGAGCAGGAGGCCGCCGCCGCGGCGGCGGAGCTGGAAGCGCGCTACTCCGATGCCGATCTGCAACGCATGATCCGCGCCAAGGGGAACGATGAGCCGCCCGCCGGCGCGCCGGCGGTCAATGCCGGCGAGAGCCCGTCCTGATGTACGCAACGCGGCTCTGGTCGGTGCGGCACGCGCGCGGGCTGGCGCGCTTTTACCAGGGCTTCGAAGTGCTGCTCGTGAAGCTGGCGCCGCTGTGGCGCCTGCTCGGTTACCGGCGGCTCGAGCGGCCCGTGGCCGCCGTCGAGCGCGTGGTGAAGGGCCTGCTCTTTGATTGCAGGATGTGCGGCCGTTGCGTGCTGAGCTCGACCGGCATGTCCTGTCCGATGAACTGCCCCAAGCAGCTGCGCAACGGTCCCTGTGGCGGCGTGCGCGCCGATGGTCACTGCGAAGTGCGGCCGGAGATGCGCTGTGTATGGATGGAAGCCTTTGCCGGGGCCGAGCGCATTCCGGGCGGCCTGGATGCCATCCGTGTCGTGCAGGGACCGGTGGATCGGCGGCTCGAGGGCTCGTCCTCCTGGCTGCGCGTGGCGCGCGAGAAGTCGGAAGCACCGCAGTGAAGTTCGAAGACGAGCCCGTACCGGGTTATCCGTTGCCGATCCGGCCCGGCCACACTTCTCCCGGACGCTTCGAGCGCGTGCTGCGGGCCGGGGCCTTTGCCGTCACGGCGGAGCTGGCGCCGCCCGATTCGGCCGATCCGGAAGACGTTTACCGGCGTGCCCGGGTGTTCGAGGGCTATGTCGATGCGATCAACGCGACGGACGGGAGCGGCGCCAACTGCCACATGTCGAGCCTGGCGGTCTGCGCGCTGCTCACCCGCATCGGTCACGCGCCGGTGATGCAGATTTCCTGCCGTGACCGCAATCGCATCGCCATCCAGGGCGACATACTCGGTGGTGCGGCGATGGGCGTGTGCAACATGCTGTGCCTCACCGGCGATGGCGTGCAGGCCGGCGATCACCCGCAGGCCATGCCGGTCTTCGATCTCGACGCCATCTCGCTCCTCAACATCGCGTGCAACCTGCGTGATCACCATCGCTTCGAGAGCGGGCGGAAAATCAGCTACGCCCCGCGGGTGCTGCTCGGCGCGGCGGAGAATCCGGTCGCGCCGCCGGCCGAACACCGCGCGCTCCGTCTGGCCAAGAAGGTCGCCGCGGGCGCGCAGTTCATCCAGACCCAGTACTGCTTCGATCTTGCGCGCCTGCGGGTCTTCATGCGCGCCGTCGAAGACCTGGGAGTGCTCGAGCGCGCCTTCATACTGGTCGGCGTGGGCCCCTTGCGCTCGGCGAAGGCCGCCGAATGGATGCGAACGCACGTGCCGGGCATGCACGTGCCGGATCAGATCATCGCGCGGCTCGCGGGCGCGAGCGACCAGGCCCGCGAGGGACGGAACCTGTGCGTCGAACTTATCCAGGAGCTGCACACGATCAAGGGTGTGAGCGGCGTGCACGTGATGGCCTACCGCCAGGAAGAGTCGGTCGCGGAGGTCATCGATCGGTCGGGAGTTCTCGCCGGCCGGCGCCCCTGGCGACCGGAGGCTGCGCAATTCGAGTCGTTGGGCAGGAAAACATCATGACAGACACCATTATCAGTTCGGCGACGCGCGAGGTGGTGATCGGATTCGATCGTCCCTTCGTCATCATCGGCGAACGCATCAATCCCACCGGCCGCAAGATTCTGGCGGCCGAGATGTCGGCAGGCGATTTCAGCCGCGTCGCGGCCGATGCGCTCGCGCAGGTCGAGGCCGGAGCGCACATGCTGGACGTGAACGCCGGAATCCCGCTGGTCGATGAGCCGGCGATCCTCGCGCGGGCCGTGCAACTGGTGCAATCCATCACCGACGTCCCGCTGTCCATCGATTCCTCGATCGTGGCCGCGCTTGCCGCGGGCCTGGCGGTCTACAAGGGCAAGCCGCTCATCAATTCAGTCACCGGTGAAGAGGAACGGCTCGAAGCCGTGCTGCCGCTGGTGAAGAAATATGGCGCGGCCGTGGTCGCGATCTCCAATGACGAAACGGGGATCTCCGAGGATCCGGACGTGCGCTTCGAAGTTGCCAAGAAAATTGTGCACCGCGCCCAGGATCATGGCATTCCGGTCTCGGACGTGATCGTCGATCCGCTGGTCATGCCGATCGGAGCGATCAACAAGGCCGGCGTGCAGGTGATGCGCCTGGTGCGACGGCTCCAGCATGAACTGAAGGTCAACTCGACCTGCGGCGCCTCGAACGTCAGCTTCGGCCTGCCGGGTCGCGATGGCATCAACAGCGCCTTTCTCACCATGGCGATCGCCAATGGCCTGACCTCGGCGATCACCAATCCGCTGCACGGCGACATCGTTCGCGCCTGCATGGGGGCCGACGTCATGATGGGCCACGACCCGGATTGCGCCAACTGGATCCGCAAATTCCGTGAGAGCGCGCCGCCGCCCACCGGTGCGCCCGGAGAAATGCGCGGCCTGCGCAAAGGCGGTCACCGGCGCCGTCCCGCGGCTCCGGGCTGAGACTCTGCCTTGAACACGGGCGATCGCCTGGTCGTCTTTACGCCTTCCGGCAAGCGCGGCCGCTTTGCCGTCGGCACGCCGCTCCTGACGGCGGCGCGCAGCCTCGGAGTCGATATCGATTCCGTGTGCGGCGGCAGGGCCATGTGCGGCCGCTGCCAGGTGCTGGTGGCTGAAGGCGAATTCGCCAAGCACGGGGTCCAGTCCAGTGCCGCCAGCCTCTCGGGCGTCTCCGAAGCCGAGCGCAAATACGCCGCGCGAGCGGGCCTGAGCGCCGGGCGGCGCCTTTCCTGCCAGGCGCGGGTCGAAGCGGATGTCGTCGTCGATGTGCCGCCCTCGAGCCAGGTGCACCGCCAGGTGGTGCGCAAGGCCGCCGAAGCGCGCGACATCGAACTGTATCCGGTGGTGCGATTGCACTTCGTCGAAGTGGCACAGCCGGACATGCACGACCCTTCGGGCGACCTGCGCCGTCTCGAGGCCGCGCTGCTGCGGGAGTGGGAGCTGTCGAACCTGGAGTGCGATCTCGCAGTTCTGCAACAGCTGCAGGCCGCGCTGCGCCAGGGAGACTGGAAAGTCACGGTCGCGGTGCACGATGGCGCGCGCATCATCGCCGTGTGGCCCGGGTTCCACGAGCAGGTCTACGGGCTCGCGGTCGATGTGGGGTCCACGACCATCGCGGCGCACCTGTGCAACCTGGCCAATGGCGAGGTCGTGGCTTCGGCGGGCGTGATGAACCCGCAGATCCGCTTCGGCGAGGATCTCATGAGCCGGGTTTCCTACGCCATGATGAATCCGGGCGGGGCGGTGCAGATGACGCAGGCTGTGCGCCAGGCCCTCACTGAGCTGGCCGCCGAAGTCGCGCGCGCCGCCGGTATCACCCCAGAACTGATTCTCGAGGCGACCGTGGTCGGGAATCCGATCATGCACCACCTGGTGCTGGGGATCGATCCGGTGGAGCTGGGCGGAGCGCCGTTCGCGCTCGCGATCGATCGTGCCCTGACCGTGACGGCCGCCGAGATCGGCGTGTCGCTGCATTCGAACGCGCGCGTCTATTTTCTGCCCTGCATCGCCGGACACGTGGGCGCGGACACGGCCGGTGTGATGCTCGCCGAGCGGCCCGACATGTCCGAGCAGATGACGCTGCTGGTCGACGTGGGCACCAATGCCGAGATCGTGCTCGGGAACCGCCAGCGTCTGCTCGCCTGCTCGAGCCCGACCGGACCGGCCTTCGAAGGCGCGCAGATCAGCTGCGGCCAGCGTGCGGCGCCCGGGGCCATCGAGCGCGTGCGTATCGATCGGCAGACGCTCGAACCCCGCTTCAAGGTGATCGGCTCGGACCTGTGGTCCGACGATCCGGCCTTCGCCGCGGTCGCCGCTGCGAACGGCGTCACCGGGGTGTGCGGCTCGGGCATCATCGAGGTGCTGGCGGAACTGTATCTTGCCGGGGTCATCACGCAGGACGGTGTCATCGATGGCGCGATGGCGGCACGCAGCCCGCGCATCGTTGCGCATGGCAGGACCTACGCCTACGTGCTGCACGAGGGCACGCAGCTGCTGCGCATCACGCAAAATGACGTGCGCGCGATTCAGCTGGCCAAGGCGGCCCTGTACGCGGGCATCCGGCTGCTCATGGACCGGCACGGGATCGACACGGTCGATCGCATCCGGCTTGCAGGCGCCTTTGGCAGCCATATCGACGTCAAATATGCCACCGTACTCGGCATGATCCCGGACTGCGATCTGGCGCACGTGACCTCGGCGGGCAATGCGGCGGGAACGGGAGCGCGCATCGCGCTGCTCGACGCGCGCTCGCGCACGCTCATCGAGGAGCTCGTGGGCCGGGTGGAGAAGATCGAGACCGCGATCGAACCGCAGTTCCAGGCACACTTCGTCGATGCGATGGCGATTCCGCACAAGACCGCGCAGTACCCGCACCTTCGCAAAGTGCTCGAGCTGCCTCCCGTGAAGATCGCCGTCAGCCCGGGGGCGAATCGCGAGGGCCGCGGCCGGCGGCCGGCCAAGCCCTAGACGTTGGAGTCCGGGAACGCCGCCTTGCGTCGAGCGATGTAGTCGCACAGGGCTTCATCGACGGCCACATCGAGCGGCGGGGCTTCATACTCGGCGAGCTGCTTCTTCCACAGCGCGTTGGCGCGCGTCGCCATGTCCTTCGAGCCCTCAGCCTGCCACTGCTCGAAGCTGTTGTTGTCCGCCAGCGGCGAGCGGTAGAACGCGTTCTCGAAATTCGCCTGGGTGTGGGCGCAACCGAGGAAGTGCTTGCCCGGGCCCACTTCGCGTATCGCCTCCAGCGCCTGGCCATTCTCGGACAGATCGACGCCCGCGAGCAGGGTGTGCATCATGCCGGCCTGGTCGGCGTCCATGACGAACTTTTCATAGCCCATTGCCAGGCCGCCTTCCAGCCAGCCGGCGGTGTGCAGTACGAAATTAACGCCTGCCAGGCAGGTGGGCACCAGCGTCTGCGCGGATTCAAACGCCGCCTGCGCGTCGGGGAGCTTCGAGGCACAAAGGCCTCCGCCGGAGCGGAACGGTACGCGCAGGCGCCGCGCCAGCGCCGCCATGATGTACAGCACCAGGGCCGGCTCCGGCGTGCCGAAGGTCGGCGCACCGGACTGCATCGAGATGGAAGAAGCAAAGCTCCCGAATACGATCGGCGCGCCCGGATTGAGCAGCTGCGTGAAGGCCATCCCGGCCAGGGCTTCGGCGAGCGTCTGGGCCGCGGTGCCGGCCACGGTCACCGGCGACATGGCTCCGGCGAGGATGAAGGGCGTGACGATGACCGCCTGATTCGCGCGCGTGTACACCTTGAGCGCACCCAGCATCGTGGAATCGTAGGTCATCGGGGAATTGACGTTGATCAGGCTCACCAGCAGCGTCTTGGGCCGGCCGGTCTCCGCATCGACCAGATCGCCACCGAAGGCGATCTTCGCCAGCTCGACGCTGTCGGCCGCACGCTCCGGATGCGTGACCGAGCCCATGAAGGCTTTGTCGCTGTACTTGATGTGGGAGTACACCATGTCCAGATGGCGCTTGTTGACCGGGAGGTCGACCGGTTCGCAGATCGTGCCTCCGGAATGGTGGAGCGATGGGGCGATGTAGGCGAGTTTGACGAAGTTGCGGAAGTCCTCGATCCGGGCGTAGCGACGCCCCTCGTCGAGATTGTGTATGAAGGGCGACCCGTAGGCCGGTGCGAACACCGTGTTCGGCCCGCCGATGCGCACGCTGCGGGCGCTGTTGCGCGCCTGCTGCACGAATTCCCTCGGCGCCGTCTTCTGCACCAGCTCGCGGCACATGCCGCGCGGGAAGCGCACCAGCTCATCGTGAACTTCAGCGCCGGCCTTGCGCCAGATGTCGATCGCCTCCGGGTCGCCCAGGAACTTGATGCCGATCTCGGCGAGGATGGTGTCGGCATTGCGCTCGATGAGCGCCAGGCCGTCCTCATTCAGGACCTCGTAACAGGGCAGGGCCCGGGTGATGTAGGGGATCGAGGCGACGGCCCGTGCCGCGCGCGCGGCGCGCTTGGCGTCGCGCCCGCTCGGGCGGGCACGATGGGCGGGAATCGCTTGCGGCTCTGTCATGGCGAAAGTGGCCTCGGTGCCGGGCTGCCAGTATGGTCAGCGCGCCGCCGCCACGCTGATCAAATTGCGGCGTCGGCTTGCCCCGGCGCGTCATCGCGACCCCACTGATCCATATGATTTAACAGGTCCCGGAGGTGCATGCTAGGCTCGCCCGGCCTTAGCTGAGCGCTACAGATCTCAAGGGTTATTCCATGGATGCCGACCGGGACGCCGAGACCTTCGACTACGTGATTGTCGGTGCCGGATCGGCGGGTTGCGTCCTGGCGGACCGCCTGACCGAAGATGGCAGCAGCAGCGTGCTGCTGCTCGAGTTCGGTGGGTCGGATCGCTCGATATTCATCCAGATGCCCTCGGCGCTGGCCATTCCGATGAACCGGGCGCGCTACGACTGGCGCTATCACACCGAGCCCGAACCCAGCCTCGGCGGGCGGCGGCTCCACACGCCGCGCGGCAAGGTGCTGGGCGGCTCCTCTTCCATCAACGGCCTGGTGTACGTGCGCGGCCATCCCTTGGACTTCGAGCGCTGGGAAGAGGAGGGCGCGCAAGACTGGGGCTACCACCACGTGCTGCCCTACTTTCGCCGCGCGGAGCGGCGCTTCCTCGGGGGCGATGAGTATCGCGGCGACAGCGGGCCGCTCTCGACGCGCTATGGCACGCTCGGCAACCCGCTGCACGCGGCGTGGCTGGAGGCCGCGAAGCAGGCGGGTTATCCGCTGACGGCGGATATCAACGGCTTTCAGCAGGAAGGGTTCGGGCGCATGGACATGACCGTCGGTGGCGGGGTCCGTGCGAGCGCCGCCAACGCCTATCTGCGTGGCGCCATGCGCCGCCCGAATCTTGAGGTCCGGACGCACGCGCTCGCGACCCGCATCTGCTTCGAAAGCCGCCGGGCCAGCGATGTCGATTATCTGCGCGGCTCGCAGCCCTGCCGCGCGCGCGCCCGGCGCGAAGTCATCCTGTGCGCGGGCTCCATCAATTCACCGCAACTGCTCAAGCTCTCCGGGCTGGGGCCTGGGCCCGAACTCGCGGCCCTCGGCATCAAGCCCGTCCAGGACCTGCCCGGGGTCGGGGAGAATCTGCAGGATCATCTGGAGTTCTATTTCCAGGTCGCCTGCCGCGAGCCGATCACGCTGTACTCGTCGATGAACCCGCTGGCCAAGTTCGGGATCGGGCTGCGCTGGCTGCTGTTCAAGGACGGGCTGGGGGCGACCAATCACTTCGAGACTTGCGGGTTCATCCGCAGCCGGGCCGGGATTCGCTATCCGGACATCCAGTATCACTTCCTGCCCGTGGCCGTGAGTTACGACGGTTCGGCCAAGGCCCACGAACATGGATTTCAGGCGCACGTCGGGTCGATGCGCTCGAAGAGCCGCGGCTGGGTGCGCCTGGCCTCGGCGGATCCGCGCGTCGCACCGAAGATCCGGTTCAACTACATGAGCCACGAGGACGACTGGCTCGAGATGCGATTGTGCGTGCGCCTGACCCGCGAACTGTTCTCGCAGGGGGCCTTCGATCGCTACCGCGGGCGTGAAATGCAGCCGGGCGCTGGGGCACAAAGCGATGCGGCGATCGATGAGTTCATTCGCGCCAAAGTCGAAAGCGCGTACCACCCGTCCTGTACCTGCCGGATGGGCCGCGCGGGAGACCGGCTGGCGGTCGTCGATTCAGAAGCCCGCGTCCTGGGGGTCGAAAACCTGCGGGTCGTCGATTCCTCGATCATGCCGTCGATCACCAACGGCAACCTGAACGCGCCGACCCTGATGCTCGCCGAGAAACTGGCGGATCACATCCGCGGCCGGCCGCTGCTGCCTGAGTCGGCAGCGCCGTTTTACGAGGCCGCCAACTGGCGGACGCAGCAGCGCTAGGACGGATTGCCGGGTGGTGCCGACTGGCGGTGCTGGTCCAGGGCGGCCACGATCTGCGCCGCACCGCAGACGCCCACGAGCCCGCCAACGCCCTCCACCAGCACCGGAAGGTTGCTGGAGCGATGGAGCGCGACGACGGTCTGGAGCGAGCAGCTGCCGGGCACCCGCATCAGGCGGGGCGCGCCGTTGGCGATGTCGCCCGCCTCGACGGGCGCGATGTCCACCGTTGCGCCATCGCGCCACGCCGCGAGCGCACGGCCCTGCGGGTCCGTCTGCAGTTTCAACCGCCGCTCCGCATCGAGCCAGACCCAGGACTGTTCGCCGTGCAGTTCCGCCATCGGTTGCATGACCATTTCGGCGGTGAGCACCGTGAGCGGATTCATGTGCCGGACAAAGGCGGCCACATAGTCGTTGCAGGGCCGGGTCACGATATCGCTGACGGTTCCGGTCTGGACGATCCGGCCGCCGTCGAGTATCGAGACCTGGTTGCCGAGCCGCAGGGCCTCGTTCATGTCATGCGTGACAAACAGGATCGTCTTCTGCACTCGCGCCTGCAGCGAGAGCAGCTCGTCCTGCAGCCGCGAGCGGATCAGCGGGTCGAGCGCCGAGAAGGGTTCGTCCATCAGCAGGATGTCGGCATCTGTGGCGAAAGCGCGCGCCAGTCCGACCCGCTGCTGCATGCCGCCGGAGAGCTCGCCGACCGGACGATCCGCCCACTGCGACAGGCCGACGAGTTCGAGCTTTTCATCGACGAGCTGCCGCTGGTGCTCGCGCGTCTCGCCGCGCAATTCCAGGCCCAGACCCACGTTGGCGCGCACGCTGCGCCACGGCAGCAGGCCAAACTGCTGGAACACCATGGCGATCCGGCGGCGGCGCAGCCCACGCAGCGTGCGATCATCGCAGCTCGCGACGTTGACCTGCGCGGCGCCATCCTGCAGCAGCACATCGCCGCTGCTGACCCGATTCAATCCGTTGGCCGCGCGCAGCAGCGTCGATTTGCCCGAGCCGGACAACCCGACCAGCACGCAGATCTGGCCGGTCTCGACGCGCAGGCTGGCATCGAACACGCCCACGATGACCCCGAACTGGCTGGCGATCTCGGAGCGCGTGCCCCCCTCGCGCAGCGCCTGTTCGGCCTTGGCCAGGTTGCGCTGACTGGCGCGGTTCTGCGTGAAAAGTATGCTGACGCGCTTGAACTCGAGTGCGGCGCTCACGCGGCACCGTCGGCGGGCCGGCTCATTCGATCAATGATGATCGCGAGCAGCACAATGGCGAGGCCCGCCTCAAAGCCCATGCCCACCTGCACCGTACCCAGGGCACGCACCACGGGTACCCCGAGTCCGCCTGCGCCCACCAGTGCGGCGATGACGACCATCGACAGGCTCAGCATGATGCATTGGGTGACACCGGCCAGGATGTTCTTCCGGGCGCTCGGCAATTCCACTTTCCACAGCAGTTGCCATGGCGTGGCGCCGAAGGCCTCACCGGCTTCACGCAGGGCGATGGGTACCGTGGAGATCCCCAGGTGCGTGAGCCGGACGGGCGCCGGCAGGGCAAAGATGATCGTCGAGATCAGGCCCGGAACGACGCCCAGGCCGAACAGCACCAGGGTTGGAATCAGGTACACGAACGTCGGCAGGGTCTGCATCAGATCGAGCACCGGCCGCAGCGCGGAGTGGAACCTCGGCCGGTGCGCCGCGAGGATACCCAGCGGCAGGCCGATGGCGGTCGCGATCAGGGTCGCCAGCGCCACCAGCGACAGCGTCTCGAGCGTTGCCACCCAGTAGCCCTGATTCAGGATGAACAGCAGCGCGAGTGCGACGAACAGCGTGAGTGCCCAGGAGCGGCGCAGCAGCCAGGCCAGCACGGTGATGGCGGCGATCATGATCAGGGAGGGAACGAGCAGCAGCAGGTGCGTCAGCCCATCGATCGCGCCGCCGACGACGGTGGAAATTCCGTTGAAGAAGCCGACGCCATGCGCTTTCACGAAATCGACCGCGCGCGCCATGCGGTCGCCGAACGGAATCTTGTGGCCCGTGATCCAGGATTCGATCGCCATTCCACCGACCGCGCGCGCCACCGGATTGAGCGCCAGCGAGGCGGGCCGGCCATCGATCGTGTGCACCCCTGCGAACCACGCCGCCAGCTTGTCCGGGTGCAGCCGCAACCAGGCCCTCGCCGCCACTTCGGGCGCTTCCCGGCGATCGAGAATGCGGTCCATGATCTCGTTTTCTTCGTCGACGGTGAATTTGAGGTTCTGCAGCAGTCGACCCAGGTTTGGGCAGTCCCGCACGTAACCGGCGCGTGTATTGGTGTAGACCGCAGCTCCCCCATAATTCGGTCCAAACGTGGTATCGCCACCCGTCAGGTAGCGCATCCTGAAGCGCATGTTCATCGGGTGCGGCTGCCAGCCGAGGAACACAATCGGCCGCTCATCGCGCACCGCGCGCTCCACTTCCGCCAGCATGCCCTGCTCGCTCGATTCGATGAGCTTGAAGCTGCCAAGCCCGTACATGTTCTGCTTGATGATCTCGAGCAGATTCC
>Ga0209131_1000757_pt1 | contig 22745 bp, 26 predicted proteins | sample GraSoi_2013_40cm_FD_185826 | JGI IMG/M metagenome (GOLD analysis project Ga0209131, IMG submission 185826) | Grasslands soil microbial communities from the Angelo Coastal Reserve, California, USA - Sample 9_17_2013_40cm (SPAdes) (version 2) | ecosystem: Environmental > Terrestrial > Soil >... | reverse complement strand
CCTGATCTGAGTAATGAACAAACCAACCAGATTCTTTATAGGCTGCATGAGTTGCGCGCACATCAGGCTATTCAACTCTCCCCGCTCTTCATCTCCTACAGTCACAATGACAGCGCCTTTGTGGAAAAACTCGAAACACACCTGAATCAAAAAGGCATCCGCTTTTGGCGCGATGTGCATGATGCCAAGGCAGGGCGGTTGGAAAAACAAATCGATCAGGCAATCCGCCAAAATCCAACAGTGCTATTGATCTTATCGTCGAACTCGATCAAGAGTGATTGGGTGGAACATGAAGTCCGCACGGCACGGGGGTTGGAAAAGGAAATGGAACGTGATGTGTTGTGTCCCGTTGCGCTTGATGATAGCTGGAAAAGTAGTCCCTGGCCCCAACGAGTCATGGAGCAGGTGATGGAATACAACATCCTTGATTTTTCTGCATGGCAAGATGATGAGAAATTCGGCAGTACATTCAATAAACTAATTGATGGCTTGGGGCTGTTTTACAAAAGCAATTAAATAAAAAGCGGACGAGTTTCCTCGCCCGCTAACTTTTTAACTTTCAAACCTTTTAACCTATTTCACATACTGTGCAAAGATCGATTCAAATTGATCCTGCGTTTGTTGTCCGATCCATTGATTCAGAATATTGCCATTGCCATCGAGCAGATAAAAGCTTGGGCGCAGGCGAAAACCAAGATAATTGATAAAGTCAGCGTTCAAGGGATTGCTGATTTCCAGATAAGTAAATTTGATCCTGCCAAAATATTTTGCTTCGAGCCCATGCACCATGGGCGCCATTTGTTGGCAGGTCGTTCACCAAAATTCGAAGAATTCAACGAATTGCAAATTGCCTGACGCCATGGCGACTGTTTTGGGGTCGGTGGCTTCGAGGTGCGGTCCGCGTGAGGTGGCGATGGGGAATGCCGTAGGGGCTAAGTCTTGAGTTGGTCCCGTTGTAGGCTGGGCAAGTGCTTCAAGAGTAGGAGTAGCAGGCAGTAAGGTGGCGCTTGGTTGTGGAGCAATAGGTTGAGCAGCGGGCGGAGGAGTAGAGTTCGGGGCGCATGAGGCGAATAGCACAGCGAGCAGGCTCAAGGTCATAAAGAGACGGGTCTTCATCAACATATCCTTTAGAGAATTTATAACAGGAAATCCTTACGAAAGGATTAAAGAAGCCCTACTCCACTCCGTGATTTTCGTCACTTTGACGGTTATTAAATCATGGACTATACTTTGTTTTGAAAGACCATCAAATTACAAGATCACTACCCTATCAAACTACTCAATTACACCAGGAGGCAGAATGGCTAATTTCAAGCTCACGTACGCCACAATGTTCAATCCGCCCGAGGAATTACACCAGGGCTTCGACAAAGCGGTTGCCAATCTCAAGGCGAACCTTGGCAAAGAATATGGCATGATCATTGACGGCAAGGATGTTTTCGCGGATGAGAAGTTCGACGATCACTCACCTGTAAATACCGACTGGGTGCTGGCACGTATGCAAAAAGGCAATGCCAAGCATGCCCAGATGGCAATCGCGGCAGCCCGCAAAGCTTTTCTAGGCTGGAGCCGCACACCGTGGCAAACCCGCGTCAAACTGGTACGCAAAGCCTCTGAGAATATCGAGAAGCGCATCTTCGAACTTGGCGCAGCCATGGCACTGGAGGTTGGCAAGAACCGCATGGAATCACTCGGTGACGTGCAGGAGACTGCCGACTTGATGTATTATTCGGCGCAAATGATGGAAGAGAATGAAGGTTTCGTCAAACCAATGGGCAAAGACCCGCTGGTTGGATACGATGCCACGAACATTTCGGTCTTGCGCCCTTACGGCGTATGGCTCGTGGTCAGCCCGTTCAACTTCCCCTTTGCTTTGAGCGGAGGTCCTACTGGCGCGGCGCTCGTAGCGGGAAACACGGTCGTTCTCAAGCCGGCAACGGATACAGCCTGGATCGTGCGACTCTACGCTGAATGCTTGCGTGATGCCGGAATTCCTGATGGCGTCTTCAACTTTGTGACGGGTCCCGGCTCCACGTTGGGGCAAGCGCTGGTCGATAGCTCCGAAATTGACGGCGTGACCTTCACCGGTTCCTTCGATGTAGGTATGAAGATGCATCGCGATTTCGGTAATCGCAATTATATCCGCCCCATTATTTTGGAACTCGGCGGAAAGAATCCAGCTGTCGTTTCGCGCAATGCCAATCTTGAAGAGGCCGCAACCGGCATCGTGAGATCCGCATTCGGTCTACAAGGACAAAAATGTTCAGCAGCTTCGCGCGTCATCGTGGAAGAACCAGTCTACGATGAACTTATCGCCATCTTAAGAGATAAAGCCAATCACCTGGTCATGGGCGACCCGACCGAACGTAACACTTATCTTGGTCCAGTGGTCAACAATAATTCCTATAAAGAGTTCAAGGAATTTACAGAAGAGATCAGTGGCGCGGGCGGTAACTTCTTAACCGGTGGTCATGTAAAGACTGGCGGCAAATTCGATAAAGGCTATTACTGTGAGCCCACTTTCGTTACAAACCTACCATTCGAGCATCGCTTGTGGCAGCATGAAATGTTCCTGCCAATCACTACGATCGGCAAAGTCAATGACCTCCATGAAGCTATGAAAATCGCCAACAATGTGAACTACGGACTCACCGCGGGCTTCTACGGCTCACTCAAAGAAGCTGATTGGTTCTTCGAGAACATCGAAGCGGGCACAACCTACGCCAATCGCCCACAAGGCGCAACCACCGGCGCATGGCCCGGCTTCCAACCCTTTGGCGGCTGGAAAGGTTCCGGCTCAAGCGGCAAGAACGGCGGCGGATATTATTATGTTCAACTCTATATGCACGAACAGATCCGCACGCTCATCAAACATGCTGCTCCCGCAATGGCGGCATCCCCGAAGAAGAAAGTTGCAGCGAAAAAAGCTGCACCCAAAAAAGCAGTGAAGAAAGTGACCAAGAAGGCTGTAACGAAAGCCGCTCCGAAGAAAAAAGCAACTGCCAAGAAAACTGCTCGCCGTAAATAAACTCAAAGCCCTTCCTGAATAAGGGAGGGCTTTGATAATATGTCATTGCGAGCGGAGCGAAACAATCCCTAACTTAGTAGGAGATTGCTTCGTCAGGCTGTCGCCCTCCTCGTAATGACATGAGAATAACTATGCCCTGGAATCCAAATCTATATCACAAATTTCAAGCCGAACGCTCAGCGCCATTTTATGACCTGCTTGCGCTTGTAGACGTGCGCCCGAATCTCAAGGTCATCGATCTGGGATGCGGCACTGGTGAATTGACGCGCCAACTCGCGGACAAGCTTCCCAAGAGTGACGTGACCGGACTCGATTCGTCTCAGGAGATGTTGGAAAAAGCCGCATCTTTCTCAACCCCAAGCCTGCGCTTCACACAAGGAGATCAAGCCCAACTGACAGGTGCGTGGGATCTCATCTTCAGTAATGCCGCATTGCACTGGAGCGAAAATCACGCAGAGCTGATGCCAGCTCTTTACAAGAAATTATCCCCAGGCGGACAGTTCACGGTACAAATCCCATCGAATCACAATCATATCTCGCACCAGATCTATCGCGAAACTGCGAACGAGGAGATGTTCAAATTTATTTTGAATGGTTTCCAAAGATATGCGCCCGTGCTATCCATTGATGATTATGCCCGCATCTTTTTCAATTGCGGCGCAGATAACATTGTTGTCTTTGAAAAAATCTACCTGCATGTATTGGAAAATGCCGACGCAGTCATAGATTGGATTTCAGGCACAGCACTCGTCCCATACTTTGAAAGATTGGGCGAACACAAGGACGAGTTCGTGCAATCCATTCGTGAGAAGATGCGCGCCGCCATGCCCGATAGCCCGGTCTTTTATCCTTTTAGAAGAATATTATTCTCAGTCACAAAACCATTCTGACATGGGCGAATCCCCACCCCCTGATCGTAAAGAATTTGTCGGCCGTGTAGGGACTTTTTTTGTTTTGGTGGGTATTGGCTTGATGGTCTTTTTCATATTATCAGAATCCGCCAAGGTTCCAACGCTAAGCTATTTTTGCTGGGGAACTGTTCTGCTCACGTGCGGCCTTATCTTTCGAGGGCAATTCAAACGCCCACAGGGACCGCCCCATGGCCGGTTCAGCGTCATTGGTAAAATCAAAGCGGCTTTCAAACCAAAACCCAAAGAAAAAAAAGAAGAGAAAAAGAAATGACCAAATTGACTTCGCTTTCAGATGCCATCGCGAAATATGTGAATGATGGCGATACGATCTATGCGGCTGGGTTCACACACCTCATTCCATTTGCAGCTGGTCATGAGATCATTCGGCAGGGCAAAAAGAATCTTACTCTTGCCCGCGCCACTCCTGATTTGATCTATGATCAAATGGTCGCTGCAGGCTGTGCAAAGAAAGTTATCTTCTCGTACATGGGCAACCCCGGTGTTGGATCATTGCGAATTGTCCGCTCGGCGCTCGAGCAGGGCAAACTCGAATGGGAGGAATATTCGCATTTCGGTATGATCACACGTTTGCAGGCAGGCGCATCTGGTTTACCTTTTCTCCCTATGAATCAAACTGGTGCGACTGATTTGGAGAAAGTGAATCCAAATATCAAGCGCATCCCTGATCCATTCGGCGGCAAGGATGTGATCGTTGTGCCTGCGCTGAACCCGGATGTCGCAATTGTCCATGTGCAGCGTGCGGATGCAAATGGCAATTCGCATTTGTGGGGCATCATCGGTGAACAGAAAGAAGCTGCCTTCGCCGCAAAAAAAGTTATCCTTACGGCAGAAGAAATAGTGGACGAATCGGTCATCCGGTCCGACCCGAACCGCACGATGATTCCCGGTATTGTGGTCAGTGCCGTGTGCCATGTCTCGTTCGCGTGTCATCCAAGTTACGCACAGGGTTATTATGATCGTGATAATGAGTTTTATCTCGCATGGGACAAGATCAGCGAGTCGGCAGACAGCGTAAAACAGTATCTTGATGAATGGGTCTATGGTGTGAAAGATCGCGAGGAATATTGGGAAAAGTTGGGCGCTGAGACTCATAAACGTTTGGAAGTTCCCCAGCAAATGAGTGAGCCGATCAATTACGGTCGTTATTAGTGTGGATTAGCGGATGAAACATTTTGACCTCGACGGCAATGGCACGCCGCTTCATTTTCTACACGCCAACGGTTACCCACCCGATTGCTATAAACCGTTGCTTGAACTTTTCAAAACAGAATATCATACGTTTGGGATGCTGCTCCGTCCACTTTGGGATGGGATGAAACCGGAGGATATCAACGACTGGACTCCTTTCAGCGATGACTTGCGCCTCTTTCTTTCATCACAAGCTGATCCTGTTATTGGAGTTGGTCATTCTATTGGAGCCATTGTCACCTTGCGTGCCGCTTTGCGCGACCCCAGTAAATTCCGCGCGTTGATCTTGCTTGACCCGGTTCTATTTATGCTGCGCAGGCTTATTTCATGGAATCTTATACGCGCCACCGGATTGGGAGATCGAGTCCATCCGTTAATCATAGGTGCAAAAAAGCGACGGCGCACTTTTGATGATCTGGAAACTGTTTACCGCGGTTATCGCAATCGCAACATCTTCCGCTACATGAGTGACGAGAATTTACGGATTTATATTGAAGGCATGACTAAGCCGAAAGCAAACGACGGTTATGAGCTGGTCTTCTCGGCAGATTGGGAAGCTCAAATTTATCGAACCGGCCTGCATGATTTCGACATCTGGCGTGATCTACCCAAACTCAAGGTGCCCACCCTCTTTATCCGAGGTGCAGAGTCAGATACGTTTCTCGAAGAGACGGCAAAGCTTGTGAAACAGAAACAGCCCAAAGTACGAGTCGAAGCGTTGGAAAAGTCCACGCATCTGCTGCCGTTGGAACGCCCAAAAGAAGTTTTTGAAATCATACAATCATTTCTAAAAGAGGCCTTATGAGTGAAATCAAATATTCAGCCGCTAAGCTAATGATCATCAATGCCGCGCGTTTGTTGCGCGATGGTGATGTAGTGTTCGTCGGTGTTGGTCAACCGAATCTTGCGTGCAATCTCGCCAAGCGGACGCATGCGCCCAATCTAGTGATGATCTACGAAGCAGGCGTGATCGGTGCGGAACCTGCGCGTTTGCCGTTATCCATTGGCGACCCTACACTTGTGAGCGGATCGCTTTCGGTGGTGAGCATGTATGATATTTTTGCGAACTATCTCCAGCGCGGCAACGTGGACGTGGGCTTCATGGGCGGCGCGCAAATTGATAAGTACGGCAATATAAATGCGACAGTCATCGGCAGTTACGATTCACCCAAAGTGCGCCTGCCCGGCTCTGGCGGCTCACAGGAAATTGCCGCATGGGCCAACCGTTGTTACATCATGACCCCGCACCAAAAGCGCCGCTTCCCCGAAAAGGTTGAGTTCATGACCTCGGCTGGATTCATTGGCGGCAAAGGTGACCGTGAAAAAGCTGGCTTACGCGGCAGAGGCATGTTGGCAGTTGTGACTGATATTGGAATGATGGAACCCGATGAAACCAGCGAGATGATTCTCACGGCATTGCATCCTGGCAAGACAGTCGAAGAAGCAAAAGCCAACACCGGCTGGGACCTAAAAGTTGCTATAGAAGTAAGAACCACAGAACTTGTCACCGAAAACGAATTACGAATCTTACGCGAAGAACTTGACCCAACCGGAATCTATCTCAAAGGCGGCGGATAGGTTTGTAATATTTTCTCCCCATGACAACATTCAAAGAACCGCAGACGATTCAACTTCCCCACGCCGCAATAGACCGTGCCACTGCATTTGCCGATGCTGTAACATCCACGGTCAATTATCGCGATAGCAATCAGGATGTGAAAAAGAAAATTCGAGACGATCACTTCATCAGCAAGCTGGGAGAAGAGGCTGTACGCTTTGTCTTTGAACAACGCAATTGCATTATCAAAGGGCCCGATTACACGGTCTATTCTGGCAAACAGAAATCATGGGATGCTGATCTAAGGATCAATGATCTGGATGTTGCCGTCAAAACTCAACGTCGCTCTGCTGCCAAGCGCTACGGTCTCTCATGGACATTCCAAGACTCACCCGAACGCCGTGATCCAATTTTGGATATATCCGATGCTTGGGTATGTTTAGTAGTTTATGAAGATTTGAAAACAGACCATGAATGTTTGGTCTATCCATTGCGAAAGATCAAACAGCTTATCTTTGAAGCTCCACGCTTGAGCAAGTTGGTTGGGAAGAAACAGGCAGTTTATTTGGAAACACTCCAAAAACATAAGGTGTTCAAATAAAAAAGCCTCGCGGATATTCATCCACGAAGCTTAATCGTCAAACAAGTGACAGTCACCTTGAAGGTAACTGTCACTTTAATTCACTTACGTTCCTTCTTCCCAGGAGCCCAAGTACTTTACTTGTTCAGGGGTGAGCGTATCGATCTTCACGCCCATTGCCTGGAGTTTGAGGCGGGCGATTTCCTTGTCAATATCCTCAGGCACTGAATAGACTTTCTTTTCCAGCTTATCGGCATTCTTTGCCATGTATTCGGCTGATAAAGCTTGATTGGCGAAAGACATATCCATAACAGAAGCAGGATGCCCTTCGGCAGAGGCGAGGTTGATCAAGCGGCCTTCACCGAGGATGTTGATTTTGCGTCCGTCTTTGGTGGTGTATTGATCCACGAACGGGCGGACGAGATTCGGCTTACCGACGCTCATCCTCTCCAATGCGGGGATGTTGATCTCGACATTGAAGTGACCAGAGTTGGCAACGATCGCGCCGTCTTTCATTATTTTGAAATGTTGTTCATCGATCACATTGATATCGCCAGTGACGGTGCAGAAAATATCGCCGATCTTCATCGCTTCAGCCATCGACATCACCTGGAAACCATCCATCACTGCTTCGAGCGCCTTCATCGGATCAACTTCCGTGACGATGACCTGCGCACCCATACCGCGAGCGCGGGATGCGAGACCACGTCCGCACCAGCCGTAGCCCGCTACCACAAAATTCTTGCCAGCCAACAGAACGTTTGTGGCGCGGATGATGCCATCAACGGTGGATTGACCCGTGCCGTAGCGGTTATCGAATAAGTGCTTGGTTAGCGCGTCGTTCACAGCGATGACGGGGAACTTCAAAACCTTATCAACTTCCATAGCCTTCAAGCGGATAACACCCGTAGTGGTTTCTTCCGTGCCACCGATGACGCCCTTCAACAACTCACTGCGTTCTGCATCAGAAAGACCTTTCGCCCAACTCGCGAGCGAAGGCTCGAGGTTATCAAAACGTCCCATCTCAATGAAGAACAATGAAGAGACGAGGTCCGCGCCATCATCCATCGTCATGTGAGGTTTGTGTTCGAGCGCGGCGCGAATATGCTTGAAATAAGTTACTTTATCTTCGCCCTTGATAGCGAAGGTGGGAATCTCAAATTGATTCACCAACGCAGCAGCAACATCATCCTGCGTGGAAAGCGGGTTGGATGCAGTGAGGACAATATCCGCACCACCATCTTGCAACGTGACCATTAAGTTTGCAGTTTCTGTTGTCACATGCAGACAAGCCGAAACGCGCAAACCCTTGAGCGGCTTCTCTTTCTTGAAGCGCTGGCGAATCTGACGCAGAACGGGCATCTCGCGCTCCGCCCAATCCATACGGCGGCGTCCACCTTCAGCCTGGTTCAAATCTTTTACATCGTAGTTACTCATTGATTACTCCTTTAGTTATTCGTTGGTCGAGACGCAAGCAGTCGAAACCAACTTGTTACAGAAATACCTTTGTAAACATGTGGTCTCGATATGCCCCGACGAACACGGGGCTACTCGACCACCAAATTAACCTTAATTACAACAACTCATCCAACTTACCACTATCGTCAAAATGCTTTCTAAAACGTGCGACGAATTCTGCTTTTGTATAGCTGTGGCTTTGCGGTCCCTTTTGTTCGAGACAATACACTGCCGCCAGTGAACCGATCTCACCACACAACTTCCAATTGAAGCCGCGTGAATAACCCGCAAGAAAGCCGCCACGGAACGCATCACCGACGCCAGTTGGGTCAACGATCTCATCTTCAGGTACGGTTGGGATGTGAACCGCGTCGCCTCCAACGTAGAGGTCTGCTCCATCTTTCCCACGTGTGATCACTAACACTTTGACATGCTCAAGGATCTGGTCGAGGCTCCAGCCAGTTTTCTTGGAGATCAATCCGAATTCATAATCGTTACAGAATAGGAAATGCGCGCCTTCCATATCACGCGCTAATTCGTTACCTTCCAAACGCAAAACCTGTTGACTCGGATCATAGAGATAAGGTATCCCCAACTCACGACTCTCAGCCGGGAATTTCATCATTGCATCAGGTGCACTGGGTGACACAATCACGAGTTCAGGTTTCTTTTCGAGCTCCTTCAACGATTGTGTCGCAGAGTAGCCCATCGCTCCCGGGTAGAAAGAGGCGATTTGAGCAGAAGCCCGATCCGTTGTCGCAAAGAACGAAGCAGTGAACTCACCGGGGATCACCTTCATCAACGAAGTATCTACACCTTTGGATTCGAGCCAGTTGCGATAATCCGAAAAATCTTCACCTACGGTTGCCATCACGCGTGGCTTTTCACCAAGCAACGCCATCGAGTAAGCAATGTTTGGCGCAATGCCGCCGCGTTGTTTTGACATGCCATCCACCAGAAACGAAAGACTAATCGAGCCCAAACGTTCCGGTAGAATTTGTTCGTGAAAGTGACCGGGAAAGGTCATCAAGTAATCATAAGCAACAGAGCCAGTAAGAAGAATATCCATGTTTTATCCTATCCGCAGTAAAAGGCGCACTCTGATGAGTGCGCCGATAATAACGAGCAAAAGTTTATCATGCACTGTTTGGATTGTAAAGTTTTCAGGCTGGCATTTCAGAAAAGCAGAAGCTTGAAAATTCATTACGCAAAAACCTTAACATCACAGGCAAAACGTGCAATAATACCCCGCATTACAAATAAATTTTTCAGAGGAGAAACAATGTTCAATAAACCACGTTCGTTGTTCTTTCTTACTTGCGTGATCATCAGTAGTCTAGTGCTGAACGCATGCGGGGCAATCAAAGTAACTTCTACACCAGCAGCGACAGCGACACAAGCACCAGTATCAACCCAGGCTCCAGTTGTAGTTGCTACAGATACACCCTTTGCTCCAGCAAATAAAAACATAACGATCGTTATCCCCGAAGATCCGCCATCTTTCAATGCCGTGATCGCTTATACGGGCTATGATGCGATGGTGATGAAAATGACATTACTGGGCATGACAGGTATCGATCCAAACGGCAAAATATACCCCGAGCTTGCCGCTGAACTACCTACGCTTGAGAACGGTGGTGTGGTTCAAGATGAATCAGCGGGTACGATGACCGTGACCTGGAAAATGCGCAACGATATTCAATGGGCAGATGGAAAACCCGTCACAGCTGATGATGTGATCTTTACTTACAAAGCCATTACCGATCCCAACACCGGCACATGGATTCCGGGAATCGACTCGGTTGACGGCGTTGAAAAAGTTGACGACTATAGCTTCAAGGTGAATTACAACGCCATCTCCACTTCTTATTTAACTTTATTCGGCGGCGAACAAGTTGCTGTGTGGCCCGCACACTATTGCGATGCTACTCAGGGCTTCTCAGCCTGGGACTGCGGACGCAAGCCCTTAAGTGATGGTCCCTTTGTTTTGGATGAGTGGGTTCAGGGCGACCATCTCACCTTCTCGAAGAACACGAATTATTACGATAAAGGAAAACCAGATATCGATAAAGTGACAGTGAAGATCGTACCTGATGCAACTGTCCGCAAACAAATGATGATCAATGGCGACGCCGACATCAACATGTGGACGAACGAAACGGTCACAGCCGATCTACAGAAAGAGTCGAGCGTAAAGGTTAGCATCAGTCCTAATGATCGCTTTGTGATGCGCCTATTTATGAACACTGCTGCAAAAGGGACCACAGACGCAACAGCAAAACCGCATCCCATTCTTTCCGATGTGAATGTGCGCCAAGCCATCCGCATGGCGGTTGATGCAGATACGATCTCTCAACAAATCTTTTTAGGCTTTAGTAAACCTGTTTGGACAGAGTTTTTCCGTCCGCCATACAATCAATGTAATATCACCCGCCCCAAGTTTGATGTGGAAGCAGCAAAAGCTCTGCTTGAACAAGCTGGCTGGACTGACCCCAACAACACGGGCACACGCGAATGCCATGGCTGCAAGACTGGCGCACCCGAAGGCTACAAAATGGAAATGCAGCTCATCACCTACAAGGAATATGGTGAGCCGATTCTCCTTACACAACAATTGATCGCAGAGGAATTAGCCAAGATCGGCATCAAACTTGATCTCACCACGGTTGAGGGAAGTGTATTGTGGGCTGACTCAAAGAGTGGCGGCATTGAACAGACCGGCAACTTCGATATCGATCTCTGGGACGATGGCTATTCTGGAACTGACCCAGCCGATTTTATCTCCCAGTATTACTCCAAAGATGCGATTACGCCTGATAACGGTTGGAACATCGCACGCTGGGATAACACCGATTTTAACAATCTTCTTACGGATTCCTATACACTCGATGCCACCAAACGCCAGTCTGATTTTTGCCAGATGGCTCAGATCCTCGATCAGCAAGTTCCGATGATCTTGTTGTTCACGACCATTGATGCCGATACCTATTCAACGCGCCTCGATGGCGTTCAATCCACAGTCAATGATGTGGTCACATGGAATATCGCAGATTGGAAAGTTGTCAAATAAAAACGCTTCTTGTTTTACGCAACACGAATTAAAAACGAGCGAAGTCAAATGGCTAACATTTGGCTTCGCTCTATCTCATCAGAAAAAATAATCGATGGCAACCTATGTAACTAGACGCCTCATTCAAACCATCGGGCTGCTCTTCCTGCTAAGCATCTTACTCTTCGGGATGGTTAACCTCGCCCCCGGCGGACCGCTCGCTGGGCAGGGACAAAGCCGGCATATTGCGCCGGAAAAAGCCGCCATCCTCAAACGTCAATTCGGGTTGGATAAACCACTGCCCGTTCAATATGTGATCTGGCTGACTGGCAACGATTGGATGAAGGTTGACACCAACGGCGATGGTGTCCCTGATGGGATCGGAACTCGCAAGGGCATTCTGCGTGGCGACTTCGGCTTCTCTTTTCGGACCCGTCAACCGGTTCTCAATGAAATTAACTTGCGCTTCCCGAACACGATTTACCTGATGTCGATCACTTTTATTATCGCGTTAGCCCTCGCCATTCCCATTGGGATTTTATCTGCGACACGGCAATATTCCATTTTCGATATTATTGCTACAACGTTTTCATTTGCAGGTCAGGCGTTGCCTGAGTTCTGGTTGGGATTGATCATGATCCTGGTTTTTTACGCGTGGCTAAAGAATCCTTTCACGGGTGCGCCGCTATTGCCATCCGGCGGAATGTCTTCAGCGGATAGCTTCGTTCTTTCGGACAGGATCAGCCATCTCATCCTGCCTGTGGCGACAGGCGCATTGGGTTGGATCGCATGGTATTCACGCTTCTTGCGTTCCAGTCTGCTTGAAATCTTGCCTTTGGACTATCTGCGCACTGCTCGCGCCAAAGGCTTGCCTCAGAGGCTTGTGCTCTATCGTCACGCCTTAAGCAATGCGATGATTCCCTTGGTGACCTTGATCGCGCTCGATCTGCCTTATATTTTTATGGGCGCTGTTTTCATTGAGACGATCTTTGCCTGGCCTGGTATGGGACGCTTGTATTATCAAGCCGCTATTGATCGTGATTATCCCCTACTCCTGGCTGTGCTGATTATTGGCGCAGCATTTATCATTCTATCCAATTTGATCGCGGATGTTTTATATGCATTTCTTGATCCGCGTGTTCGATATGAGTAAACCATGACGAATCAAGATTCGAATATTCCTCTCAATATTGATGTGCGCGGCGATCCCGAATATCGCCAAAAAACCGCAGAAGCTCTCGACCCCGGCAATATTTTACTGAAACGTTTTCGCCGTCATCCTGGCGCGATGATAGGCATGATTGTGCTATCGATTCTTATCGTTGCTTCCTTGTTCGCTTTTCTTTCGCACTATCCAGTTGACCAATCAGACATGAGCAATCGTCTTCAGTCGCCTTCTATTACACACATAATGGGAACTGACGCACTGGGGCGCGATATGTTGACGCGTGTCTTGTATGGCGGTCGCATATCGCTTTCAGTTGGATTGATTGTGGTTGGCATTGCGCTTGCCATTGGTGTTCCGATCGGTGCGCTCGCGGGATATTACGGCGGGCAACTCGATACCACGTTAATGCGCCTCACAGATGTATTCCTGTCTCTGCCTGCATTTCTGGTCGTCATTTTGCTAGGTGCGATCATCAGCGAAGGGACATTCCCTTTCCTAAAAGGCAACAGCGTGTGGACGATCAGTTTCGTCATCGGCATTCTCTCGTGGATGACATTTGCACGTCTTGTGCGCGCCGCGTTCCTCACCATCCGCGAATTGGATTATGTCACCGCTGCGCGCAGTTTGGGTTCATCCGATCTGCGGATCATCGTCAAGCACGTGTTACCCAATTCCATTGGTCCGATCATTGTGGAAGCCACGCTTGAAATGGGTTATGCTATCGTGCAAGAGTCAGGTTTATCTTTTCTTGGCTTCGGCATTCAACCACCTACACCTTCATGGGGCAACCTACTTAGCAACGCACAGGAAAATTTCACTAAATATCCTTGGCTGGCGATCTTTCCTGGCATTATGATTTTCCTAAGCATCATCTCTGTCAACTACATCGGTGACGGTCTGCGCGATGCGTTTGATCCGTATAAAGTGTTGGAGACAGTGGGAGAATATACTTAATTTCATGATACGAACAAAAGCAATTCTTCTGTTTACGTCAGTATTATTTATATTAATTGGGTGCACTTCACCGGGTTCACCTGTTTCAGAAGTTCTACCAACACAACAAAAATATTCATCCCCTACATCCACCCCATCAACAATTTCGCCATCTCCCATCTCTACCTTCACCCTTCAACCAATAGCCAATTCTTTCCCCGGATATACTCCTCAGCCTACCTTGCCAGTTAAAAACGAACATCAGGTAGCTGAATTATTGCACTTCAGTGGGTGCAAATTGCCATGCTATCTTGGCATTACTCCGGGTATAACATCTATTAGCGAAGCCACGGCTATTCTGGAAAATCTCGGCGCAAATTATATTTCGTTAGATAATAAATATGATTACAGCTTAATTATTGGTGATCCACTAATACTACCAATACATCCAAACCGATATGCACTTGTGTATACTTCGATTAATTTGACTATTGTTAATGATAAGGTACAGATTATCAATCTTGGCATAATAACGGACCAAATGCCAATAGCGTTGGAGACTTATAGAAAATACTGGGCAAGATATTCAACGAGTAGCATTTTTTCTGAACTTGGGAAACCTGATCAATTATTCACAGGCACAGGTGACGGGAAAAAGTCCCTCAACAGGGAATTGATTATTATTTATGAAAAGATTGGTGTCTTCAATCATATCCGCGGCTCTTGGCAGGAAAATAATTTTTGTCTCAAAGAAGAAAACCAAGAAATTTATACCACAATGGACTTGTTCGAACCTGGGGCGCAAAGTATTGAAGAGATTAACCCTTACTTAACTGATTCCACTCACTAGCTTCCCATTAAAGAAGTTTTGGGCATTGATATAGAAGAATTTTATAAACAGATTTTGGCAAACCCTTCAGTATGTTTTGAAGTGAAGAATTAATTGTGAGCTATGACATACACAAGCCTCATCATTGAAACGCTCGGCTGGGTCGGCACGGTTACGTATCTGGGTGCGTACGCATTGGTCTCGTTGAAAAAGGCTGAAGGAGATTCGATCCTTTATCAGGGCATGAACATCTTCGCGGGGGTTTTGCTCGTTATTTATTCGCTGTATCTCAAGGCTTATGCTACAACTGGTCTCAATGCTATTTGGGTTGTCATCGGTTTATATACACTCGGGCGAAAATGGCTTACACGCAGCTAAATCCGCGCCATACTCCCAATGCCCGCGTCGAAGAAATTTCACGTGACTTTGCTCATTATCGTTTGTCTATTCCTTCTGGATATTCCGATTCATATCGACTCGCGCAACTGGATGATTACACGCAGCTTTCAAGAGGACGATTCCCTCACCGCGCCGCTACAAGCTTAAGCCTGTCTGCCCGCACTTCAAGCGACTCCATCCCTGGAACTTGGGGATTCGGTCTGTGGAATGATCCGTTTGGATTGTCACTCGGCTTCGGAAGGAATCCATTTCGGTTGCCTGCGTTGCCGAATGCAGTTTGGTTCTTCGGCGCATCACAGGAAAATTATTTGTCGTTCAAAAATGAAATTCGCGCTGAGTGGAGGTCAGAGAACGCAGCCGAAGCGCATCTAACAAGTCACCCTTCCGCTGCGCTGCGCTCCGCTCAGAACGAAGCAGCCGCCAATGGATTTCTTGCGCAAACATTTTGCTCACCGAAGTTTCATCCATGGTTGATTCTTGCAGGGCTGGCGATTCCCTTCTCGCGTAAGAAGGCGCGGCGGTTGTTGGGAAAAGTCATCGTTGATGATGAGGTTCAATTATGGAGTCCGACGGCAAGCCGTCGGATGCTGGAGCAGGCTCCTGCACTCCAGAGTCAGAATCAAAGCGTAGATCCAACTCAATGGCATCGCTACCGGCTCGATTGGAGTATGAAGCGTGTGTCATTCGAAGTGGATGATGTGCAAGTGTTTGAGTCGTCGGTGAGTCCGAATCCGCCTTTGGGGCTGGTCATCTGGATCGATAATCAATTTGCGACTTTCACGCCTGAAGGAAAAATCGGGTTCGGCGTTTTGGAAAACGCTGAACCGGCATGGTTGGAAGTTAAAGAGATTCTTATCAACACTTGAAATTTGCTTGTGAAATCTGATACAATGGGTCTGAAATAACTTATTCTGGAGAGAGACTTTATGAGTGAAAATCAGCATGCATATATTCCCGCGTTAAGTTTCAGGTTCCTAACCCCATTCTTTGACTTCATTCAAAAATACATCGTTCGCGATATTCGCTACAAATTACTGTTGATCGAGCAGGCGAATATTCAGCCGGGCCATAAGGTATTGGACCTTGGTTGCGGCACGGGGACCCTGGCTATGATGGCTAAGGCAGCCCAGCCGGCAGCGGAGGTTATCGGTTTGGATGCCGACCCGGAGATGTTGCAAATGGCGGTCACCAAATCTGCCGAACAGAAAATCACAGTCAAATTCGACGTGGGTTTTGCGCATGAACTCCCGTACTCTGATGCTTCGTTCGACCGTGTTCTGTCGAGCATTATGATTCATCATTTGAAAACGCCTGAGAAGGAAAAAGCAGCGTATGAAGTATTTCGGGTCTTGAAGCCAGGCGGCGAATTGCATATCATTGATTTTGGAAAGCCGGTCACATGGTATGGCAAGTTGCTTGGTCCGTTCTTGCATAGATTCGAGGAAGCGAATGATAATATTGACGGGAAACTCCCTGAAATATTTGGCGCTCCCGGCTTGCGCACAACCATCACGGGTCATTTTAAAACCTTCTTTGGAGATCTGGCGTTTCTCAGCGGCAATAAGTAATGTGCTTCAACAAATTCTAAGTTGTGCATTCTGGAGTAACAATGACGACAAAATTAAGCTACAGCACATTTGGTTTGACCCGGCTGGACTTTCTGGACGCAATTGATGTAGTGGATCAGGCAGGATATCCAGGCATTGAACTTTCGTTCCACCGTGACCAATTCAATCCTTTTGAAATCACCGATGAGTATCTGGCAACGATAAAGAAGAGGTTCGAATCGACCCGGGTGCGGCCCGCCTGTGTGGCAACAGCCTCGCATTTCTTCACCCCCTCCCGCCCGCATGAACCATCGCTGATGTGCATCGACACGGCTGGAAGAAAACGTCGCATCAACCTGGTGAAGCGGGGCATCGAAGTCGCCAGAAAGCTAGACGTCCCACTGGTCACGTTCGGAAGCGGGTTTATTCGCGAGGAACATGTCGCCAATCCCTCTGTGGATCCCAAAGAATTGTTAATAGATAGTATCCGGCGCTGCCTGAAAGAAGTCAGGGACGATGAAGATATCACCCTTTTGATCGAGCCGGAACCGGGCATGTTCATCGAAACATTGGATCAGGGCATTGACCTGGTCAATGAAGTGAATTCTCCTAAATTCAAGTTACATCTGGATCTGTGTCACAATTATTGTTCGGAAACAGATTACATCGGGAGGCTGGCGCTCGCCGCGCGTCATGCCAGATATCTGCATGTTTCAGATGCCAGGGAAGGCTATAACTTAAAAATCGTCAAAATGTCCGAAGACCTGAAATTCGATATGGGCTTTGCGGCTTATTTGGTATATTTCCCTGAAAACGCCGATTTTCTTTTGCTTGATCCTAATAATCCAATCTATTTTTATGACGATGCCCCTACCCATGAGCAAAAGAAAGTCGCAGATAAACTCGCAGAGCTGGCTAATATCTCCAGATCGATCACTTATGTCGATTACAACAAACTCTACGCTGGCACGTCCCTATTCGATGATGAAATATTCACTTATTTGATTTCAGTTCTGGGATTGAGTTTCGATGTTCTGGAGAGAGCCAGACCGATCATTATTTATTTGCGCAGCACGAAAAACACAGAAGGCAGATTATTGATGGACAAGATGGTGGCAAATACACTGACCGGTATTGTCCACTTTCACGAAATCCCCGGTGAAGGGACGCTGGATTTCGCGGCGAGTTTCAAGGCATTAAATGACAACGGCTTTAACGGATATGCGTCAGTGGAGCTTTATCACCATGTAGCTTCATGGGAAAAAGCACTGGCTGACAGTTACGAACATCTTTCTCAATATGTAGATGTCAATCCCTGACATCACAGGAGGCAACCATGATAAATCTTGAGCAACTCGGATGGGAAACGCACACCATCGGCGAGATCGACCATCAGAAATTGAAGGCTCCGCATGTAAAACTTCGCGCGCTCACCACCGGCGAACACGGGGATGGCGTTTATTCAGTGGACCTGCGCATCAACAAACCAAACACGGAATATTTATCCACGACGGCGCTCCACTCATTCGAACATTTTCTGCTAGCAGGTTTTAGAAAGTACCTTCCGGAAAACTTTATCAGCGTGGCTCCCATGGGATGCCAGACCGGTTTTTACCTGATCTTGTTAAACGAAGGCAATGCGGACAAAATCTGCGAGGTATACGAAACCATTCTCAATGACATCCTAGCCGCGACCGAAGTTCCCTATGCCAACATACGGGAATGCGGTCATTATGAAAACCACAGTTTGGAGATGGCGCAGGATGTAGCACAAAAACTTCTGGATTCAAAATCCGAATGGCGAAAGGTATTATGACAAACAGCACGAAAGTTTGGCGTGTTACGCACCAGCGACCCGTCGAATACGAAGTGGCTACCTGCCAGAATATTTTCACTCCAGAAAATGAAGCGCTTATATCCATTGGCAAACAGCAAAACGCCCGCAGATTTGTTGTTATAGATGCCAATGTTGAAAAATATTTTTCAGCGCAAATACGGAATTACTTCGAATACCACAAGGTTGATGCCAGGATTCTAGTTTTCCCATCCGGCGAAAAAAATAAAACCGTGGATAATTATCTTTGGGTCTTGCGAGAGCTGGATAAGTTCCCGATCAAGCGCAGGGATGAACCGATCATTGCCGTCGGCGGCGGGGTCCTGACCGATATTGCAGGGTTCGTTGCCAGCAGTTATCGCCGTGGGATTCCTCACATTAAGGTACCCACAACTTTAATGGGCTACGTGGATGCATCCGTAGGTATCAAGACCGGTGTGAATTTTAACAACCATAAGAATCGGCTTGGTTCCTTTGAACCCCCGAAAAAGGTTTTTCTTGATCGGAATTTTCTGAAGACTCTGCCCAAACGACATATCCTAAACGGTATGTGCGAGATCATCAAACTGGCAGTGATCAAAGATTTAGGTTTGTTCAAACTACTTGAGTCGCAAGGGACCTCGTGTATCGAGACGCGATTCCAAAATGATATCAGCGCAGCCATTTTAGATCGATCCGTTGGCGGTATGCTCGAAGAATTAGAGCCCAACCTTTTTGAAGATGAACTTGCACGAAAAGTGGATTTCGGTCACACCTTCAGTTATGGATTAGAAACCCATCCAGACACTGAATTACTCCACGGCGAGGCGGTGCTCATCGATATTTTGATTTCCTCGATCCTGGCGAGTGACAGAGGTTTGTTATTGAAACAAGAACTGAACCGGATACTCGACCTTGTTTCCAAATTCGGCATTATTCTCGATGACGAACTCGTAACGCCTGAACTCTTATGGACGACTCTGGAGGAACGCACCTATCACAGAAACGGACTGCAGAGGGTCCCGTTACCAGAGAGTTTGGGTCGTTGCGCCTTTGTAAACGACGTAAAATTCGAGGAACTTCAATCGGCATGCAGAATCTACACGGAATGGAAGCTGAAGAATGAGCCTGTTTACGAATACTGACAAAGAAGAGATAAAAAAGTTCGATGATGTCGCCAAAACCTGGTGGGATCCCAAAGGTTCCATGGGCACTTTACATACCATCAATCCATTACGGACGAAGTTCATCACGGACGGTCTGAATCTATCGGGCAGAAAAGTTTTGGATGTGGGCTGCGGCGGCGGCATTTTGACCGAGGCCCTGGCAAAATGTGGAGCGCAGGCAAAAGGCATTGATCTCTCGAACGAATCCATCGAAGCGGCGAAGGTCCATGCCCGCCAACAGGGATTGGATATCGCGTACAGATACGAAAATATCGAGGAAACAGCATCCAAACATGCTGGAGAATTCGATGCAATCACCTGCATGGAAATGCTTGAACACGTTCCAGAACCCAACAAAATCATCGCTGCCTGTTCCAGATTATTGAAGCCGGGCGGGCATGCCTTTTTTTCGACGATCAACCGCACGCCAAAAGCGTTCCTGTTTGTGATCTTCGGCGGTGAATATATTTTGCGTTTGCTGCCACGCGGGACTCACACCTATAAGAAATTAATCCGCCCGAACGAACTGAAACATTGGGCACAAGAAAGCGGACTTGATTTCCAGCGCCTTTCGAGCCTGATCTACAATCCATTCACCCGTAAATTCAAAGTTGCCAATGTAGAAGACAACAATTACATGGCTCACTTTATCAAAAAAATTCGATAAAATAAGGTGCATCTATGAAGCGATTCTTTGCATTATCGAGGACCTCCCACGGTATTCTGGATCTGGCGACCCCAGCCTTTTGCGTATTATTATGGTTGGGCAGATTTCCGCATTGGACCGTAATTTTGCTTTCCGTCTTCACCGCTTTTGCTGCGTATACAGCCATTTACGCGCTTAATGACATTGTAGGAATGGCGATGGATAGGGAAAAATTCTCAAAGAGCGCAATGAACCCGGGCTACTCGGTAGAGGCTTCAGAATTACGTTATCCACTGGCTCGCAACATCTTAAGTTTTAGGAAAGGTTTGCTTTGGATGGCGGTTTGGTTTGCTCTGGCGCTCACTGGCTCCTATTTACTCAACCCCATCATCGTCTTCATCCTTATCGCCGCTGCCATACTGGAAGTTGTTTATTGTTTACTGCTTAAGGTCACCTACCTGCGAACATTCGTCAGCGGATTGGTTAAAGCCAGTGGACCTATAGCCGCTGTCTTTGTTGTCGACATGCACCCATCCGTTTCTTCGCTGTTGCTTTTATTCATCTGGCTCTTCTTCTGGGAGATCGGCGGTCAGAACGTACCTGCAGATTGGAATGATACCGCCGAAGACAGGTCTGTGAACGCGCAAACAATTCCGATTCATTTCGGCACCGACAGAGCTGGGCTTATCGTTGTCGCAACGTTGGCAATCACGGTAATCACAAGCATCTTTTTACCAACCATATCCCCAGTTAAACTTGGCATACCTTATATCGTATTAAGCCTCATCATTGGTTATTTCTTCCTCCTGCAACCAAGTCTTCAGCTCAACAAGAATAAAGAAGGGCGAGACGCCGCAAGATTGTTCGACAAGGCAAGCTACTACCCAGTCGCACAGTTCGTTTTGATAGCTGCCTTCCTGACAGTCACCAGCCTTTGGAAATAACGAAGGGCGAGATAACTCAGGCTGACTTTTACCATTCGGATCTGATATTATTGATCCCTAAGAAATCAGCCGACCTTTTAGGCAAGTCGGCTGATTATTTAGCTCCGTTTGACGGTGAGGCTTGCTTATTGATGATACTCAACTCCAATAGAGTTTGATTAAGTGTGCCGTAAATGGAATGACTCGCAGGAATACATCAATCAATAAACCCAACATGAAGAGCGAGCCGAATTTTCGGTTATTGACAAAGGCATAGCCCACAAAATAAAGCGGCCAGCCAATCTGCCCTTCCGGTGGCGTCGTTGGTTTGGGCTTGAGGAAGAATGGATAGATTTGCAGGAAAGTGGACAGCGCCAGAAATACAATCAACATCACTGGCGTAAAGAACTTTGCAAGGATCAAATAAAGTGTGAAGAGATAGGGGGCGACCATCATTACGAGTACAGAATAGCGCGAGACTTTTTCGCCGATGACAACCGGGAGAGTATGAATTCCCTTCGCTTGATCCATTTCAAGCTTGTCAATATGTTTGCCAAAGATGACCGTGGTCACGCCTAAGACATAAGGCAGACTCGCAATCACTACAAACCAATTCCACTGATGAGTAAGAACGTAATGTCCACCGCCGATCATTAGAGGTCCCCAAACAATTAAGACCGCGACCTCACCCATAGCCATCCCCTTGAGGGGCCAGGTATAGAATAAGAGGAAAAACGCGCCGAGGCCCAGCAACGTCCAGGTCGTTCCGCTAAAGCCCGTGTAAGAGACAAGGTAAAGACCAATTGTCAGAGCGATCAAAGCTGTCACTACGAAATAGGTGAGATGCTGACGTTTGGTCATTAACCCACTAGCAACAGGTTGCGCACCATAGATGTTGCGGTAATAATTGTCCTTATCCACGCCGCGCACGAAATCGGTGTAGTCATTAAAAATATTATTACTCGCATGCGCGAGAATAAGCCCCAGCGTGAGCGCAATCCAGGGAAGAAAACTGAACGAGCCGTCGCGCCAAGCAAAAAGTCCGGCAAGAGCGGCCGAGATAAAGGTCATCACGAGAACCGCTGCACGAGTTGAGATCAGCCATTTTGAGACGACATCCAACCCATCCCATTCGTCTTTTGAAACTTCCGGTATTACGTTAAGCGCTTTACGCCACATTGCAAAATTCATATCAAAACTCCTTATACCGTTTTGGATAAATTATATCGACATTGGTTTGAAAAAGGCTTTGACGTTTGTCATTTGGATTCTGGAGTTTCTTCCTGTTTTTTTTCCGCACGCGGAAAGGTAAAGTAGAAATCAACGCCCTACCCTTTCCATACTCCAGTTCTCCGCAAAAGAGTATATCACGGTGAAAAATGAAGGAAATGGAAGGGGTCTGTCAATAAGAACAGAATATATTTCAGGAGTGAGAAGCTCCTTCAATCTTCTCCGAGTTCAGGAATTGGCTGTACCAGCGCCCGATTTGCAAAATAGCTTTCAGCAGCGAAAATAATCAGTGCCACCC
>Ga0209131_1000755_pt1 | contig 22762 bp, 21 predicted proteins | sample GraSoi_2013_40cm_FD_185826 | JGI IMG/M metagenome (GOLD analysis project Ga0209131, IMG submission 185826) | Grasslands soil microbial communities from the Angelo Coastal Reserve, California, USA - Sample 9_17_2013_40cm (SPAdes) (version 2) | ecosystem: Environmental > Terrestrial > Soil >... | reverse complement strand
GGCCAGCTGTTCGCGACGTGGATGGACGACAGGAACGACTCGCTCGACGGCACGGTCGACCACGTTGACGGATATAACCTGTGGTACCGAGCCTCGACAAACGGCGGGACCTCGTGGACCACACCAGGCCAGCAGATCTCCCAATTCGACCCGGCCCAGTCGCAGTCCACTGCGAATGGCTTCCTCTTCCCCTACGGGGATTACACCGGCCTGATTATGAATACGACCTGCCGGACCCCCGCCCCGGCCATGACATGGGGTGAAGGGCACAACTGGGTCGGCGGCGCGTCGGCGCCCGGCCACATCGAATTCGCCTCGCTCTGCTAGCTGCTCTACCCCTGGCGGGACAACAACGGGGGCGCATGGCTGCTGCTGCGGCTATAGCATCGCGCCCCCGTTGTTCATCGGCTGCGGGATCATTAGCACGTGACCGGTAGCAGCCGCAGCAGCCTGTTCGGCGCCCTGTTCGCCCGCGGCGCGGCCGACGCGAGCGACGCCGCCTGGCTGCAGGCGATGCTCGATACCGAGGCGGCGCTCGCCCGCGCTCTGGAGCGGGCCGGACTCGCACCCCCTGGGTCGGGCGCCGCCGTCACCGCCGTAGCGCGTGCCGATTTTTTCGATAACGGAACGCTCGGCGAGGCTGCGGCAGCCACCGGCAATCCCGTCCCGGCGCTGGTCAGAGCGCTGACGGCGCGGCTGCCCGAGTCGGCGGCCGGAGCCGCCGCAGCTGTCCACAAGGGCGCGACCAGCCAGGACATCATCGACACGGCGGCCATGCTGATTGCGCGAAGCGCACTGGACGCCATCCTCGCCGACCTGTCGGCCGCGGCCCGAAGCTGCGCGGCCAGCGCGGCGGAACACGCGCGCACGGTCATGTCCGGCCGCACCCTGCTGCAGCAGGCGGTGCCCGTGACGTTCGGGCTCGTGGCGGCTGGCTGGCTGACGGCGATCGACGAGGCGCGGCAAAACCTGCACCAGGTCAGGACGGCCCGGCTGGCCGTTCAGTTCGGCGGGGCGGCCGGCACGCTCGCCTCGCTGGGAGACGCAGGGCCGCGGGTAGCGGCCCTGCTGGGCGATGAGCTTGGCCTGCCCGTGCCCGCGCTGCCGTGGCATACGAACCGGCTGCGGATCATCGACCTGGCGGCCGCGCTGGCCGGTGCGTGCGCCGCACTCGGCAAGATCGCCAGGGACGTCACCCTGCTCACCCAGACCGAGGTCGCCGAGGTACGCGAGGCGGCCGAGCCTGGTCGCGGCGCCTCGTCAGCCATGCCACACAAACAAAACCCAGTAGCCGCGATCACGGTCCTCGCCTGCACCAAACAGGCCCCAGGCCTCCTCGCCACCCTCACATCTGCAGCCGAGCAAGAACACCAGCGCGCCGCCGGCGCCTGGCACTCCGAATGGCTGCCGCTCTCCCAACTCCTGACCCTCACCAACTCGGCCTCCTCCTGGTCTGTGGAGCTGCTGAGAGGTTTGCAAGCTGACCCCGTCCGCATGCGCGCCAATCTTGACGAGGCGAGAGAGCTACCGATGGCAGAGCACATCACGACCCTGCTAGCTCCCGCTCTGGGAAGGCTACAGGCACATGACCTGATCGCGAGGGCGAGCACCAGAGCCATCGCCGGCAACATCAGCCTGACCGACGCGATCTGCGCCGATGAGACGTCGGCAGCGAAGCTAGCCGACGCCGGCGTGACCCGCGCCGACATCGAGTCCGCCGTCCGCCCCGAGTCCTACCTAGGCGCTACCGCTGAGTTCATCCACCGCGCCCTGTCCGCCCACATCGCTCGCGAGGATGCTCTCTCCGGTTAGCTCCCTGCGACACCTAAGGATTCCCCATGACCGACGAAGAACGCACCGAACAAGGCATGGCAGTCCGCCGCGAGGTCCTAGGCAATGAGCACGTAGACCGGGCGATAGCGCGAACGACAGAGTTCACGGCCCCGTTTCAAGACTTGATAACCCGCTACGCCTGGGGCGACATCTGGTCCCGCCCTGGCCTGTCGCGCGCCGAGCGCAGCATGATCACGCTGACGGCTCTGGCGGTTCTGCGCCAGGACGAAGAATTCGCCATGCACGTCCGCGCGGCGCTTCGGATCGGCCTGTCAGTCTCCCAGATCCAGGAGATCCTGCTGCAAGTCGCCCTCTACGCGGGCGTACCTGCGGCCAATCGGGCGTTCGCCATCGCCGCCGACGTGCTGGAGAATGCTACGTAGTCCGCACAGTTGTTCACTTAGTGGCCGGTCGATATCGTTTCCGGTACATGCGGCGAGGAAGGCTGGTTCTGGGTGGCTGAGATCATGTCGCTGGCCAAGGCGATCGCCGCAGCCGTCCACGACGGCGACACCGTCGCGATGGAGGGTTTCACCCACCTGATCCCGCATGCCGCAGGCCACGAGGTGATCAGGCAGCGGCGTCAGGACCTGACCCTGATCAGGATGACGCCCGACATCATCTACGACCAGCTGATCGGGGCGGGCTGCGCCAGCAAGCTGGTGTTCTCCTGGGCAGGCAATCCGGGCGTCGGATCCCTGCACCGGTTCAGGGACGCGGTTGAGCACGCTTGGCCCGTCCCGCTCGAGATCGAGGAGCACAGCCACGCGGGAATGGCCAACAGGTACGTAGCAGGCGCGTCTGGGCTGCCCTTCGCCATCCTGCGCGGATACCGCGGCACCAGCCTGCCCGCCGAGACGACCGGCGTCGCCGAGATCGTCTGCCCGTTCACGGGCGAGCGGCTCACAGCCGTCTCGGCGCTCCGCCCGGACGTAGCCGTCATCCACGCCCAGCGCGCCGACCGCCAGGGCAATGTCCAGTACTGGGGCATCACCGGCGTGCAGAAAGAGTGCGTGCTCGCCGCGACCAGGTCGGTGATCACGGTCGAGGAGATCGTCGACGTGCTCGACCCGCTGCCAGGAGCCGTGGTGCTGCCTTCCTGGCTGGTCAGCTACGTAGCCGTCGTACCGGACGGCGCTCATCCCTCCTACGCGCTCGGCTATTCGGCCAGGGACAATGACTTCTACCTGGCCTGGGACGCGATCAGCAGGGACCGGGTGCGGTTCGGGTCCTGGCTGGACGAGCATGTCCGTGGCCGCGGAGCGGTGCTTGCGGGCACGGCCGAGGACCCAGTGGACGCGTGATGACTTATACGTCGGACGAGATGATGACGGTCACTGCCGCACGCGCGCTGACGGACCGGATGACCTGCTTCGTCGGGATCGGCCTGCCGAGCGAGGCCGCCAACCTGGCCCGCGCCACCCACGCCCCGAACCTGGTACTGATCTACGAATCGGGAACCATAGGCGCCAAGCCAGGGGCGCTGCCGCTGTCGATCGGCGACGGGCTCCTGGCCGAGACCGCCGATTCAGTGGTCAGCGTTCCCGAGATCTTCAACTACTGGCTGCAGCCCGGCCGGATCGACGTCGGCTTTCTCGGCGCGGCTCAGCTGGACAAGTTCGGCAACATCAACACAACGGTGATCGGTAGCGACTACGCCCACCCCGCGGTCAGGCTTCCCGGGGCTGGCGGCGCGCCCGAGATCGCAGCTGCCTGCAAGGAGGTCATCGTCATCATCAGGCAGTCGCGCCGGACCTTTGTCGAGCGCGCCGACTTCGTCACTTCTGTTGGCTTCGGCGACGGGCATGGCAGCAGGCAGCTGCTCGGCCTCACCGGCGCGGGTCCTCGCCGGATCATCACCGATCTCGGCGTTCTGCAGCCTGACCCCGAGACGACCGAGCTCTTGCTGACCGGCATCTACCCCGGGGTATTGGTATCGGATATCAAGGACAGAACCGGGTGGAACCTGCGTATCTCCGCAGAGCTCAGCGAGATCCCCAAACCGTCGCAGTCAGAGCTGACTGCTTTGCGCCGACTGCTCGAGACCATGCCAGCCAGCAAGGCGGGAGACCCGCCCGGCCCGCTAACCGGCAAGCCGCTCGGAGGCCCGCAGCCGGTCGAGCAGGCCCGCGCCCCAGTCCCCGCACCGGCGAGTAAGGGAGCGGCTCGATGACCGCTCGCATCGGCCAGCCGGCCGCCAGCGGAGGACTGATCCTGCCGCGCTACCAGCGCCCTGATGGCGTGCACCCGCCGCTGAACTCACCCGAGTACCGCTCGTCCGCGTTGCGCGCACCGGCACAGCCGCTTGTCCCCTTGCCGCAATGGCTGACCGAAGTCACGGGGCCGCTGCTCGGCGCGGAACGGGTCACCGCGGCGGACAGCGACCTGACCACGCGCCACGCAGGCGAGCCGCTGGGCGAGCGGATCATCGTGACCGGCCGTGTCCTCGACTCCGACGGCAGGCCTGTTCCTGACACTCTGGTCGAGATCTGGCAGGCCAACTCGGCTGGCCGGTACGCCCATCCCGTTGACGATCATCCGGCACCGCTCGATCCGAATTTCGACGGCGGCGGCCGCTGCATGACCGACCCGCAAGGCCGGTACCGGTTCGTCACGATCAAACCGGGTTGCTATCCGTGGCGGAACCACCTCAACGCGTGGCGGCCCGCGCACATCCATTTCTCGCTGTTCGGCCGGGCATTCACGCAGCGGCTGATCACGCAGATGTACTTTCCCGGCGACCCGCTCTTCGCGCAGGACCCGATCTTCAACTCGGTACCCGACCCCAAGGCTCGGGAGCGCATGATCGCCAGGTTCGACCTCGGCCTGACCGTTCCCGACTGGGCCCTCGGCTTCGCATGGGACATCGTGCTCCGCGGCAGCGCCGCGACCGTCTTCGAAACGCGGCAGGACAGGTGACGCGCCCCGTCACGCCGTCGCAGACGGTCGGCCCGTTCCTGGCCATCGGCCTGCCGTGGGCCGACGGCCCTTTCGTGGTCCAGGACGGGACTCCCGGTGCCATCACGATCACCGGGCAGGTGCTGGACGGAGCTGGCGATCCCGTTGCCGACGCGCTGGTGGAGACCTGGCAGGCCGACGCGGAATCCCGGTTCAACCACCCTGATGACCCGCGCGGTGCGGCGCGCTCGGCCATGCCTGGATTCCGGGGCTTCGGCAGGTGCGCGACCGACACCGATGGCAGGTACCGAATCGTCACGATCCGTCCTGGCCAGCTGCCTTGCCCGGCGGGCGGTACCGAGGCGCCGCACCTGGATGTGTCGGTCTTCGCCAGGGGCCTGCTCGACCGGGTCGTGACCAGGATCTACTTCGCCGACGAGGCAGCGGCCAACGCGGCGGACCCGGTGCTGGCCGCCATCGCCGCACCAGAGCGGCGCGAGACGCTGCTCGCCGGGGCTGTGCCCGGCGGCCGGCCGGGCGAGTTCAGGTTCGACATCAGGCTGCGCGGGCCGCGCGAGACGGTCTTCTTCGATGTCTGACCCTGAGCCCGCGCCCGCGCCGCTGCCGCTGGCTAGCTCACTCGACGGACCCGCGGGCGCGCCGGTCCTCGTGCTCGGCAACTCCCTGGGAACCTCACGCGCGGTGTGGGACCCGCAGATACCCGCCCTGGCTGGGCGCTTCAGGTTGCTCAGGTACGAATTGCCCGGGCACGGCGGATCGCCAGCCGCCGCCGGTCCTTATACGATCCCTCAGCTGGGCGCAGGCGTGCTCAAGCTGCTCGACCGGCACGGCATCGAGCACGCGGGATACGTCGGTATCTCGCTCGGCGGCATGCTCGGCATGTGGCTGGCGGCCAGCTCACCGGGCCGGATTGACGCGCTCGGGCTCGTCTGCACCTCCGCGTACCTGCCCCCGGCGTCCGGCTGGCTGGCCAGGGCGGAGCAGGTCAGGGCAGCCGGGATGGCCTCGGTGGTCGAGCAGTTGCTCGGACGGTGGTTCACCCGGGCCTTCGCGGCGCGGGAGCCCGAGGTGACCGCTGCCTTCGGAGCCGATCTCGAACGCACCGACGCAGCGGGGTACGCGGCCTGTTGCGAGGCGCTCGCGGCGATGGACCTGAAGCCTATGCTCGGGTCCATCACCGCCCCCACCCTCGTCATCTCGGCAACCGAAGACCCGGCCACGCCGCCGGCTCACGGCGCCCTGATCGCAAGGGCGATACCCGGTGCCAGGCTGCGCGTTATCCGCGGCACCGCGCACCTGGCGAATGTCGGCGCGCCCGGCGAGGTGACCGCGGCGTTGCTCGATCACCTGGTGCTCGCTCCCGGCCTGGAACGAAGCCTCGACTAGCTGAGAGTTCGTCCCCGGGCGCTACCATGCATGTGAGATGAGAACTTCTGGGCGCAGAGCGAACACGCCCGCCGGCCGCGGGCATCCGATGACCGACGAAGCGACGGCCGACGGACAGCATTCAGCCTCGGAACCCGGACCGGCCCCAGCTCGTGCGGCGGCACCGGTCCCCGAGGAGGCTAGTACCTCCGCAGGAACGCAAGCGAGAGACAGCGACTTCGTCCAGTCGCTGGACCGCGGCCTCGCGGTGATCAGGGCGTTCGGGCCCGACCGGGAGCGGCTGAGCCTGAGCGAGGTGGCCAGGGCAACAGGACTGACCAGGGCCGCTGCCCGCCGCTTCCTGCTGACCCTGGTCAAGCTCGGTTATGTCCGCAGCGACGGCCGCGAGTTCTCGCTTCGGCCCAGGGTGCTCGAGCTCGGCTACGCCTACCTGTCCGGACTGGCGCTGCCCGAAGTCGCCGAGCCGCACCTCGAAGAACTGTCGGCGAAGCTGCACGAGTCCTCGTCTATCTCCGTGCTCGACGGTCACCACATCGTCTACGTCGCCAGGGTGGCGGCAAAGCGGATCATGACGGTGGCGATCTCGGTGGGAACCAGGTTCCCCGCATTCGCTGCATCGATGGGCCGCGTCCTGCTCGCCGCTCTCAGCCCGGAAGAGCTGGACAAGTACCTGGCCGAGGCGACCTTCGAGACATTCACCGAGCGGACGGTCACCGACCCGGATCAGCTCAGGGAGATCGTGCGCGAGGTTGGCCGCCAGGGCTACTCGATCGTCGACCAGGAACTTGAGGACGGCCTGCGGGCGATCGCCGCGCCGATCCGCGATTCGTCCGGCGCCGTGACCGCCGCGATCAACGTCTCGGCGCACGCGAGCCGCCACACGCCCGAGGCGATGCTGACCCAGCTCCTTCCTGACCTGCTCAATACCGCCCGTCTCATCGAAGCCGACCTCAAAGCGGTCGCGCCCAGCAATTCATAGTGCCGACCGCGGCGCTACCGGCCCGCCAGATCGCTCGGCGGTCAGCCCCAGACGTCGCGGGCGGTCTCCACGACCAGGCGGAGCTTGGCGGCTTGCTCGTCGGCGGTCAGCGCGTTGCCCTCCACGGTTGAGGAGAACCCGCATTGGGGTGACAGGCAGAGCTGGTCGTGAGGCACGAACCTCGCGGCCTCGTCGATCCGCCGCTTCAGGATGTCGGGGTCCTCGAGCCTGCCGGTCTTGGTAGTGACCAGGCCGAGCACGACCATTTTGCCCTTGGGCACGAAGCGGAGCGGCTCGAAGCCGCCGGAGCGCTCGTCGTCGAACTCCAGGAAGAACCCGTCCACGCTCAACTCGCTGAACAGGGCCTCAGCGACGAAGTCGTAGCCGCCCTCGGCGGCCCAGCAGGAGCGGAAATTCCCGCGGCACAGGTGCGTGGTGACCGCCATGCCGCCGGGCCGCCGCGATATCGCGTTGTTGACCTGGCCGATGTAGCGCAGGTGCAGGTGCTCAGCGTCCTCACCGCGCTCGGCTATCTCGGCTCGCTGCGCTGGGTCGTTCAGGTAAGCCAGGCTGCAGTCGTCGAGCTGCAGATAGCTGCAGCCTAGCCCCGCCAGGCGCCGCACCTGCTCGGCATACACGGCCGACAGGTCCGACCAGAACTCCTCCATGTCCGGGTACACGTCGTGGTCGATGGCCGCCGGGCCGCCGCGGTAGTGCACCATGTTCGGCGACGGGATCGTGAGCTTGGGCGTGGCGGATCCTACGACCGATTGCAGGTACCGGAAGTCATCGGAGAAGATCGTCTGCTGGAGCCTGAGCTTGCTGCCGACGTGAAGCGCCGCCGGGGTGAACTCGATGGTCCCGGACGTGTTCTGGAACTTCACCGCCAGGTTGCCTGGCGCCTTGCTGATCCCGCCGAGCTGATAGATGAAGTCCATGTGACAGGACGCGCGCCGGAACTCACCGTCGGTGGCCGACTGCAAGCCAAGCTCGTCCTGCATGGCCACCACGTCGGCGACCGCCGCGTCCTCGGCGGCTCGCAGCTGCGCCGCGCTGATCTGCCCGGCTGCGTAGTCGTCCCGAGCTGCCAGCAGACTGGACGGGCGCAGCAGGCTGCCGACGTGATCGGCACGGAACGGCGGTGTCGTGCGCATGGTCGGTCATCACTCTCTTGGGTCATCGTCCGTCGGGTCAGAAGACCTTGATTGCGGGATACCCCGTATAGTTCTCGGCCAGCGACGTAGCGGCCGCACGCGAGCCCACGACATAGCGAAGCTGCGAGAGCTGGAGCTCGGCCTCCATGTCGTCGGCACCTGGCGCGCGGTGCAGCATGGTCGTCATCCACCAGGAGAAGTGGGTTGACCGCCAGACGCGGTTCAGGCACGTAGCCGAGTAGTTGGCGGCAGGGCCGTCATCGCCGTGCAGCAGGGCGTCCAGCGCCGACGCCAGCACAGCCACATCGGCCATGGCCAGGTTCAGCCCCTTCGCGCCGGTCGGCGGAACAATATGAGCCGCATCCCCGGCCAGGAACAGCCGCCCGTATCGCATCGGCGCGCTGACGAAGCTCCGCATCGGCGTGATGCCCTTGTCCAGCACCGGCCCCTGCTTCAATTCCCAGCCAGATCCAGGCAGCTCGAACCTGCGCTGCAATTCGTCCCAGATCCGGTCATCGGGCCAGTTCTCGATCGACTCGTCGGGGTCGACCTGCAGGTACAGCCTGCTGACGGTCGGGCTGCGCAGGCTGTGCAAAGCGAACCCGCTGCGATGATGGGCGTAGATGAGCTCGTCGGTCGACGGCGGCACGTCGGCGAGGATGCCGAGCCATGCGTAGGGGTAACCCCGCTCCCTGACCGTGGTCAGCCCGGCCGGGATGGCCGGGCGGCAGATGCCATGGAAGCCGTCGCAGCCCGCGATCACGTCACAGGTGAGTTCCTGCCTGCTGCCATCGGCGTCGGTGTAGCGCAGCACCGGCTGATCGGTCTCCAGGCGATCAACCTCTGTATCGGTCGCCTCGAAAGCGATGGCACCGCCCGCTGCGATCCGTTGCGCTATCAGGTCTTTAACTACCTCGGTCTGGGCGTAAACGGTCACCGTTCGGCCGCCGGTCAGGTCGCGGAAGTCTACGTGGTGCCGCTCGGCAGCGAACTGCAGGTAGATGCCGCCGTGCTCAAGTCCCTCGCGATCAAGCCGCTCGGCCAGGCCAGCCTCGCGCAGCAGCCGGACGCTGCTGTTCTCGAGGATGCCCGCGCGCTGCCTGGCCTCGCAGTAGGCGCGGCTACGGACCTCGACGACCACGGAATCAATGCCGCGGAGCGCGAGCAGATGGGACAGCAGCAGCCCGGCCGGGCCGGCCCCGACGATGCCTACCTGCGTCCGCATCTCTTGTGCTGTCCCGGTACGGTTCGTAACCAGCCGTCATCGCCCCTGGCGAGCCGGGCCCGTCGCGGCGGCCTTGTGCGCTTCACGCACAACAGTTCCGTAATCGAACATTAGAAACATAGAGTGCGGCTTGTCCGGTGTCAACGCCAGGCGGATCGGCCGTGACATCGATCTCAGCTGTCCGGTCAGGGCAGCGGCGCGCCAGCTAGGACGGCGATCACGCCCAGCGCGGCGGCGCCGACGATGGCGGCGACCACGTTCCTGCGCAAGATGAGCAGCCAGACCGCAGCCAGACCCAGCACCGCGACCTGCCAGAGCCGTGTGAGCCCGAGGCCGAGCGGGACCGTCGACCCGGCGATCGCACCGATGGCGGCCGGCCCTGCTCCGGTGAGGAACGCCTGGACGCGGGCGTTGCGCCGGAGCGCGGCGAAATGGGGCCCCCCGCCTAGCACGAACGCGAAGGACGGGGCGAAGGCGACCAGCGACGCGAGCAGGCCGCCGCCGACGCCCGCGGCCGCGTAGCCCACAACGGCCACCGTCTGCACCACAGGGCCGGGCGTCACCTGACCGAGCGCGACCGCGCTCAGGAACTGCGGCTGTGTCATCCAGTGATAGGTGTGCACGGCATCGTGTTGCATCAGCGGGATGATCACGAAGCCTCCGCCGTACGACAGTGCGCCCACTTTGAACGCAACCCAGGCCACGGCCAGCAGACCGCCCGACGCGAGCAGCGCGCTCGCGGCGAGCAGGCTCGATCTCGCTGCGGGCGCGGCGAGAGCGAGCGGCATGGTCACGGCCGACCGCACCGGGCCCTGGCGGTCGGGGCTGCCGCCGGCGGGTTCGCTTCCAGATCCTGCCTGCGGGCCGTGCCGCGCACGCGGCCAGCGCGCAGCGAGTTCGAGCAACCCGCACGCGGCGAGCACCAGCACGATGAACGCTCCGGCCAGGACGCCGGCCAACCCTCCAGCCACCAGGTAGGTGACCCAGCGCCAGCGCGCCCTGCCAGCGCCGGCGCGGCGCCAGCTCGCGGGCATCAGGCTGACCGCCGCCGCGAGGGCCACGGCGGGCACCGCCGCCCCGGCGCCGGCCGCCGCCCCGGCAATCCAGGCCGGCGGGTGAGCGGCAAGGAAGAGTGCTGCCAGCACGAGGATCACCCCGAGCCCGGGCAGGATGAAACACGCGCCGCCTACCACGGCCCCCGCTGGGCCGGCCAGCCGCCAGGCGCAGAACATGGCCAGCTGGGTCGAGGCCGGCCCGGGCAGCAGGTTGGTTGTGGCGACTCCGTCTTCGAATTCCTCGGCGGACAGCCAGCCGCGCTGCTGGACGCAGAGCTTGCGAAGCAGCGCGATGTGCGCGGGAGGCCCGCCGAAACCGATGCAGCCGATCCGCAGCCACTCGCGGGCGACGGTTCCGAGCCCGACTGCTCGCCCCGCTTCCCCGTGCTTCCCAGGCCCGGCGCCCAGCATTCCGGCCGTGCCAGACTCAGCGCCGCGCGACCGGCGCCCGCGAAGACCCATACCGGCAAGGTAGCAATGGCAGCCGCGGCGGGAATGCCGCATCATGGCTGCGCCACTTACCCCAACCCGCACCCGCTGCGTCAACCAAGGTTGACACGAGATGCTTCGTCAACTTATATTGACGGCATGAGCCAAGGAATGGGACTCGCCGAGGCGGCCAGCGGCGCGGACCCTGCGGCCGGCCTGCAAGCGGCACGCGAGCTGCGCGAGCTTGCCGAAAGGCTGGAGGCGCTTCAGGTCCGCAACGCCCGCGAGCACGGCTGGTCGTGGCAGGAGATCGCGTTCTTCCTCGGCATCAGCAAGCAGGCCGTGCATAAGAAATACGCAGTCAGGAACGCCTAGGAGCAAGCGATGTTCGAACGATTCACGACCCAGTCGCGGCACGCGGTCCAGCTCGCGCTGTCGGAGGCCCGCGTGCTCGGCGCCCGCCGGATCGGCGCCGAGCACCTGCTGCTCGGGCTGGCCCATGGCCGGCCGGGACCAGCGGCCGACGCCCTGAAAGCCGCCGGACTCAACGCCGCCGCGCTCAGGAAGCTCGCGATCGTTCATCCTGACACCGAGCCGCTGGACCCTGACGCGCTCGCCGTCCTGGGCATCGATCTCGATGAAGTCCGGCGGGCGGCGGAGGCCGCGTTCGGCCCCGGCGCGCTCGACCGCCCAGCCAGGCCCAGGTCGGGGCGGCCGACGACGGCGCGGCTGACGCCGGAGGCCAAGGATGCGATGGCCTCCGCCCTGCGACTGGCCCAAAGCCGCCACGACAGCAGCCTTACCCCAGGTCATCTCCTCATCGGCATCATTGACCAGGGCGATAACGAAGCGCTCAGGCTACTCGCCGCCGCAGATGTGAATCTCGCGGCGCTGCGGGCCGACGCGCTCCGCCGGATGACCGCTGCGGCCTAGGACCGCTCGGAGTCAGGCCCGGACGATCGCGCCCTCACGGTCGATGTCCAGGACGCTGACGGTCCAGCCGTGCCCGGACTCCAGGGCGACGGCCGCGACGGCATCCGGCCCGGACGTCACCCCGGGCACGGTCAGGGCCAGCGCAGCCGGACCTGCCCCCGAGACCGCAGCAGGTATACCCGCCTCCCGCAAGGCGGAGATCAGATCAGCCGTCGCGGGCATGGAGCTCGCCCGGTACGGCTGGTGCAGGGAGTCCTGCGTCGCGTCCAGTAGCAGGCTCGGGTCCACCGTCCGCCCTGCCCGCGTCCGCCCGGCTCCGGTCAGCGCGGCGACCAGCAGGGCGGTCCGCGCCGCGTTCTTCGCGGCGTCCGCATGCGGCACAACCGCGGGCAGCACCTGGCGAGCCGCCTCAGTGGCTAGCGGTACCGAGGGAACGCACAGCACCGGCGTCAGCCCCTGCAGCGGATCAAGCCGCAGGCACCGGACCGACCCAGGCCCACCGGCCTGCCAGGCGATCGTCAGGCCGCCGGCCAGGCAGGCAGCGACGTTATCGGCATGGCCCTCTACACCAGCAGCGAGTTGCAAGACCGCGTCGTCGGGCAGCCGCTCAGGACCGCTGTCGCCGGCCAGCGCGCGGGCGGCCATGATTCCTGCCACGATCGCCGCGGCCGACGAGCCGAGGCCGAACCCGTGCGGAATCGCGTTCACGCAGCGCAGCCAGATCCCCGGCGGCTGCTCGCCGAGCACGTCGAACGCGGCCCGCATCGCCCGCACCACTAGGTGGCCCTCGCCATATCGCGCCGTCCGCTCGCCGACGCCGGCGACCTCGATCCGCAGCCCGCCGCCGATGACCTGGGCGTGCACCTCGTCGTGCAGGCCGAGCGCCAGGCCAAGCGAGTCGAACCCCGGGCCGAGGTTGGCGCTGGTCGCCGGCGCCCGCACCACGACCGGCCGGCCCGGCCATTGCACTAGCCTCACCCCAGGCCCAGCGCGACTGCGACAGCTTCGGCGTCAACCGTGACGATGGCAGGCTCGGGCATCCCGGCCATCGCGGCGTCGGGGTCCTTCAGGCCGGTGCCCGTGATCGTGCAGACCACGACCGAACCGGGGTCGACTTCGCCGTCCCTGCATGCCTGCAACAGGCCGGCGACCCCGGCCGCGGACGCGGGCTCGCCGAATACCCCCTCACGAGCCGCGAGCAGCCGGTAAGCGTCGAGTATCTGCTCATCGGTGACGGCGGCGAACATGCCGCCTGACTCCTCCCTCGCCGCCTCAGCCAGGTGCCATGACGCCGGGTTGCCGATCCTGATCGCCGAGGCCACGGTGGCCGGGTTCGTGACCGGCTCGCCGGTCACCAGCGGCGCGGCGCCGGCCGCCTGGAATCCGAGCATCCGGGGCGTCCTGGACGACCGGCCGGCCGCCAAGTACTCCTTATAACCCATCCAGTACGCCGAGATGTTGCCGGCGTTGCCGACCGGTAGGCAATGCACCTCAGGCGCGTCGCCCAGGAGATCAACAACCTCGAACGCCGCCGTCTTCTGGCCGTCCAGCCGGTCCGGGTTCACCGAGTTGACCACGGCCACCGGATGGCAGACCGCCAGCTTGCGTACCAGTTCCAGGCAGTCGTCGAAATTACCGTCCACCTGGAGCAGCCTGGCGCCGTAGACCAGAGCCTGGGCCAGCTTCCCGAGCGCGATCTTCCCCCGCGGCACGAGGACCACGCAGTCAAGCCCGGCACGCGCTGCGTAGGCGGCCGCGCTAGCGCTGGTGTTCCCGGTCGACGCGCACATGACCGTCTGGGCGCCACGCGCGGCCGCGAGCGACACGGCCACGGTCATGCCCCGGTCCTTGAACGATCCCGTCGGGTTCATTCCCTCGATCTTCAGGTGGACCTGGCACCCGGTCAGCTCCGACAGCGCCGGAGCGGGCAGCAGCGGCGTGCCACCCTCACCGAGGGTCACGACTGCATCGGCCGCGAGATCCGGCAGGTGAGCGCCGTACTCGCCGATCACCCCGCGCCAGGGCCTCACTCGCCCTCCTCGCCCTCGACCCGCAGCACGCTGTCGACCGCTCGCACCGCCTCCATGGCCTCCAGATCGGCGATCGTCCCGGCGAGAGCCGACTCACGGGCAGTGTGGGTCACGATGATCAAAGTGGCGTCCTCGCCACGGCCTTCCTGGTGCACGGCCTTGATGGACACGTCGCGCCTGGCGAAGCTCTCCGCGACCGGAGCGAGCACGCCGGGCCGGTCGGCCACGTCCAGGCAGACGTAGTACCTGGTCAGCGCGTCAGCCATCGGCACAACCGGCAGCTCGGCGTAGGTGGCAGGCTCGGGGCCGCGCATCCCGGCGCGCAAGTTCCGCGCGACGGCGACGATGTCGCCGAGCACCGCGCTGGCCGTCGGCTGGCCCCCGGCGCCCGCGCCGTAGAACATCAGCCGCCCGGCGGCTTCGGCTTCTACGAAGACCGCGTTGTACGCCTCGTGGACGGCGGCGAGCGGGTGCATCCGCGGCAGCATCGCGGGATGCACGCGCACCGAAATGCCGCCGTCGCACCGCTCGCAGATCGCGAGCAGCTTGATCACGAAGCCGAGCGTCCTGGCGCTCGTGATGTCGGCGGCGGTGATCTCGCCGATGCCCTCGGTGAAGACGTCCGCCGACGTCACCTCGGTGTGGAACGCCAGCCCGGCCAGGATCGCCGCCTTCGCGGCGGCGTCGTGTCCCTGCACGTCGGCGGTCGGGTCAGCCTCGGCGTAACCGAGCCGCTGCGCCTCGGCCAGCGCCGGGCCGAACTCGGCACCGAGGGAGTCCATCCGGTCAAGGATGAAGTTGGTGGTGCCGTTCACGATGCCGAGCACACGGCGGACCGTGTCACCGGCCAGCGACTCGCGCAGCGCCCGCAGCAGCGGGATGGCGCCAGCCACCGAGGCCTCGTAGTACAGGTCGGCGCCGTTCGCGCTCGCTGCCTTGTGCAGGGTCTCGCCATCGCTGGCCAGCAGGGCTTTGTTCGCGGTGACCGCCGACCGGCCGGAGTCGAGCGCGGCGAGCAACAGCGACCTGGCCGGCTCGAGCCCGCCGATCAGTTCGACGACGAGGTCGACGTCAGGGCGCGTGACCAAGCCGACCGCGTCACCGGTGAGCAGCGATTGGTCGACGCCGGCGATCCTGGCCAGTTCCGGCCGCCTGACCGCGATCCCGGCGATCTCCAGCGGCCCGCCGGCCCTGGCAGCCAGGTCTGCGGCCTGCTCGTATAGCAACCTGGCAACCTGCGATCCGACCACGCCGCAGCCGAGCAACGCGATCCGCAGCGGCGTGCCTGCCTCCCTCGCGCGCACGGCAGCCTCTCTCCCCACGGCAGTCGGTCCACGAGTTCTGCCGTACCCGGTCAGCAGCCTATCGCTCCAAGATTCCCCCGGCAGACAACCCGGCTTACCACTACGCACCACGACTTACCAGCGCAAACTCAGCGTTTGCTCACCGCGAACACCGGCCGGAAACAAAAGAGGGCCGCAACGCGCTGTTCACTCTGTAATTCACAGCTTCATGTAATCAAGTAATTCCGAACTGGAAGAAGAGTCGGATGAGCGATACCAAGACCCTCACGCTTCCTGTGCTGCCGCTAGACGACGACGTCGTCCTGCCCACGATGGTCGTGCCCCTTGATGCCTCAGAACCTGAGGTGCGCGCGTCCATCGCGGCGGCCCGCGCGGCGGCCGAGGGCGACACCAGGCCGCAGCTGCTGCTCGTGCCGCGGATCGGCGGCAAGTACGCGCCGCTCGGCACGCTCGCGGTCGTCGAGCAGGAGGGCAGGCTACCGAACGGCAAGCCCGGCGTCGTCCTGCGCGGCCTGGCCCGCGTCACCATCGGCGCCGGCACGGTCGGCCCTGGCGCGGCGCTGTGGGTGCACGGCACTATCGCCGACGAGCCGCCCGCGAGCCCGCGAGTTGCCGAGCTTGCGCGCGAATACCGCGGGCTTGCGGCAGCGATCCTGCAAAAGCGCGGCGCTTGGCAGGTGGTGGACGTTCTTTCCGGCATAACAGACCCATCGGCGCTGGCCGACTCCGCAGGCTACGCGAGTTACCTGTCGGTCGAGCAGCGCAGCGAGTTGCTAGCCACGCTCGACCCCGCGCAGCGGCTCGAGCAGCTGATCGGATGGGCCAGGGAACACCTCGCCGAGCTTGACGTGGCCGAAACGATCGGCAACGACGTCCGCGAGGGCATGGAGAAGCAGCAGCGCGAGTTCCTGCTGCGCCAGCAGCTCGCCGCGATCCGCAAGGAGCTGGCCGCCCTGGACGGAACGCCCGCCTCCGAGCAGGACGACTACCGGGCGAGGATCGAGGACGCCGATCTGCCGGAGAAGGTGCGCGAGGCGGCGCTGCGCGAGGCGGCCAAGCTGGAGCGCGGCGCTGACAACTCGCCCGAGGCGGGCTGGATCCGTACCTGGCTGGACACCATCCTCGACGTGCCGTGGAACACACGTACCGACGACGCCTACGACATCCCTGGCGCCCGCTCGGTGCTTGACGCCGATCACGCGGGACTGGACGAGGTGAAGGAACGCATCATCGAGTACCTCGCGGTCCGCAAGCGCCTCGCCGACCGCGGCCTGACCGTGGCTGGCGGCCGCCGGAGCGGCGCCGTGCTGGCACTGGCCGGCCCGCCTGGAGTCGGCAAGACCTCGCTCGGCGAGTCCGTCGCGCGGGCGATGGGCCGTAAGTTCGCCCGCGTGGCGCTCGGCGGCGTCAGGGACGAGGCCGAGATCCGCGGTCACCGGCGTACCTACGTCGGCGCGCTTCCCGGCCGGATCGTTCGCGCGATCCGCGAGGCCGGCTCGATGAACCCGGTGATCCTGCTCGATGAGGTCGACAAGGTCGGTGCCGATTACCGCGGCGACCCGACCGCCGCCCTGCTTGAGGTGCTGGACCCGGCGCAGAACCACACCTTCCGCGACCACTACCTGGAAGTCGAGCTCGACCTGTCCGACGTGCTGTTCATCGCGACGGCCAACGTCGCCGACGCGATTCCTGAGCCGCTCCTGGACCGAATGGAGCTAATCCGCCTGGACGGCTACACCGAGGACGAGAAGGTCACGATCGCCCGCGACCACCTGCTCCCCCGCCAGCTCGAAAGGGCAGGGCTGGACTCATCGGAGGTGACCATCACCGACGACGCGTTCCGCCGGCTGGCGACCGAGTACACCCGCGAGGCCGGAGTTCGGTCGCTTGAACGCTCGATCGCGCGGGTCCTCCGTAAGATCGCCGCGAACCTGGCGCAGACCGGTCCGGCCGCAGACGCAGCTGAGCCGGTCCCCGACGCTCAGGAATCGGTCATCGTGCCGGCGGATCAGCCAGGTCTTCCAGTCCCCGTCGACGCGGCGGACCTGCAGACCTACCTTGGCCATCCGCGGTTCACGCCGGAATCTGCCGAGCGCACGGCAGTCCCTGGCGTCGCGGCTGGCCTGGCGGTCACCGGCACCGGCGGCGACTTGCTGTTCATCGAGGCATCGCTGGCCGACGCCGCGAGCGGCAGCACCGGCGTGACGCTGACCGGCCAGCTCGGGGACGTGATGAAGGAGTCCGCACAGATCGCGCTCTCCTACCTGCGCTCGAACGGCCCTCAGCTCGGAGTGCCGGTCAGCGAGCTGGCCGAGCGGGGCGTGCACCTGCACGTCCCGGCAGGCGCTGTGCCGAAGGACGGCCCGAGCGCCGGCATCACGATGACCACGGCGCTGGCTTCGCTCCTGTCCGGCCGGCTGGTCAGGGCTGACGTGGCGATGACCGGCGAAGTCTCGCTGACCGGCCGGGTGCTGCCGATCGGCGGGCTTAAGCAGAAGCTCCTCGCGGCGCACCGGGCCGGGATCACAACCGTCCTGATCCCCGCTCGGAACGAGCCTGACCTGGACGACGTGCCCGAGAAGGTGCGCTCCGCGCTGGAGATTCACCTGGTCAGCGACGTGCGGGAAGTGCTGGAGACGGCCCTTGAGCCGGCCGCCGACACGGCACCGGCCGACGCCGAGCCCGAACTGGCGACGGCCCTCGCCGCCTGACCCGAGCCGACTCGGCGGATGATCACGCGGGTTTGGTGCCTCTATGCACCAAGACTTCGTGATCATCGGGGTGGGGTCCGGGTGGGCCAGCCGGCCCACCCGGACCTTAGTTGACCCGGCGCTCGTAGCCCTCCCAGTAGTGAGCGCGGAGCTTGAACTTCTGCAGCTTGCCCGTCGCCGTCCTGGCCAGCGAGTCTCGCTTCTCCACCGACGTCGGGCACTTGTAGTGCGCGAGCTTGGACCGGCAGAACTCGATCAGCTCGGCCTCGGTCACCTCGTGACCGGTGCGGAGGACCACCAGCGCCTTGACCGTCTCGCCCCACTTCTGGTCGGGAACGCCGATCACCGCGGCCTCCGCAACGGCCGGGTGCTGGTACAGGCAGTCCTCGACTTCCACCGAGCTGACGTTCTCACCGCCAGAGATGATCACGTCCTTCTTGCGGTCGGAGATCACCAGGTACTCGTCCGGATCGAGATGACCCTCATCGCCCGTGCGGAACCAGCCGTCCACCAGGACCTTGGCTGACTCGTCCGGCTGCTCCCAGTAGCCGGCGAACACATGATTTGACCTGGCCAGGATCTCGCCGGCGCCGTCGGTCGCGATCTGCACGCCAAACGCCGGCGCGCCTGCCCTCGACTGCAGCTTCGCCCGCTCGGCGCTGGGCAGGGCGTCCCACTCGGCGGGCCGCCGGTTGATGGTGAGCAGCGGCGCGGTCTCGGTCAGGCCGTAGATCTGGATGAACTCCCAGCCGAGTTCCGCCTCGACGCGCTCGATTGTCTTCGAGGGCGGCGGCGCACCGGCGACGACGATGCGGACCAGGTCCCGGCCGGGCACGTGCTCGCCGGCCGAGCGCCTGGCGGCAGCCGCGTCCAGGATCGCGGCGACCACGGCCGGGGCACCGCACATCAGCGTGACGCCGTGCTCGTCAATGCGGCGCAGCAGCTCCTCGCCGTCAATCTTGCGCACCACAACCTGCGGCACGCCCATCGCCGTCACGGCGTACGGCATTCCCCAGCCGTTGCAGTGGAACATCGGCAGCGTGTGCAGGTACACGTCCCGGTCGGTCACCGTCGCGTGCCAGCCGAACATCGCGGCGTTCAGCCAGCAGTTGCGATGAGTCAGCTGCACGCCCTTGGGCCGCGCCGTCGTGCCGCTGGTGTAGTTGATGCTGGCGGTCGCGTCCTCCTCCGGCTCCCAGGACGCAGGCTCGGCGTCGTCGGAGGCCTCGGCGAACAGCTGCTCGTCGTCTACGCCGTCGAGCACAATCCGGTGCCTGGCCTTGACGTCCCGCAGCGTCTCGTCAGACTCGGGGTCGACCAGCAGCACCGACGCACCGGAATGCTCGACGATGTAGCTGACCTCGTCGGCGTTCAAGCGGAAGTTGACCGGCACGAGCACCCGGCCGAAACCGCTGATCCCGTAGAACGAGATGCCGAACCTCGCGGCATTCGGGCTGACGATGGCGACCCGCTCACCGTGACCAACGCCCATCTGATCAAGCGCGATGGCAAGCCCTCGAGCGCGGCGCTCCAGCGAGCGGTAGGTAATCGTGCCGAGGGTTCCGGCTGTTCCCGGCTCGTCGATCAGCGCCGGCCGGTCGGGATAGACCAAGGCGCCTCTGCGGAGAAAGTCGGAAATGGTCAGCGGCACCTTCATGGTCAGCTCCCGGTGATGGACGATTCCCCGATACTGCGCCAGAGCCTGCTCCGCAGGCAACCCGGATCGGGATCGACCCACTGCGGCGTCATTCGAGATCCTGCTGTGCCAGCATCGGGCGGGTGCGGACCCGGAGGATTCTTCCCGGTTTGCACACCAGCCTGTTGCTGCTCGCGCTTGTCGCGACGCTGCTGGCGGCCAGCAGCGGTGCGGCGGCCGCGTCGGCGCCATTGTCCGCTCCGCGCGGCCCAGCAGCCACGCTGGCGAGCTGCCCGCTCTTACCTGCCAACAACATCTGGAGCACCGACATCTCGAAGCTGCCCATGGACAAGCACAACTCCGCCTGGCTGCGCAGCATGAACTCGGCCTCGACGTATCTGCACCCCGACTTCGGCCCTTCCGGCGGGTACCCGTACGGCATCCCGTACACCGTGGTGACAAGCTCGCATCCGCTGGTGCATGTCTCGTTCACGTACGCCAGCGAGAGCGACCGCGGGCGCTATCCGTTCGGCTCGGACACACGGATCGAGGGGGGTCAGAACGCAGGCGGTGACCGGCATGCGCTGATGCTGGACAAGAGCTCCTGCACCCTCTACGAGCTGTACAACGCCAGGTTCGGCAGCCGGGCGAGGGCCGGCTCAGGGGCGATCTGGAACCTCCGGTCCAACCAGCTGCGCCCCGCCGGGTGGACATCGGCCGACGCCGCCGGCCTGCCGATCCTGCCCGGGCTGCTGAACTACGGGCAGGTGAAGCGCGCGGTGCAGACCAAGACCCCGATCAGGCACGCGATCCGCTTTAGCGCCGACCGAACCAGGTCCGCTTATATCTGGCCGCCCGCCACCAGGCGGGAAACGGCGGAAGCATGAACCTGCCGCCGATGGGGGCGCAGTTCCGGCTGAAGCTGAGCTTCAACGTCGCTGGTTACTGCCACAACTCGTCGAGTTGCTCAAGGGAATACCGGCGCGCGACTTCCAGGCCGTGAACGAGAACCGTCATGGCGGCCACTCCCGCCTAGTCGGCCTCCTTTCCTCGCAGAGGATTTGCACGGCACGCAGCGCCGGGTGTAGCAGGACTTCACCTTCAGCCTGCCGTTGCCATATATCCAATGGCCACTCGTACCTGGCCACGCGTTCAGTGTTCAGGTGAAGACCCCAATCGACGTCTCCAGGGAAATGCGTCTCTACCCAACGGCAGCGCATCTTGGCGTCGTCCGGTTCGATCGACTGCAGGTGAGTCAGGTCAGGCGCGGTCTCGGCTATCCAGATGCCGTCAGGACGACGAAGGTGGCGCGGATGAATGACCGGCGGGAGTCCCAGGATGCTGGTCAGGACAGCGCCCGCCTCAAGCTCCGAATCAGCCTCAATGGCGAACCTTAAGACGAGGTTCCAGCGCGCCTCTCGTTCCATCGGCTCAGTCATGGGCAGATCATAGGTCCGCTTCACCCGGTATGTGAACCCTCCTATCGTTGGCTACGGAGGCGCGCAGACCCGTTTCGGCGGCATCGGCCAGGACGAGCTGGTTGGCCAGCAATCTGCCGAAACGGCGCTTGCGCCAGCCCAGCAGCGGCATGACGAGCAGCGAGCTGACGGTAAGTCCGATGCCGATGGGTGAGCGTTCGGGGTGTGCCTCCGTCGCGAGGTCAACGACGGACCCGATGACCACGTAGGCCGCCAGGACGATGAACGTGATGGCGATGATCCGCAGCACCCGGCGTTCGGCGCGCTCATCGGCCCGGCCGCCGGCCAGTTCCGCTTGCAGGCGGCGCAGGACCAGCGTCGCGGAGACAAGCTCGATGACCGAGTCGAAGCCGAAGGTGGTCAGGGCCCAGCGAGCCGGCGATGATGCCCGCGGTGACAGCCACGCCCGCCTCGATCAGCATCCACGCGATCGAGAACTGCTCCAGACGCACGGCCTGCCGGTGCAGCCCCGGCAGCGGGCCGGCGCTCGCCACGGTCGCGGAGTCCATCAGGCAGTCCCGTCACTGATGGCGAGCAGCTCATCGGGCGCGTGATCGACCTGCAGGGTCGTGTGGTCCAGGCCGAAGCGCCCGCACAGGAGCTCCTCCAGCTCGCGCCGGACCTGGTGACAGTCGGCCGGGGGCCTGACCAGGACATGGGCGGACAGGGCGGGGAAGCCGCTGGTGATGAGCCAGACATGCACATCATGGACGGAGGCAACACCGGGCAGGCCGGTTATCGCCGCGACGATGTCGCCGGGTGCGTACCCTGGCGGCGCTGCCTCCAGCAGGATCTGGCCGGTCTCGCGCAGCAGACCCCAGGCCGCACGCAGCATGAGGCCGACCACGATCAGGGAGGCGATCGAGTCGGCCCGCTCGAAGCCGGTGATGATGATCACGATCCCGGCGATCAGCGTGCCGACGAAGGCATACAGGTCGGTGACGATATGCGCGAAGGCACCCTTGACGTTGATCGAGTCGCGGTTGGCCATGGCCATCACCCACGTGGCCGCCAGGTTGACAGCGACGCCGACAGCGGCGACCGCCACCATTATGCCGCCCGTGACCGCCATGGGATGCAGGAGGCGGCTGATGGCCTCGAAGGCGACCAGCGCGCTGACGACCAGCAACGTGATGCCGTTGGCCTGGGCCGACAGAACCTCGGCACGCTTGAAACCGAACGTCCAGGCACCGGCCGCGGGCCGCCGGGCCAGCCGGAACGCAACCAGGCTCGCACCCAGCGCGCCCGCATCGGTCAGCATGTGACCGGCATCCGCCAGCAGCGCCAGCGAATGGCCGGCGAACGCCATGATGACCTCGAAGATCAGGAAGCAGGCGATCAGCCCGAGCGCGATCGCGATGTAGCGGCTGGCGGAACCAGCGGTCACGCCGTGGCCGTGCGCGCCAAACGCACCGGAATGCTCGTGCTGGTGTGACCCCGATTCGGGGTGCTCCGCGCCGCAGTCCGTCATCCCTCGTGCCGTTCAGGGTGCAGCGCCCGAGTGTGCTGGGTGTGGGTCAGCGCCAGGTCAAGGAGCATCCGCACGTGCGCGTCGTCCAGGCGGTAGTACATCATCCGGCCCTGACGCCGCGGCGCCGAGACAATGCGGTGCGCCCGCAGCCAGCGGATCGCATGGCTGGCTGCCGACTCGCTCATGCCCGCCGACGAGGCCAGGTCGCAGACGCACATC
>Ga0209131_1000754_pt1 | contig 22786 bp, 24 predicted proteins | sample GraSoi_2013_40cm_FD_185826 | JGI IMG/M metagenome (GOLD analysis project Ga0209131, IMG submission 185826) | Grasslands soil microbial communities from the Angelo Coastal Reserve, California, USA - Sample 9_17_2013_40cm (SPAdes) (version 2) | ecosystem: Environmental > Terrestrial > Soil >... | reverse complement strand
GCAATTGGCCGCTCGGCGTGTTCCGCGTGACGGCCGATGTGGCGCGAGCGCCGATTTGCCAGTCATGCGTCAGCAGGTAGGCGGCGCCGGCGGATCGGTACAGCAATACACCGCCGTCCTGGCTGCTCGCGATTTGTGGCGCGGAGATTTCGACGAACGTGCGGAAATTCCCCGACCAGCGCTTGTTCAGCGCGGCGCCGAAGATGCCTGAGACAAAACGGTGCCCGCCAGGCGTGACATCGAACCTGGCGCCGGGCATGACGCCCAAGGCGAGCTCGTACGGCAGATCCCACGTAGCGACGGAGCGCAGGGTAGGCGTGCTTTGCGTGTCGTAATGGAAGATCCACGACAGCGCTGGAACACCCGCGGCGGGATTGCGATCCAGCGAATGCCACTTGATGCCGATCGCGAAATCCTCGCGGCCTTCGGCCTCGGCGCGCAGCTCTACCGTGTCTGCAACGCCTAGCCGGAGGAGCGTAGTGACGCGCGCCGAAGTGACATCGGCCTCGAACTGCGCGCGACCCTTGCCGACGACCTCCGACGATTCGACGAAATCAGGCCCGTCGGTATCGATCGGCTCGGCGGCGAGCGCGTTGCTGCCGGCAAGGACCACTGCAAAAGATAACGCCGCGACACGCGATGCCAACCAGGATCATCCGTTCTTGGGCTTCGGCGTGAATGCGAGGCAGTAGCCGTGCGCGCTCACCGCGCCTTCGACGACCTTGCAAGTGCCCATGTTTTTGCGCTTCGGGTCGGGCACGAACTGGATGCAGTCGTCGCAATCCTTCCCCGACTTCGGCTGGTCCTGGTACTGGACGTCGGCCTTGGAAAGCTTTGCGGCGATCGCCTTCGGCATCGCGCCAAGCAAGGGCGAAAGAGCAACTCCGGCTAACAAGGTGCGCCGCTTCATCTTCGAGCTCTCAACGGAAAAGGGTTTGCGGACTGTGGCGCTAATCGACCACGGTGATCGTGCCGTTCATCTCTTCGTGCTTGGCGCCGCAGAAAATGTCGCAGAGGAACGTGAAGGTACCGGTCTTGTCCGGCACCAGGCGCACGCGGGTCACCTTGTCGGGAATGATGTCCGCGCGTACGCCGAGGTCCGGCAGATTGAAGCCCATCATCACGTCGAGGGTAGTGAGCTCGAGAATCACGGGCTCGCCCTTCTTCAGCGTCAGGTGCCCTGGCGTGTAGTCGAAGCGCTTGGCCGTCATCTTGATCACCTTCTCCTTCGGCTGCGCCGGCTGGGCGATGACGTAGGTGGCGATCGACGCCAGCACGCCGATCACCGCCGCCGCCGCGATGGCGAGTCCCTTTCTGCGCAGGCTCATCGCGCTACGCCTTGATGACCGGATATTCGGTGAGCTTGTACTGCGCTTCCTTCAGCTCCGCGTCGACGCCGCGGAAGCCGAGGCCCTTGTAAGGCTGGGCCGGATCCCAGGGCAGCGGCGTGCGATTCGGCTGCGAGCCGGGCGCCGGGAGAGGAAACATCAGGCCTTTCGCCGCGTGATGCGCGATATGCCCGGTCATCTGATGGTGCTCCTGATGGATGTGGCCGTAGAACACCGTCACGTTCTGGTAGGGCATCAAGAGCTCGATCGCCTTGGCGCCGTCGCGCGTCGCCCAGTCCCACTGCGGCGCGAGGTCGAACAGCGGCCGGTGCGTCAGGACGACGATCGGCGCGTTCTTCTTCTGCTGCTTTAGGTCCGCGGCGAGCCACGCCAGCTGCTCGTCGCCGATCAGGGCGCGCGGGTCGGAGACGTTGTCCAGCGCGATGAAGTGCACGCCTTTGTGATCGAAGGTGTAGTTGGTGGCGCCGAAGAACTCCTTGAACGCCTTGCCGTTGTCGAGCGACGCGTCGTGCTCCCCGGGCATGAAGCGCACCGGCTTGACCTTGAGCTCGCTCGCGATGGCCTTGAATTCCGCCATGCGCTTCCTGCGCTCCACCGGGTTGTCGGTGGTGTGCGTGAGATCGCCGGTGAACACGATGAAGTCGGGCTGATAGTCGAGGGCGTTCACCGAGGCCACGGCCTTCTTTAAAGTGCCCTTGGCGTCGGGATTGGGCGGCCCTTCGAAGCCCCAGTGCGTGTCCGACAGTTGCAGGAAGTAGAACTCGTCCTGGTCTGCGCCGAGCGCAACGCCGGGCAGGGCGGATGCGAACACCACGCCTACGCCGCCGAGGCCTGTCAGCTTGAGAAAGTCCCGCCTGTTGATTTCATGCGCCATTTCCGTCTCCTGACGTAAGGAAGGGGAAAGCAGGCTTGCTCTCCTAGGGCTATGTACCGGGGGTGTCGAACGGAAATTCCCGGGAATAAAAACTTCCGCAAGCCGGTATAAGGTGCATGGCCCTCGTGCGTGCAGTTGACGGCGTATGCGTGCCGGGAGCGAAGCCCGGACGACAGGAGCATCGGTCCGCAGGTCAAGGGGAGGCCTTGAGCACAGACGAGCGCAGCAGAGCCAAGCGGTTTGAAGAGATCTTCGCGACACATCTGGACGCGGCCTACAACTACGCGCATTGGCTGACGCGCGACTCGCGCAACGCCGAGGACGTGGTCCAGGAAGCCTGCCTGCGCGCGTTCAAATTCCTCGACAGCTTTCACGGCGAGAGCGGACGCGCCTGGCTGCTCGCCATCGTGCGCAACACCTACTACACCTGGCTCAAGACCAACCGGGTCGAGGCGCTGAGCGTGTCCTTCGACGAGGAGACGATGGCCGCGGATGGCGGCGAGCTCGCGGACCTCGAGAGCAGCTTCGGCTCCATCGAACAGGCGCTGCAGCAGGGAGATGCCAAGCGCTTGATCAATGACGCGCTCGCCCGGCTGCCGGAGGAATTTCGCGAGGTCATCGTGCTGCGGGAACTCGAAGACCTGCCCTACAAGGAAATCGCGGCGATCGCCAAGATTCCCCTCGGCACCGTGATGTCGCGGCTGTCGCGCGCGCGCAAACTGTTGCTGCAGTACCTGCAGCAAGCACAGCAGGAGTCCTGACATGGATTGCACCGAAAGCCGCAGCCGCCTGCACGCCTACCTCGACCAGGAGCTCGATTTGCCGAGCGTAGTGGCGATCGACCAGCACCTCGCCTCCTGCGCGGCGTGCAAGACGATCTTCACTCAGCAATCCGCGTTGCAGGTGGGTATCCGAAAACACGCCGTCTATCACGAAGCCCCCGCGGGGCTGGCCGAGCGTATTCGGGCACAGATAGGGGGTACGCGGGCCAGAGCGCCCCGGTGGACATGGCGGTGGCAACCGCTGCAGCTTGGCGCGGCGCTGGCCGCCACCGCGCTCGTCTCATGGACCGCGGCGATCGAATACAGCCGTCCGCGCGGCGACGAATTGATCATCGACCAGGTCATGAGCAGCCACGCCCGCTCGGTCATGACCAGCCACCTCGCGGATGTCGCGAGCTCCGACCAGCACACGGTCAAGCCTTGGCTCAGCAGCAAGCTCGACTTCTCGCCGCCGGCCACCGATCTCACCGGTGCCGGGTTTCCGCTGGTCGGCGGCCGCGTGGACTATGTCGACCACCGGCCGGTCGCGGCGCTGGTGTACCGCCACCGCGAGCACGTGATTAACGTGTTCGTCTGGCCGCAGCGCAACGCGAGCCGCACGCTGCCAACGCCGAGCGCGTCGCAGCGCGGCTACAACGTCGTGCACTGGACGGATAACGGTCTGGGGTTCTGGGCGATCTCGGACCTCAACGCCGCTGAGATGAAGACCTTCGCCGAAACCTATGCGGGTGCGAGTTGAACTCCAAATAGGCTTGCGGCGGCGAGTGCGCCGAACAGGCCCGCACCCGCGAAGCGCAACACCCTGAGAGGAATCGCAGCGGGCAGCGCGCTGCCCACCAGGACCGAGGGCACGTCTATGCACAGCATGCCAAGCGTGCTGCCGCCGACGACTGCGACCAGCGCGTCATGCTTTGCCGCCAGCACGGTCGTCGCGATCTGCGTCTTATCGCCCATCTCGGCGAGGAAGAACGCGATCAGCGTGACGACGAATACGCCGTAACGTTCCGCTGGCGCTGCGCCCTCGTCGAGTCTGTCCGGAAGCAGCGTCCATCCGGCGATAGCCAGGAACGATGCAGCCAGCATCCAGCGCAGTAACTCCGGGCTCAGCGCGTCGTGCAGCCACGTTCCCACCGCGCCGGCGATGCCGTGGTTCAGGATCGTCGCGCAGCCGATGCCCAGGATGATCGGGATGGGACGCCGGAAGCGGACGGCGAGGAACAGCGAAAGCAGTTGCGTCTTATCGCCGATCTCGCTGATCGCGACGACGAACGCCGAGACTATGAATGCTTCCACGGGGACCTCTGGAAAGAGAGCGGCGCCCGAAGGCGCCGCCCAAAGGGAAGCAACATGGGGAGGTGTGGCGCGTTGCTTCCCGAAGACTCAGAACGTGTGGCGGATGCCCATCAGGTAGCCGACGCTCGCTGCGCCCGCCGCCGCGCCGATGCCCGCGCCATTGGCAAACTGGTAGGTGGCATTGGCGTCGCTGGCCACGCGCGTGTAGAAGCCATATAAATCGGTGCGCTCGGAATACTTGTGGCTGTAGCCGAGCGAAATCTGCTGCGCACCCAGCGCGCTGGCGATGCAGGCGCCGCTGCCCACCAGGCTGCACCTGCCGCCGTTCGCGCGGCCATAGATCGCGCGAACCGTCCCTGGGCCGACTTCGTGGGTTGCGGTCAAGGCGTAGGCGTTGCGGCGATAGCTCTTGAACACCGTCGCAGCCGCGGCGCTGTTGTCCTGCGTGTATTCCAGTTGCTCGTAGATGAGTCCGAGCCGCGTTTTGCCGAACCCATAGCGCCCGACGAGCTTGAGTCCCGTATCGCGCGATGACGCGCTCGGCGAGCCGCCGATCGCGGCGACCGGTACAGCCTGGCCCGCCGGAGCAATCGCGCCCAGCCCGAAATAATCGAGATGGCGCTCATAGCCCAGGGCGGCATAGAACGGGGCCTTGTCGTATTCGAGATTCGTGCTCCAGATCCGCGGATTGATCTGCGTGACGCTGCTCGAGCTCGAGGCCCTGCCTTCGTTGACCGAGTAGGCCAGCTTTGCGCTGAAGGCGTCGAAGACCGGTGTCCAGTACTGCACGCTGTTGCCCTGGCGCCGTTCGAAGGAAGCATTGGCCGTGTTCGCGAATGCCGTGCCGGCGGCGTTGACCGTGACGTTGCCGTTCGTGACCGGTCCAATGCCGAACCCGGGAGAGCCGATGATCGCGCCGGTGTACGCGATGCCCGTGAAGTACATGGGATCGACAGCGCCGGAGATGACCTTGTAAGGCGTATCCCACTGCCCGAGGAACGCCGTGCCCCATGAGCCGGCAATGCCGACGTTCGTGTTCCTCGTGGCGAGGCCGCCGCCGATCGGCGAGCCGTTGGCCGTATTGGTGCCGAAAGTGCCCTGGTTATCGAAGCCCACCGCCGATTCGATCTGGAAAATCGCCTTGAGCCCGGCGCCGAGCGGTTGCATGCCGCGGAAGCCGATGTTCGACGAATTGGACGTGACGCGATCGCGATGCGGCACATCGATGCCCGTCGGTGTTGCCCCGAGCTGGTTGGGCGCGTGCACCGCGGCCGGCGACGCGCCGCTCGCCCGAACGTTTTCGTAGTCGACATTGATGGTGCCGTAGATCTGCACGTTGCCGCTCTCAGCCCGCAGCGACGGCGGCATCGACCACATCAGGATCATCAGCACAGCAAGCGCGCGTTTCATTTCACCCCCTTGGAATTCCGCTGCCTGTTGTAGATACCGCGCGGCGAGCGGCGATATTCCCGCGGCCTCAATAAGTGACGCCGTCGAACGTGGTGTCGCGATCGCCGGGCAATGGCGGGATTGGGCCTGCGCTCGCAGTGCATTTGCACTCGGCTTCGCTGTGTTCGGGAGGTGAATCGAACGTCCCGGTCACACGCGCGAGAAGGACGAGAACCCCGATCACCAGCAGCGCGACGGTCGCTCGTTTGAGCAGCATCTGGGTACATGTACTGCTGCGAGCGTCAAAATATTCGCGGGAATAAATGCACCGCGGCGCCGATATGAAGAGGCACCGTGCGTCTTTTGTTCACCGTCCGGCATGTGCGGCTGGTCACCGGATTGGTGCTGTTCGCCTACGTCTCGAGCCATCTCGCCAATCACGCTTGCGGGCTGCTCGGGCTCGCGGCGATGGAGGCGGGCCGGGCCGTGTTCCTCGCGGTGTGGCGCAGCCCGCTGGGGATGGTCGCTCTGTACCTATCGCTGGCCGTCCATCTGGCGCTTGCCCTGTGGTCGCTCTACCAGCGCCGGCAACTGCGGATTCCCTTATGGGAGGCGGCGCAGCTGCTGCTGGGCCTTGCCATTCCGACGTTGCTGATCACCCATGCCGTCGGCACCCATCTCGCCAATCACCTGTATGGGGTGATCGATTCGTACACGCGAATGATGCTGGTCTACTGGTCACGGCCAGACATGGGAATCCGCCAGGTGCTGCTGCTTCTCGTGGCATGGACGCACGGCTGTTTGGGCGTGCATTTCTGGCTGCGCACCAAGGCGTGGCATCCGCGCGTCGCACCGTTGCTCGGCGCCCTGGCGCTGCTCGTTCCGCTGCTCGCGCTGCTTGGCTTTCTGGAAGCGATGCGCGAGATCAGCGATCTGGCGCGGCGCGGGACCTGGGTCAGGGATACCTTGATTGCGGTGCACGAGCTCGGCGCGGAACAACGCCAGGGGCTCAATCGGGTGTCCGATGGCGCGCTGCTGGCTTTCGGCACCGCCGTCGCGCTAACGCTCGGCGCGCGCCTGATACGCAACCTCCACGAGCGGCGCTACAAGTCGATCGAGGTGAGCTATCCGGGCCGGCAGCGCATCGTCGCGCCGATCGGCTACACGCTGCTGGAGGTCAGCCGATTCGGCGGCATTCCCCACGCTTCGGTGTGCGGCGGACGCGGGCGCTGCTCGACCTGCCGCGTGCGGGTGACCCGGGGCTTACGCTCCTTGCCGGTCGCGAGCCCCGAGGAGCAGGTCGTGCTGCGCAGGATCGGTGCGGCGCCCGATGTGCGCCTGGCCTGTCAGCTGCGGCCCACTGGCGATCTGTCCATTACGCCGCTTCTTCCGCCAGGTGCGACAGCGCTCGACGCGTTCGCATTGCCGGGCGAGGTTGCCGGGGAGGAACGCGACATCTGCGTGCTGTTCGCGGATTTGCGCGGTTTCACCCGCTTCGCCGAGCACAAGCTGCCCTACGACATCGTGTTCTTCCTCAACCGCTATTTCGAGATCATGAGCAGCGCCATCGAGCACGCCGGCGGCATTGCCAATCAGTTCACCGGAGACGGCGTGATGGCCCTCTTCGGCGTGCAATCAGGCCCGGCGCAGGGTTGCCGCGATGCGCTCGAGGCGGCGAGGGCCATGGTCCAGCGGCTCGCGGAAGTGAGCGTCGAGTTCGCCGAGGAGCTCGGCGCGCCCCTGCGCCTCGGCATCGGAATCCACGCCGGCCCCGCGGTGGTCGGCCACATGGGTCGGGGAACTGCGAAATATCTCACCGCCGTCGGCGATACCGTGAATGTCGCGAGCCGTTTGCAGGATCTGACCAAGCAATATGGCAGCGCGCTCGTCATATCGGAGTCGACCGCGCACAACGCCGGGCTCGACGTCTCGGCTTTCCCGCGTCACGAGGTGATGGTCAGAAATCGCAGCGATGCGCTCGCGATTCGCGTCGTCGGCGATCTGGCGGGAATAATTTAGACGCGGCATTTTGGAATAAGCAGAACGAGGGGCGCGGTATAGCGGGTGAGTCTCCCTAAATGGAGGAACCCCGAAATGACCGCAATACGAAAAAACTCGCGCGGCAAAATTCTGTCGCTGCCGCTCATCTCTGCATCGCTGATGGGCTTGAGCGGAATCGCAGAAGCAGACAAGAGCTTCAAAGCGCCGGATTCCGATACCACCATCACGCTCGGCGGCTACGTCAAGGCCGACGCGATCTGGAGCGACAAGAGCGCCGGCGTTGACAGCGTCGGTGATCAGCAGCTGAACATCAATCTGGTACCCGTCAGTCCGGTCCAGCACAAGAAGGACCAGGTCACGTTCCATGCGCGCCAGACGCGGCTCTCGCTCGGCACCAGCACGCCGACCAGCTACGGCGGCATGACGACGTACATCGAGGGCGACTTCTTCGGCACGGACGGCAACGAATCGGTGACCAACTCGAACGGCTTTCGCATCCGCCACGCGTACGGCAGCCTCGGCAACTTCTCCGCCGGCCAGTACTGGACGAACTTCTTCAACGAGCAGGCCTACCCTGAGACGCTCGATTTCGGCGGCGCGGTAGGCGAGATCTTCATACGCCAGGCGCAGGTGCGCTGGACACAGAAGTTCGGCGGCGGCGACTGGTCGGTTTCCGCCGAGAGTCCCGAATCGGTCGTGGCGGTTCCCGGCAGCGCGACCCCGTTTCGCTCGGACAGCGATCACGCGCCGGATTTCACCGGCCGCGTGAAATTCGCCGCCGGGCGCGGCAACTATTCGCTCGGCATGCTCGGCCGCAACATCCACCTCGACTCCGCCGCCGCACCCGCTGCGACCAGCGGCAAGTGGGGCGGAGCGATCGCCTTCGTCGGCATCGTACCGACGATCGGCAAGGACGATGTGCGCTTCGACCTCAACGTCGGCAATGCGATCGGCCGCTACCAGGTCCCCGGATTCCTGCCCGACGGCTACGTCGACGCGAACGGCCGCGTCCAGCTTGCGCGGCAGGAAAGCGGCTTCATCGCCTACCGGCATTTCTGGACGCCGAGCCTGCGCTCGACGCTGGAGCTTTCGGCGACCGGTTCGCGTCCGCCGGCCGGCACTGCCAATGGCATCAACCGCGCAGACCACTCGCAGCACCTGAACTTGATCTGGAGCCCGGTGACCTTTGTAAACGTCGGAGGCGAGCTGATCCATGCCGACCGAACCGTGGTCGGCGGCGCGCGCGGCAGCCTAAACCGAGTGCAGTTCTCTGCGCAGTACAACTTCTAGGGATGCGACCGTGAAAACTATTGCTGTGGTGGTGGCGCTGGCGCTCACGGGATGCGCGAGCGTTTCAGGCTCGGGGCGGCTCACGGGCGAAAACGTTGCCAAGCTGAGGCCAGGTGTGTCGCGCACGGACGATGTGCGCGCGCTGATGGGTTCGCCGTATCGGGTCGAAACATTCCCGCGCCTTGAGCGCGAGGTATGGACCTACAGGATGGTCAGCGAAGGCCTCTGGCCGAAAAACCTGTACTTGCAGTTTTCAGCCGATGGGATCGTCAGAGAGGTCCTAGTCATCGACGACCCGGATTCCGGGATTGGATGAGAAGCCAGGAAGACGCCATGAGAACCAGACGAATCCTGTTCCATTTCTTGCTCCTCGGCGCCGCCGTTTACACCGCTGTCAATTCCGGCTGTGCGCTTCTGCAGCCCGATTGCGCGCAGGACTGGTACGAGGCCGGCCAGCGCGACGGGCGCTTCGGCGCGCAGGCCTGGGATGTGCAGTACGCCGACCGCTGCGGCGGCCGATTTGACCGGTCGCGCTATGTGAGCGGCTGGCAGGCGGGTGTCAGCGCCCGCCCGAGCCTAGGAGGACAGTGACGCTCGCCCACCTGGTCCTCGAGATACGGCACCGCGCCACGGCTGCCGGCGCTGATGTGCCGCGTGCTGTCGCTCTGGAGCGGGCCGCGCGCGAGGTGCTCGAGCCGCGCGATGCAGAGGCCGCCCCGCTGGCCCGCCGGATCCTCGCCGCGCTGCTGGGCGTGGACCGTGGCGCCGGTTTCGATGTCGCGGTGCTGGACGCCATGACCCCGGACGCGATCCTGCTGCTCGACACCATTTTGGTGCAAATCAACCACATCGCACGGCGCGAGGCCAAGTGCGGCGCTGGGCGAGCAAGGCTGGTGCGTCCGGTGCACTAAGCGAAAATCAAAAATTCCTTTGACATTCGTGCGCCGCAAATTTAAATTGCGGTGTGCAGTTAATTGCGGGCGGCGCGCTGGTGACCATGGACCGGTCGCGTTCGATCATCCTCGATGGCGCCGTGGCGGTGTCCGATGGGCGTATCGTCGAGACCGGCAAGCGCGAAGCGCTGCTGGCGCGCCACGCTTCCGCCGCGCTGGTGGATGCCCGCGGCATGCTGATCATCCCCGGGCTGATCGATGGGCATAACCACCCAGCGCATTACCTCACCAAGGGCCTGCTCGACGACATCGCCACCCCGCGGCGCTGGGCGACGCGCCTATACCCGTTCGACGTCTCGGTAACGGCGGAGCAGTCGTACTGGGGCTCGATGGGCACGTTCGCGGAGATGATCCGCAACGGCACCACGTGCATTGCCGATCCGGGCAGCTACCAGCCCGAGGCCACGATCAAGGCGGCGCTCGACATCGGCATCCGCGCCTGCGTGACGCGCTCAACGCGCGACATCTCCGACCCGATGCGGCCGACGCCCGACGACCTGAATGTCTCGCCGCAAGCGGCGGTGAAAAAGCTCGACGAGCTGCGCGCCGAATGGCACGGCGCGGGCGAAGGGCGCATCCGCATCTGGTATGGGCTGCGCACCTCGTCCAACACGAGTGATGAGTTGTGCCGGCTGGTGAAGTCGCGCGCCGACAAGGCCGGGGTGGGCATCCATGTCCATCTCGCCGTCAACCCGGCCGAGACGGCCGAGGTGCAGAAGAAATTCGGCATGCGGCCGGTGGAGCGTTTCAGGCGCCTGGGTCTCATGGAAGCCAACCTGTACGCGGTTCACATGGGGGCCATCGACGAGGCCGAGGTCGAGCTGGTGGTGAAGACCGGCACCAAGATCTGCCATTGCGCTTCGGCCAGCATGTTCGGCGCCTTCGGCTGCATCGCGCACGGCAAATTCGTCGAGCTCACCGCCGCCGGCGCCACGATGTCGCTCGGCACCGATGCGGCCGCCATCAGCCGCTTCCTCGATCTGGTGCGCGAGATGTATGTCGTCGCCTGCGCGCACAAGGACGTCGCGATCGACGCCGAGGTGATGGGCGCGCACAAGGCCTTCGAGATGGCGACCATCGAGGGGGCGAAGGCGCTTCTCTGGGACGACGAGATCGGCTCCCTCGAGGCGGGCAAGCGCGCCGATCTCGTGCTGGTGCGCACCGACGGGCTCGAGTGGTATCCGCGCCCGCTGCTCAACCCGGTGGCCAATCTGGTTTATTCGTCCACCGGCGATGCGGTCGACTCGGTCATGATCGACGGCAAGTGGGTCATGCGGCAGAGAGAACTCCTCACCATCGACGAGGCGCGCCTCAAGCAGATGGTGGTGCAAAACGCGGCCGACGCTGCCCGCGGGGCGAAGATCCCCGAGGAGCAGCGCTGGCCGGTGCATTGATCAATCCAGGAAGGAAGACATGAGCTCGAACGGCAGTTACCGCCTTGGCATCGACATCGGCGGCACCTTCACCGACTTTTGCCTGATGAATGAAGCCAACGGCGTGCTCATGTCGGTCAAGGTGCCTTCGACGCCGAGCCATCCGACGCGCAGCGTGCTCGAAGGCATCAAGGTCTACGCGGAGCGCTATCGCGTGCGCCCCGAGGCGATCCGCTATTTCGCCCATGGCACGACGATCGCCGTCAACACCGTGATCGAGCGCAAGGGAGCCCGCACCGGCCTGGTCGTCACGGAGGGCTTCAAGGACATCCTGAATCTCGGCCGCTCGCGGCTGCCGGACATCTTCGACTATTTCACCGAGAAACCCGAGCCCCTCGTCGCGCGGCGCCACGTAAAAGAGATTGGCGAGCGCATGCTCAAGACGGGTGTTGCGTATAAGGCGCTGCCCGAGGCCGAGGTCATCCAGGCGGTGAAGGAACTGATCGCCGACGGCGTCGAGGCCGTCACGGTGTCGTTCCTGCACTCGTACAAGAATCCGGCGCACGAGCAAAAAGCGAAGGAGCTCATCCAGCGGCATTTCCCGCAGGTTTACGTCTCGGTGTCCTCGGAGATCTGGCCGCAGATCCGGGAATACGAGCGCACGCTGGTCACCACCATCAACGCCTTCGTCGGCCGCAAGATGGCGACGTATTTCGAGTCGCTCGAGAAAGAGGTGGCGGCGGCCGGCGTGAAAGCGCGCTTGCTGTCGACCAAGTCGAATGGCGGCATCATGACCGCGGCGAGCGCGCGGCAAGTCCCGGTCGAGACGCTGACCTCCGGGCCCGCTTCCGGCGTCATCGGTGCCCGCTATGTCGGCAACCAGGCCGGCTTTTCGAAGCTGATCGGCATCGACATGGGCGGCACCAGCACCGAGGTCGCGGTGATCGATGGCGACATCCGCTATTCGACCGAATCGCACGTCGGCGACTTCGACATCATCATGCCGGCGGTCGACGTCTCCTCGATCGGCGCGGGCGGCGGCTCGATCGCGTGGACCGACGCCTCGGGCGTGCTCAAGGTCGGCCCGAAAAGCGCGGGCGCCGAGCCAGGCCCGGCGTGTTACGGCCGCGGCGGCACGCTTCCCACGATCACCGATGCTTATGTGGTCATGGGCATCGTCGACCCGGCGAAATTCCTTGGCGGCGAGCTCAAGCTCGATGGCGCCAAGGCGGGGGCCGCGATCGACGCGATTGCCAAGGTCGTGGGTCTCGACCGGCTGAAGACCGCCGAGGCCATCGTCCAAGTCGCCACCTCCAACATGTATTCCGAGCTGGTGCCGCTCATGGCGCGCAAAGGGGTCGACGTCTCGGAATTCGCGCTCCTCACCTACGGCGGTGCCGGGGCCACGCACGGCTTCATGCTGGCGCGCGAGGTCGGCATCCAGAAAGTGTTCGTGCCGCTCTCGCCTGGCACGCTCTGCGCGCTCGGCTCCATGGTGGCGGACGTGAAGAGCGACTTCATCGCCACGGTGCACCAGGCGCTCGACCCGAATGCGCGCACCGAAGAGCTGGGCGAGATCCGCAGGGCGTTCGACACCCTCCAGCAGCGCGCCGCCGCCTGGATCCGCTCCGAAGGCATCCATGTCGAGGAGGAGCGCATCGCCAAAGGCGCCGACGTGCGCTACCTCGGCCAGTCGTTCGAGATCGCGGTCGACCTGTCGCACGTCGATCTCGGGAAGCCCGACGCTGCGCGACAGATCGCCCAGGCGTTCCACAAAGGCTATGCCGCGATGTACGGCCAGGCGGACCAGGACGCGCCGATCGAGATCATCAACGTGCGCGCCACCGCCATCGGCATCACCGCAAAGCCGCCGATGGCGCCGATCAACGAGCGCGAGCTGCAGGGCGCCGGGCGCAAGGCGCAGCCTGCGACACGCCGCAAGATCTACTTCGACGGCAAGTCCCTCGATACCGCGGTGTTCGAGAGAAGCGCGCTCGCCTGGGGCCATGAGTTCGAAGGGCCGGCGATCATCGATCAATACGACACCACGGTGTTCGTACCCGAAGGCTTCAGCGCCCGGGTCGACCGGCTGGGCAACATCATCGGAGAGCTGAAATGAACGCGCGCAATCCCATCGCCGAGAAAAGCACCGACAAGGTGTTCCTCGAAATCCTGAACAACCGGCTGAACGGCATCACCAGCGAAATGGGCCACATCATCCACAAGGCGTCGTTCACGCCGTTCATCAAGGAGGCGTGGGACTTCGGCGAGGCGCTGGTCAACCTGAAGGGCGAGATCTTCAGCTACCCGAAGGACATCGGCGTGGCCTTCATGGCCACCGCGCTGATGGACGAGCTGGTCGAGCGCTTCCAGAAGGACTGCGAGCCGGGCGACGTGCTCATCTGCAACGATCCCAATAACAGCGGCGGGCTGTGCACCCACCTGCCCGACATGCATCTGCTCAAGCCGATCTTCTGGAAGGGCGAGCTGCTGTGCTTCTCCTGGACCTTCATCCATTCCTCGGACGTCGGCGGCCTGGTGCCGGGCAGCATCGCGCCTTCGGCGTACGACATCTTCCAGGAGGGGATCCGCATCCCGCCGATGAAGCTCTACAAGCGCGGCGAGCTGAACAAGGACCTGCTGGAGGTGTTCCTCGCCAACGGGCGCATCCCGTTCTACAACTGGGGCGACCTCAAGGCGCTGCTGTCGGCGATGGACATCGCCGAGAAGCGCCTGCTGCAGACCATCGAGAAATACGGCGTCGAGCGCGTGCGCAGCGGCATGGAGGACCTGCTCGCGTGGGGCGAGGAGCGTGCGAAGCAGATCATCGCCAAGATCCCCGACGGGGTCTACCAGTTCCACGACTACATCGAGCTCGACATCACCGGCGAGCCGCCGGCGCGCATCAAGCTGCGCCTCGAGATCAAGGGCCAGGACCTGCATCTGGATTTCACCGGCACCGATCCGCAGGTGCGCGCGGCGCTCAACCTGCCCACCGACGGCAAGAACCACCATTTCATCAATGCCGCGGTGTTCAACTTCTTCCATAGCGTCGACAAGAGCGCGCCGCTGAACCGCGGCATGGTGCGCCCGGTGCGCGTGACCATTCCGCGCGGCACCATCATCAATCCGGAGAAGTACGCCGCGGTGGGCGTGCGCTTCGCCACGGCGGTGCGCGTGATGGACATCATCATCGCGGCGCTCTCGCTCGCGACCGATTCCGCCGCGAGCGGCGTCGAAGGCAGCGGCATCCTGCCGGCAGCAGGCTCTGGAATGCTGGGCGTGAGCCTGCTTTCCTATATCGACCCGCGCACCGGCGAGACCAAGGTCAATGTGCTGCAGCCGATGTGGGGCGGCTCGGGTGCGCGCCCGACCAAGGACGCGATCGACGGCGCCGATTTCGCCGCCGGCTTCATGCGCAACATCCCCGCCGAGACCAGCGAGGCCGAGATGCCGATCCTGGTGCACGAGTACCGCCTCTCCTCCAAGGCGCCGGCGCCCGGCAAGTACCGCGGCGGACTGGGCATCGACTTCGCGTTCCAGGTGTTCGCCCCCAATGCCATCGTGACGGCGCGCGGCATGGAGCGCTTTCTTTTTCGTCCGTGGGGACGCAAGGGCGGCAGTGCTGGCACCCTGTGCGAGACGCTGATCAATCCCGGTACGCCGGGCGAGCGCTCGATCGGCAAGGTCACCAGCGCATTGCATCCGAACCCAGGCGACGTGGTGGCGATCAACACGCCGGGCGGCGGCGGCTTCGGCGATGCTTTCGAGCGCGACCCGGCGAAAGTGCTGAAGGATGTGTCCGAAGATCTCATCACCCGGGAGATCGCGAGGCGCGATTACGGCGTCGTGATCAGCGCCGATCTCAAGGTCGATGAAAAGGCCACCGCAGCGCTGCGGCAGGACCGCCCGCCCCGGGGCAAGGTGGCGGAGTTTTCCTACGGGCCGGAGCGCGACGCCTACGAGGCGGCGTTTCCACCGCAGGTGCAGGACGCTCTGGTGCAGGCGCTGCTGAGCGTTCCCGCTTCGCAGCGCCAGTTCTACAAGTCGCGCGTCTGGGCGAAGGTCACGGACAACGGCAAGGCGCGCCACGCGAAGGCGAAGCCCTCGGAGATCCCCGCGATACTCGAGCAGTGCCGCAAGGAAGTGACGCAAGTGGTGGTATGACCGCGCTCGCGGCGGCCTTGAAGGAGGGCGGGGCGAATTTCTTCGTGTATTTGCCCGACGTCATCCTGTTCAAGACCTATGCGCTGCTCGCAGCGGATCGCGAGGTGCAGACCTTCCTCTGCTCGCGCGAGGACGAGGGCATTGCCATGGCAGCCGGGGCTTACCTCGCCGGCAAGCTGCCCGTGGCGATGATGGAGGGCTCGGGGCTCGGCTATTCCGGGCTGATCCTCGCGCGCGCGCAATTGCAGCGCACGCCGATGCTGCTCCTTGCCTCGCACAACCGTGCGCTCGGCGAGGCCTACGATTATCACGCGGCCGGTTGCATGGCCTCCGAAGCGATGCTCAAGGGGATGAACATTCCCTACGTGACCATCCAGGAGGCTTCCCAGATTCCGACGCTGGTGAAGCAGGCGCTCATCACCGTCAAGGGGCAAAAGACCGCCGTGGGCGTGCTCGTGCCGGGCTACGTGGTCGAGGCGCCCGCATGACGCGCCAGGACGTGGTGAATGCGCTGGTGGCGGTGCGCGGCGACGCGCCGGTGATCTCTGGTCCCGGGACGGTATCGCGCCTTCTCTTCGTGACGAAGCACCAGCCGGCCACCATTTACCAGATGGACCTTGCGTATGCGACGTCGATGTCGCTCGGCGTGGCGCTCGCGCGCCCGGACCGGCATCGCGTCGTGGGCATCGAAGGCGACGGCTCCATCATCGCAGCGCTCGGCGTATTCACCACCATTGGCCGGCATCAGCCGAAAAACCTGGTCTCGATCATCGTCGACGATGGTGTCTACGGCAGCGTGGTCGACGGCACGCTCCCGACCGGCACGGCGAGCGGCACCGACCTAGCTGCCGTCGCCAAGGGCTGCGGCATCCGAAATGTGGTGACGGCGAAAAACCAGGACGAGGCGGCGAGCGCCATGCGACGCGCCTTCGCGGAGCCCGGGCCGTGGGTGATCGTCATGAAGGTCGACAACAGCGACCGCATGCTGATGCGCGAGCAGCGCGGCATCATTTCCTACGACATCGTCGAGACCGCGGCCAGCTACCGCCGGGAGCTCGCTCGATGATGCGGCTTGCCCTTCTGCTGTTGTTTTTCGTAGGTACCCCAGTGCTGGCGCAGAGCTGGCCGCAGAAGCCGCTGCGCATCCTGGTGATCGCGACCCCCGGCGGCTATCCGGACATCGCCGCCAGGATCCTGGCGACGCATCTTGCCCCGCTCCTCGGCCAGCCGGTACTCGTCGAGAACCGCGCCGGCGGCGGCGGCAACATCGCTTCCGCGGCGGTGGCGAAGGCGGCGCCGGACGGCTACACGCTGCTGCTTACCGGAAACAATCACGCCGTGAATCCCACGCTGCTGCCCGATCCGGGCTTCGATTACGACAAGGACTTCGCGGCCGTCAGCATGGTTTCGCAGGCGACCATGATTGTCCTGACGAGCCCGACGCTGCAGGCGAAGACCGTGTCGGAGGTGATCGCGCTGGCGAAAAGCCGGCCGGCGCAATCGATGGCGCTGTTCTCCGGGATCGTCGGAACGCCGAACCATCTCTCCGCCGAACTCTTTGCGCAGATGAGCGGGGTGGATTTCACCTTCGTCACTTACAAAGGCTTCACGCCCGCGCTGGCCGACCTGCTGTCGGGACAGCTGCACGTCGCCATCGTCTCGTTGCCCACAGTGCTGCCGATGGTGAAAGCCGGCCGGATTCCGGGAATCGCCGTGACTCGCGCGAGTCGCTCGGTGTTTCTGCCGGACGTGCCCACCGTGTCGGAATCCGGGCTACCCGGCTTCGACGTGAACGCCTGGGTGTGCATACTCACGACGGGAGGCACACCGCGGTCCGTAGTGCAAAGGCTCAATACCGAGATTCGCAAGGCGATGGCGCTGCCCGAGGCGCACAACGCTTTCATGAACCAGGGCACGGAACCATGGACCACCGAGCCGGACGAGCTTGAGGCCTATATCAAGACCGAGACGGCGAAGTGGCGATCGGTGCTTAAGAATGCCAGGGTGCGCGACTAGCGGCACCGGGCACGATGCAGGGACAACCCACCTTCAATCAGGAGGAAATATGAAACGGCTCTTCCACTTAACAGCGATGCTGGCCTTGGGGCTCGCGACGCATTTCGCCCATGCGCAGGCGCAGGAGATCAAGATCGGTGTGATCTACACCGTCGAGGGGGCGTGGGGGTCCTACGGGCAGAAGTCGTTCCGCGGCATCCGCATGTCGGCCGAGGACATCAATGCGAAGGGCGGCGTCAACGGCGCCAAGATCAAGCTGATCGAGTACGACAACCGTGCCAGCCCGAACGAGCTGCCGAACATCGTGCGGCGCCTCGCCACCGTGGATAACGTCCTCGCCATCATCGGCCCGAACACCAGCGGCGAAGCCGAGATCGTGTTCCCGATCGCGAACCAGCTGAAAGTGCCGGCGCTCGGCACCTCGGTGGCGAAAGGCGGCATCCTCGACAAGAACCGGCCCTGGGCTTTCCGCAATGTCATGCCGGATGACCAGAACACCGCGCCGGTCATCGCCGCGGTGGTCAAGGAAAAGAACATCAGGAAAGTCGCGCTGATCATGGACGTCAAGGACCCGGTGAGCAAGTACATGGGCGGCGTGTTCTGGCCGGCGCTGTTCGACAAGATCGGCGTCGAGAATCTCACCAAGAACGATCCCGTGACCTTCCAGTCGGGCGATCCGAGCGTCACCGCGCAGGTGTCGAAGCTCAAGGCGATGAATCCCGACGCCGTGGTGTTCTCGGCATCGCCGGGCGATGCGGCCAAGATCGCGATCGAGATCCGCCGCCAGGGAATGAAGCAGCAGCTCCTCGGCAGCGGCGGCCTGTTCGGCGACGAGTTCCTGAAATCCGGCGGCGCCGCCGTCGAAGGCACCATCACCGCGGCGCAGTTCTGGCGGGACAATCCCGATCCCAAGGTTCACGCCTACGTATCGTCGGTCGAGAAGCGCACCGGCGAGAACGCCGTGCTGCATGAGGCCTATGCCTACGACGGCCTGATCACCGTCGTCGAGGCGATCAAGAAGGGCGGCGTCACCAACCAGCCGGCGGATCTGGAGAAGGACCGCGACCGTATCCGCCAGGCCCTGAACGGCATCCAGGTCACCGGCATGTCGGGCGTCTATTCGCTCAAGGGCGATACCGGCGAGGTCGACCGTCCGATGATGAAAGCGGTGATTTCCGGGGGCAAGTGGACGCTGACGCCCATTAAGTAGCGGGCGGCGCGGTTGGACCTGCTTCTCCAGCAGCTCTACAACGGCGTCCTCATCGGCAGCACCTACGCGCTGGTGGCGCTCGGGTTCACGCTGGTGCTGGGGACGCTCGACCTGCTGAACTTCGCGCACGGCGAGACCATCATGCTGTCGGCGTACGCCGGGCTGGTTGCCCTGCTGGCGAGCGGTGGCAGCGTGCTGCTCGCCATCGCGATGGCCATCGCCGTGGGCGCGCTCCTCGGCCTGATCGTCTACTTCGGCTCGTTTCGCTTCGTCAGCAAGAAATACTGGACCGCGCCCGCGCTGAGCACGGTGGGCATCGCGCTCATCCTGCAGACCGGTGCCGCGCGCCTCTGGGGCACCGACCAGAGGGCGGTGCCCGATCCGCTGGGCGACGCGCACCTCCAGCTCGGGCCGATCATGGTCGGCCTGTCGCATCTGGTCATCCTGGGCGTGACCCTGGCGCTGATGGCGGGGTTGCACGTCCTGCTGCGGCACACGCGCCTTGGCAAGGCGATGCGCGCCGTCGCCGAGAACCATGTCACCGCCGCGCTGCTCGGCGTGCCGGTAGAGCGCACCATCGCCTTCACCTTCCTGATCTCCGGCGTGCTCGCGGGCGCAGCGGGCTCGCTGACCGCGCTCGTCTATCACACCATCACGCCGTTCATCGGGCTGAACATCCTGCTCAAGGGCATGACCGGCATGGTGATCGGCGGCCTGGGCAACGTGTACGGCGCGATGTTCGGCGGCGTGCTGGTCGGCGTGCTCGAGGTCCTCGCGGTGAGCTATCTCTCCAGCTCCTACCAGGACGTGCTGGTGTTCGCCGCGCTGATCGCGGTGCTGATGTTCAAGCCCGCCGGCTTGTTCGGCGTCCAGGTCCGCGACCGGGCCTAGAGCGCTTCGATGTTCAGCGTCTTCGCGGACAGCGTACTGATCGGCATCGGCATCAACATGCTGCTGGCACTCGGCCTTTACTTCACGCTCGCCACCGGGCAGTTCTCCGTCGGGCACGGCGGCTTCATGGCGATCGGCGCCTATGCGGCGTCGATCCTGACGGTGAACTTCGGCTGGCCTCTGGTCCCGGCGGTGCTGTGCGGCGGCGTGGCGGCCTTCGCGATCGGAGTGCTGATCGGCCTGCCGGTGCTGCGCTTCTCGCACCTGTACCTGGCGATGGCGACCTTCGGCTTCGGCGAGATCGTGCGCGCCGCGTTCTCGGTCGTCGACTACGTCGGCGGCGTCGGCGGCATGCGCGGGATGATGGGCACCACCGCGCCCATCGTGCTCGGCCTGGTGCTCGCCGCCGTAGCGTTCTCGTGGCTGCATTCGCGCTCGCGCTGGGGCCTGGCCTGCGACGCCATCCGCCAGGACGAGGACGCCGCCGCGGCGATGGGCATCGACGTGCGCCTCAACAAGGTTCTGGCCTTCGGCGTCGGCGCGGCCATCACGGGAGTCGGCGGCGGCCTCTATGCGCATCACTTCTACTTCATCGAGCCGACCACCTTCGGCCTGCACATGTCGGTGGCGATCATCCTGTTCGTGATCTTCGGCGGCATCGAGACCTTCTGGGGCGCGATGCTCGGCGCGGCGGTGCTTTCGCTGCTGCCGGATCTGTTCCGCTTCCTCAAGGACTGGTATCTCTTCATGTACGGCCTGCTGTTCGTGCTGCTGATGATCTTCCGGCCGCAGGGCGTGCTCGATCGCGCGGCGCTGCGCGCGCTGAGGAAGAAGCTGTGGCGGTGATCCTTCGGCTCGAGGGGCTGACCAAGCGCTTCGGCGGCCTGACCGCGGTCGACGCCGTCAAACTGTCGGTTGCCGAAAACAGCGTGCACGCGATCATCGGGCCAAACGGCTCGGGCAAGACCACGCTGTTCAACCTCATCAGCGGTGCCGTCGAAGCGACCCAGGGCCGCATCGTCTTCGACGGCCAGCCGATTGAGCGCCAGCCGGCACACGCGCGTGCGCGGCTCGGCATCAAGCGCACGTTCCAGAACATCCGGCTGTTCAACGATCTCAGCGTGCTCGAGAACGTGAGGGTCGGACAGCATCCGGTCGCGATCACCGGCTTCAGCAGCCTCTACCGCATCTGGAGCGCGCAGGAGCGAGCGCAGCGCGAGGCGGCCATGGAAATCCTCGCCTCATTCGGCCTCGAATCTCTGGCAACGCGCCAGGCGGGCGAGCTCGCCTACGGTCCGAAGCGCCTGGTCGAAATCGCGCGCGCGGTGGCAAGCGCACCGCGGCTGCTCTTGCTGGACGAGCCGACTTCGGGCATGAACCCGCGCGAATCCGCGGAGGTCGTGGCGGCGGTGCGCAAGATCGCGGCGCGCCAGACGACGATTCTGATCATCGAGCATCACCTGCCGGTGGTAAAAGATCTGGCCGAGCGGGTCACGGTGCTCAATTTCGGCAAGAAAGTGGCCGAGGACACACCGGCCGGCGTGCTGAGCGACCCGGCGGTGGTCGAGGCTTACCTCGGAAGCAGCGCCGAAGCATGAGGCTGCTCGAGCTGAAAAAGGTCAGCGCGGGCTACGGCCAGACCGCGGTGCTGCGCGACGTAAGCCTCAATGTCCTGGCCGGCGAAGCCGTCGCCATCATCGGCGCCAACGGTGCCGGCAAGACTACGCTGCTGCGCTGTATTTCCGGGCTGCTCCACGCAACCCAGGGAAGCATCCGCTTTGCCGAGCGCGACATCATCCGGCTGCGGGCCGACCTCATCGTCAACCAGGGCCTGGTGCATTGCCCGGAAGGCCGCGCCATCCTGCGGCGCATGTCGGTGCTGGAGAACCTTGAGCTCGGCGCCTACCGGCTGAAGGAGCCCGGCGCCGCGGACCTCGAGCGCGTCTACGCGTTGTTCCCGCGCCTGCGCGAGCGCCAGCAGCAAGCGGGCGGCTCGCTGTCGGGCGGCGAGCAGCAGATGCTCGCCATCGGTCGCGCGATGATGGCGCGGCCGCGCATGCTGATGCTCGACGAGCCGTCGCTCGGGCTCTCGCCCCTGATGGTGCACGAAGTGTTCAAGGGCCTGCGCCAGCTGAAGCACTCCGGGCTTTCCATTCTGCTCATCGAGCAGAACGCCCACGCCGCGTTGAAGTTTTCCGATCGCACCTACGTGCTCGAGCACGGTCGCGTCACGCTCGAAGGCGAATCCGCCTCGCTCGCGGCCGACCCGCGAGTGCGCGAAGCCTATCTCGGCACCGCCTGAGCATGCCCAAGCGAGTCCACTACCACCGCAACGGCAAGAAGCGCCAGCGCGAATACGACAAGTCCTCGCGCACCAAGGCCGCGATCCTGCGCGCGGCGTTGCGCGAGTTTGCGCGGCACGGCATCGCCGGCGCGCGCGTCGACCGCATCGCGAGGGCCGCCGGGGTCAACAATCACGCGCTCTACTACCACTTCGGCAACAAGGAGGCCCTGTTTCGCCTGGTCCTCGAGCTCGGCTACAAGTCGTTCCGCGCCAACCACGCCTCCCGAGTCTTCGACGGCATGGATCCGGAGGCCGGGGTGGCGAACATCGTCGCCGACGTGTTCGATTTCGTGCAAACCTCGCCCGAGCACATGGCCGTAGCGATGGAGGTGAACCGGCATCGCGGCGCGAACCTCGACGCCGAAGGAAGCCGGCAGGTGCGCGCGGCCGCTGCACCTTTGCTGTCGGATCTCGAAGCGGTGGTGCGGCTGGGCAAGGCGCAAAAGCGTTTTGCGGCCAGGACCAATGCGCAACAGCTTTACTTCACCATCTTTGCCTTGTGCAGCTTTTACTTCAGCAACGCCTACACGGTTTCTGCCGTCGTGGGTCGCGATCTTCTGGATCCGGCGGCAATCGCGGAGCGGAAGAGGGAAATCGGCCGCTTCGTTCTGGCAGCGCTCAGGCCATGAGCGTGTTTTCCTCCGCGGAATTTACCGCGCGCTTTGAACGACTTCGTACGGCCATGCGTATGCACGCAGTGGACGTCATGATTCTCGACGACTGTGAAATCCTCGCGTACTTCACCGGCCACGAGACCACGCTCAACCTCTATCGCGCCTGCATCGCGCCGCGCGAGGGACGGCCGGTCATGGTGCTGCGGGCGCTCGACGCCGAGCCCTTCCGCAGCCAGTCGT
>Ga0209131_1000752_pt1 | contig 22822 bp, 24 predicted proteins | sample GraSoi_2013_40cm_FD_185826 | JGI IMG/M metagenome (GOLD analysis project Ga0209131, IMG submission 185826) | Grasslands soil microbial communities from the Angelo Coastal Reserve, California, USA - Sample 9_17_2013_40cm (SPAdes) (version 2) | ecosystem: Environmental > Terrestrial > Soil >... | reverse complement strand
TATGCGCAGCTGCTGGGGCGCGGCGCCGAACACGCCACCATGCGCACGCAGCTCCAGGAGGCGCGCTGGCTGCTCAAGAGCCTGGAAATCCGCAATGACACCCTGGTCAAGGTGGCGCGCTCGATCGTCGCGCGGCAGAGCGCGTTCCTGGAGCGCGGCGAGGAATTCATGCGGCCGATGATCCTGCGCGACATCGCCACCGCCATCGAGATGCACGAATCCACGGTGTCGCGGATCACCTCCGGCAAGTACATGCACACGCCGCGCGGCGTGTTCGAGCTGCGCTATTTCTTCTCCAGCCAGGTCGAGGGCGCCGGCGGCGGCGGCGGCACCTCCTCGACCGCCATCCGCGCCAAGATCAGGAAGCTGATCCGCGAGGAAGCGCCGGCCAATCCGCTGAGCGACAGCCGCATCGCCGAGCTGCTGTCGGCCGAGGGCATCCCGGTCGCGCGCCGCACGGTAGCCAAGTATCGCGAGTCGATGGGCCTGGCGCCCTCCAACGAGCGGCGACGGCTCCGTCCGCCATGAGCCCAACGGCACAGCATCCCCACGTATCACGACAAAGGAGTAGCCCATGCATTTGAGCGTCACCGGCCATCATGTCGAGATCAGCGCCCCGCTGCGCAGCTACGTGGAGAAAAAGCTCGAGCGCCTGGTGCGCCACTCCGATCACGTGATCGACGCCCATTGCGTACTGACGGTCGAGAAGCTCCAGCAGCGGGCTGAGGCGACACTGCACCTGCGGGGCGAGACCGTCCATGCGCTGGCCGAGGACGCCAACATGTACGCGGCGATCGATGCGCTCGCCGACAAGCTCGACCGGCGGGTGCGCAAGCACAAGGAAAAGATCTCCGATCATCATGCCGCCGAGGCGCAGAAGGGCGCGCGCGTCTGAAGGCCGGCGGCGGCCGGCGCGCAGGCGATCTGATGCAGCTCATCATCCTCAGCGGCCTGTCGGGAGCGGGCAAGAGCGTGGCCCTGCACATGCTCGAGGACCTGGGCTACTACTGCATCGACAATATCCCGGCAGCCCTGCTCAAGGCCTTCATCTCGCACACCGTGCGAAGCGGCGAGAAGGTGTATGAGCGCACGGCGATCGGCCTGGATGCGCGCAACACGGACGCCGAGATCGCCTCGGTCCCGACGCTGGTGGATGAACTGAGGCGCAGCGGCATCGACTGCGAGATCCTGTTCCTGGTGGCTGGCGAGGAGGAACTGCTACGGCGCTTCGCCGAGACTCGCCGCGCCCACCCTCTGAGCCGCCAGGGCGAGAGCCTGCGCGAGGCCATCGCAACCGAGCGCCGCCTGCTCGAACCGATCGCCAATCGTGCCGACCAGGTGATCGACACCTCGCGCCTAGGGGTGCACGACCTGCGCGACCTGATCAACCGCCGTGCCGGCCCGCAGGCCAGCGACCGGCTCTCGCTGCTGTTCGAATCCTTCGGCTTCAAGTACGGCATTCCCGGGGATGCCGACTTCGTCTTCGATGCCCGCTCGCTCCCCAACCCGTACTGGGACAAGTCGCTTCGTCCCCTCACTGGCCTTGATCCGGCCGTCATCCGCTTTCTGGAGCAGCAACCCGCCGTGGGTGCGTACATCGATGACGTGGCGAGTTTCCTGGAGACGCGTATTCCCGTCTACCGCGAAAGCGCGCGCCGTTACCTCACGGTCGCGGTCGGCTGCACCGGCGGCCAGCACCGCTCGGTGTACATCACCGAACGGCTCGCGGAGCGCTTCGCGCGCACCCTGCCTGAGGTGAGCGTGCGCCATTCGGCCCTGCCGCCGACCGTGCGCTGAGCGGCACGGGGGCTACGATTCCTCAGGATTCCAGCGGCGAAACTCGAGCAGGTCGCCGGGCTGGCAGGCGAGCGCGGTGCAGATCGCCTCGAGCGTGGAGAAGCGGATCGCCCTGGCCTTGCCGGTCTTGAGGATCGACAGGTTCGCCACGGTGATGTCGATTTGCGCCGCGAGTTCGGTCAGCGTCATGCGCCGCTCGTGCAGCATGTCGTCCAGGTTCACCAGGATGGCCATATCAGACCGTGCCTTCGAGGTCGGCGCGCATGCGTGCGCCCTGGGCGAACACGCCCGCGAGCACGAACAGCAGCAGCACCGCCAGCCAGGGCGCGAACGAGAACGCGCCGATCCGCCCCTGCTCCCACACCGCCGCTGCGATCGCCGCGACGATGAACCGCAGGCCTTCCAGCCCCAGCACCCGCCACGCGATCGCCTCCAGCCGCTGGGCGTTGTCGAGGATGAAAGGATCGCCGACGCGCACCGTGTCGATGATCGCCAGGAGCCGGCGCAGGATCGTGTGCACGATCGCCGCGCCGACCACGCCGACAACGACGATCACGCGCAGTCCGAGCCCGGCCAGCGGATGCGCGTGCACCAAATCGAAGCCGAGCGGACGCTGCGGCCAGCCGGCAATGAAAAAGCTCCAGGCCAGCAGCGCGGCGATGGCACAGGCATAGACGATGTTGAGGACCATCAGGCCGCGGACGACAGGCCGGGCGACGCTGAGGGCTTGAACGCTGGTTCGGGTCACGGACAGTCTCCATATATATCGCAAAACGATATTGTACACATCGATAAACAATATGCAACACTAGCCATAACGCTTGGCGTTAAAACCCCCCTTCAGCCGTTCCGCGACCCGCGTGTCGCGATGCTCACCCTGAATCTCCATCGGCCCCGTTCACACCGTGCCACCCGACCCGCAGCGCTTCTTGAGCTCGGCGCGCGGTACCGAGCTGCTAAGATTGCCGGAACACGGACATTCGAATTCGCCTTCGGAGGCCCTCCCTTCGAATGCGGCGTTCGGAACAAGTTGGGGGGTGTCGCGTGCGAAACTTGCTGTCGATCGCTGCATTCCTGGTGCTGGCAGGCGTTGCATCCGAGGCCGCGACGCCGCGTGTCGACGCACGCATCTCTAAATTTGCGCGCCTTCCGGATTGGAGCGGATTGTGGGTCAGCGCGACCTTTGACGTCGGTATCTCCGGTCGTGTGAAAGGTGGTGAAGACGAGCTCAAGGCAAAACTGCAACTGACCAGAGTGCCGCCATACAACGCGGATTGGGCGGAGAAGTACCAGGCGGCGCTCCAGGACAAGACGGCGCTGGCGCTCCGCGCTTCGACTTTCAAGGTGTGTACGCGCAGTTTCCCCGCCGTGATGGAAGCGCCCTGGCAATTTGAATTTGCAACGATGCCGGAGGAAACGCTCCTGGTTTTTGAGAACGGCCAGGTCCGGCACGTCTACACCGACGGTCGCTCGCACCCCGCCGGCGACGATCTTTGGCCTACACCACTGGGCGATTCCATCGGGCACTGGGAAGGAAAGACCCTGGTCATTGACACCGTGGCACGTAGCGCCTCTGAGCCGCTGGCACCGCGAGCCTGGGTGGCAATGCTCAGTGAAGGCGCCCATTTCACCGAACACGTGCGTCTCCTCGATAAGGACACGCTCGAAGACCAGATGCGTATCGACGATCCGGCAGCGCTGGAATCACCCTGGACCTTGACGCTGCGGTACCAGCGGGTGACGGAAATGAATCGCATGATTCCAACCAACTGCGCGGAGAATGATCGCAATCCCGTGGTGGACGGAAAGATGCTGATCTCGAATCCATAACGGGGGCCAATTCATGGGCAGGTATTGCGCACGGGACATGGGGCGCAGCGACAAGCGCTGGTTCGCAGGGTTGCTGGCCTGCGCGCTCATGTGGCCCGCGATGGCACATCACTCCGGCGCCATGTTTGACGACAAGGTATCGGTGACGCTGGCCGGCACTGTCAGGCAGTTTCAATGGACCAACCCTCACTGCTGGATACAGGTCCTGGTTGATGAAAAGTCCGGTCCGGCGGAATGGAGCGTCGAGATGGGTTCACCGTCGCAACTGTTTCGCGGCGGTTGGAGACCGACATCCGTGCACGTCGGCGACAAGATTGCAGTCATCGTTCATCCCATGCGCGACGGAACCAAGGGCGGATTGTTCGTATCGGCGACGCATGGGGACGGAACACCGTTCGGAAGCGCCGGCCGGTGAGCGCGCGCCAGGCACACGGTTAACTCAGGTCGGCGTGCTGATGGTAAAGCCGATCCACCGGCCGCAAACCGCGATTGCGATCCACAGACCCAGTGACAATCCCCCGGCGAGCCGTGCGCGCCAGGGAGTCTGCGCCGGCGTGTGCCAACCAGCCGCTCCCCTGCCCAGGACCAGGTGGTAGGCAACCATGTTCAAGCCGGCCAGGGCAATTAATGCGACCTTGAGCTGGAAAAAGCTGTTGTGGGCGTAGACCGTCGCATTCGAGGAAAAGAGCAGTCCCCCGGTGAGGGCCGCAACGACAAAGGCAGTCCAGGTCACCGGCAGTGCCAAGGCTGTCGTCTGCGTGACGCTGCGGTCGCGCGAGGTCAAGCCGATCAGGCGCAGATCGACTATCGCGATTGAACCGATCACGAGTGTCAGGGCAAGCACATGGATGCACTCGATCCATGGAAACAGACTCTCTCCCTCACGGATTGCGGTTGCTATCGCGCTGTCGTGCAGGAATTGAAGAAACATCTGCAGCATTTCAGTCGCCCTGTACATAGGCGATCCAGCGGCCTGCGAAGATGATCGCAGTCCACAATGACAGCGAAGCCGTAGCCAGGAACCAGACCGCCCGACGTCGCCACTTTTTCAGACTCCAGAAGTCCGCTTCCCTCTGCAACGGGATCTGGCAGACAAGCGTGACGCTCGCAGCCGCAATCAACAGTCCCATTTTCAGCAGGAACACGGGGCTCTTGAGCACACGCGCCGGCTCCCCGACGATGAGCGTCAGACCGGTCACGAACAGCACCGGGAGCGACCACCAGAGCCAAGGCAGATAGCGGCGGGTGACCGATCCCATCGCCAGCTCGCGCGCGCCGACTCCAAGAAAGCGCAGATTGACCACGAGCGCGGCGGTTATGACGGCGGCGACGGCCAGAATATGCATGGTCTGTACGGTTGGAATGATCCATGCCACCGATGTGATCGTATGGCTCACAGGCGTGGCCGCGAGCCAACTGCAAAGTGCATCCAGCCGGTTCGACATCCTGCTCAAGTCCCGGGGCGACTCTGATTGGGGTACCAATAGGTCACGTGGCAAGCCTCACAGGCCTCGTCGATGACTCCACCGGCGTCCATCAGGCCCTGCGCGTCCTTCGCGTCAATCGCCTTCAATGCCTTGAGGCCCGCATCCTGCAGCAAGCCTACAAACAGGATGAAGTTCTCGTGGTTCGCGTCGATCCGTCTCTGAATCTCGGCGGCGGGAAGTTCACCGTGACCGGGCGGCGAATGACCTCTCCGGACCAGGCGCCCCGGGACACGAAGAAGCTGCGCAGCTCCCAGCAGGTTAATGGCATCAGCGCGAACCACCCGCCACTCCGCCTCGGTGCGCGGCCGACGGTCTTCTGTACCCGAGGGTGACTCAATGTAGGCCACTGAACCCCACAGGGCGTCGGCCGCTGGATCGATCCTGCCGTCCATGACTTCCTGGATTGTGGCCGTTGAATCAGTCAGCGGAGCAATTGCCACGGCGCTCGTCGGCGCCACGGGCGAACAGGAACTGGTCCCGAAGACCAGCGACAGGCCCAGTGCGGACAAATTGCGCCTCAATGTGCACGCTGAGAACAGCATGGCCGAGACCTCCATTCCGGGAACTGTAGAAGGAGCGGGTGGCTGGCCTCAACCCGAGCGCTTGGCGCTGTAGCCACGCTCCACGAGTTCCGCGACCAGCGTATCGCGATGCTCGCCCTGGATCTCGATCACCCCTGCCCGCACCGTACCGCCCGATCCGCAGCGCTTCTTGAGTTCGGTCGCGAGCGCGCCAAGCTCGGCTTCGCTCAGTGCCAGCCCGCTGATGACCGACACGACCTTGCCGGCACGGCCCTGCGTGGAACGCCCGACCCGCACCTTAGCCGGGTCGCTGCGCCGGACGGTGCTCACGTCGGCGCTTGGCGGGCCGACCACGGCCCCGCGCCGGCGCCCAGTGCGCCGGCATCCGCGACAGCGACGGCCGTCATGTCGACGATGCGGCGCACGGTGGAAGACGGCGTCATGATATGCACCGGCTGGGCGATTCCGAGCAGGATGCCGCCGACGATGACCCCGCCGCCGGCCGCAATCCGCAGCGCGTTGTAGCACACGTTGGCCGCATCGACGTTGGGCATGATCAGCAGGTTGGCGTCGTGCCTGAGGCGGGAATTCGGGAACTCATTTTCGCGGATCGCGCTCGACAGGGCCGAATCGGCGCGCATCTCGCCGTCCACTTCCAGATCCGGCGCGCGCTCGCCGATCAGGGCCAGGGCCTCGCGCATCTTGCGGGCCGAGGGCGCCGTGGAGCTGCCGAAACTCGAATGCGAGACCAGTGCCACATGGGGCGTCAGGCCAAAGCGCGTCACCTGCTCGGCCGCCAGCAGCGTCATCTCGGCAATCTGTGCCGCATCAGGGTCGCGATTGACGTGCGTGTCGCAGAAGAACAGTTGCCGGTCATTGAGGATCAGCATCTGCATGGTGGCCACGGTGCTGACCCCACTGCGCAAACCGATGACCCGGCGCACGTATTTGAGGTGATCGAGGTAGTCGCCGACGGTGCCGCACAGCATCGCATCGCCGTCGCCGCGGCGCACCAGGATGGCGCCGATGAGCGTGGTACGGCTGCGCATCTCCTCCATGGCGAGCGCGCGCGAGACCCCGTCCCGGCAGGCCAGCTGGTAATACTCGGTCCAGGCGTCGCGGAAGCGCGCGTCGCTCAGCACGTTCACGCCCTCACAATTCTCGCCCAGCCGCAGGCGCAGGCCGAGCTTCTCGATCCGGGAGGCAATCAGGTCCGTGCGGCCCACCAGGATCGGATGCGCCAGGCCTTCATCGACCACCACCTGCACGGCCTGCAGGACGCGCGGGTCCTCGCCCTCGGCGTAGATCAGGCGCTTGGGCCGGCGCTGTGCCGAGGCAAACACGGTGCGCATCGCCGAGGCCGATTGATAGACATAGTGCGTCAGGCTGGCCCGATAGGCGTTGAGATCGGCGATCGGCCGCGTGGCCACGCCGCTGTCCATGGCCGCCCTGGCCACGGCCGGCGCGATGGTGGTGATCAGGCGCGGATCGAATGCCCGCGGGATCAGGAACTCGGGGCCAAAGGTGGCGCCGCTCTCGCCGTAGGCCGCGGTGCAGACATCGGACTGCTCGGCCTGCGCCAGCTCCGCCAGCGCGTGCACGGTCGCGAGCTTCATCGCCTCGTTGATCACCGTCGCGCCGACGTCGAGCGCGCCGCGGAAGATGAAGGGGAAGCACAATGAATTGTTCACCTGGTTCGGATAGTCGGAGCGGCCCGTGCACACGATGCAGTCCGGCCGCACGCCCAGCGCGAGTTCCGGCCGGATCTCGGGCTCCGGATTCGCGAGCGCCAGGATCAGCGGGCGCGGCCCCATGCGCGCCACGTCCTCGGGCTTGAGCACGCCGGGACCGGACAGGCCCAGGAAGATATCGGCCTCGCCGATGATCTCCGCCAGCGTGCGCTTGTTGGTGGCCTGGGCGTAGCGGAGTTTCTCGGCGTCGGTCTTCGGGCGGCCCTGGTAGACCACGCCGCTGCTGTCGGAAATTGTCACGTTGGCCTTCTTCAGGCCCAGCGCCACGAGCAGATCGAGGCAGGCGATCGCGGCGGCCCCGGCGCCCGATCCGGCCACCTTCACCTTGCCGATGTCCTTGCCCACCACCTTCAGGCCGTTGAGCACCGCGGCGGCCACGATGATCGCCGTACCATGCTGGTCGTCGTGAAACACCGGGATCTTCATGCGCTCGCGGAGCTTGCGCTCGATGTAGAAACATTCCGGCGCCTTGATGTCCTCGAGGTTGATGCCGCCGAAGGTGGGCTCCAGGGACGCGACGATGTCCACCAGCCGGTCCGGATCGGTCTCGGCGATCTCCAGATCGAAGACATCGATGCCGGCGAATTTCTTGAACAGGCACCCCTTGCCTTCCATGACCGGCTTGCCGGCCAGCGGCCCGATGTTGCCCAGGCCCAGCACCGCCGTGCCGTTGGTCACGACCGCCACCAGATTGGCGCGCGCGGTCAGGCTGGCCGCCGCGAGCGGATCGTCCTTGATGGCGAGGCTCGCGTAGGCGACGCCGGGGGAATAGGCCAGCGACAGGTCGCGCTGGTTCGTGAGCGCCTTGGTCGGCGTGAGCGAAATCTTGCCGGGAGTCGGCAGGCGGTGATAATCGAGTGCCGCCTTCTTGAGTTCCTCTTCCACGTGCCCCCCGCAACTGCAGCGCGCCACGTTCGGCGCGGCGCCAGGGGAGCTATTGTGGCAGCCGCGGCCCCATGCAGCCAGCGGCGGGGGTCAGCCGCCCGCGAGGCGCGCCTGCCCGCCTTCGAGCGTCAGGGTCGGCAGCATGATGGTGCGGGCCAGCTCGCCGCCGCCCAGGAATTCCATCAGCTCGTCGGCTTTCGCCATCGCATCCTTCAGGCCGAGCGCGATCAGCTCCCGGGTGAAGCTGGCCTCGAACATCAGGTAGCTGGCCAGCTGCGCTCCGGCCGTGCCGCGCGCCCCCATGACGCGCAGCAGTGTGCGCAATCCGCGCGGCAGGCTGCGCGTATGGCGCATGGCGATGAGCCGCAGATCCTCGCTCGGCGCGATCATCAGCGTCGCCACCTTGTGCACGCCGGGCACCGCCTGCGGCGCCACTTCCGCCACATGGTTCAATCGCACGACGTGCTCGACGTTGGCGTAGATCTGGTCCATGAACAGCGTATCGAGCATGTAGCCAAACAGCTGTCCGGGCGTCGGCGCCTCGGCGACCGTGCGTGCCCGGTCGCTCACGCCGGCGCCCAGGTGCGCGCGCACGCCAATGATCAGGAGCCGGTCGGCGCCCAAGTGAATCGCCGGACTTAACGGCCAGAGCTGGCGCTGCGCGCCGTCACCGTAGTACTCGCCATCGAGGCTGACCGGCGGAAACAGGAAGGGCACGGCCATGCTCGCCATCAGATGGTCGACCGTCAGCGACTCACGCCGGCCGAGACGCTGATGGCGTTCCCAGTCGGGCAATTCGCTCTGGCCGTCGAAGAAGGCGACGGAGGCGGCGCTGCTGTAACTCGTGGCGCACAGGGCGAGGGCCTTGAGGGCGCCGCGCTTCACGCTGGTGCGCAGGTGGCTCCAATGGATGCTGCGCTCGAGCAGCTGGCGGAGCGGCGTGTTGTCGAACAGCGCCCGTGGCGGGGGCAGGAGCAGGCCCCCCGACATCAGCGACAACGCCCAGTGCATGCCGGAGCGCAGCATGCTCAGGGGGTCGGCGTAAAACACCTGCTCGACGTGAAAATTCGCCCATACCTTCTCGAGCGCGTCGACCGCCTTGTGCCAGCGAAACGCCTCCGCGGCCAGTACCGTGGCGGCGACCGCGCCGGCCGAGGTGCCGACGATGATGGGAAAGGGATTGGGTGAGCGTGGCATCAGATTGGCGATGGCCCGCAGCACCCCGACCTGGTAAGCCGCGCGCGCACCGCCCCCTGGAAGCACCAGGCCGACAGTGCTCCCGACCCCTGCCCCGGGACTCAGTGACGGAGGTGCGTTCACGCGCATAAGATAACCGGAAATCGTGGAGCCCTGACATGAACCGAAGTCTCGTTTTGCGCCTAAGCGCCCTGTTCCCGGTGCTGCTCGCAGCGCTCCTGTCCTTAGGGGTGCCCGCGGCGGCCTCCGCCGATCCTGCGATGGGCACACCGGCGCCGGCCTTTCGCCTGCAGGATCAGCATGCGGCCTGGGTGAGTCTGGCCGACCAGAAAGGCAAGTGGGTGGTGGTCTACTTTTATCCGCTGGACGATTCGCCCGGCTGCACCACCGAAGCCTGCGATTTCCGCGACAATATTTTCGCGTTCCGCAAACTGGGCGTGAACGTGCTGGGCATCAGCGTGCAGGACGTGGCCTCGAAGAAGGAGTTCGCCACCAAGTACAGCCTGCCCTTCTCGGTGCTCGCCGACACCGACAAGTCGGTCGCAAAGGCGTACGGCGTGTTGAACATCATCGGCTTTGCCCGCCGCGACACCTTCGTGATCAACCCGCAGGGCCGCATCGCCAAGCACTACGCCGGCGTCGATCCCAAGACGCACTCCGCCCAGCTGCTGGTCGATCTGCAGACCCTGGTCAAGCCCGCGGGCTGAACAGCAGGCGTCTGCGTCCCATGCGGAGGTTCATATGAGCAAAGGGCAGTGGCTTCTTGCAGTCTATTCCGGTGCGGTAACCGCGATACTCGGCGTCCTCCTGCTGCATGGCCTCCAACACTCGAGCCGGCAGTCGCTCGAGCAGCTGACCGTTCAGCGCATCAATATTGTTGAGCCGGATGGCACGCTCCGGCTCGTGATCTCGAACCACGCCGAGTTGCCGGGAATTATCGTGCACGGCAAGGAGCGGGCGTTCGCGCGGCCTCAGGCCGGGATGATTTTCTACAACGACGAGGCCAGTGAAGATGGCGGCCTGATCTTCGGAGGTCATCTGAATTCAAAAGGCGAGGTCGAAGACTCTGGCGGAAGCCTGTCCTTTGACAAGTACGGCGCAAATGAGGTCGTGCAGCTCATCGGGGTTGACGACAAGGACGATCGGATGTCCGGCCTGAGCGTGACCGACAGTCTGACTGGCGACGACAATCGGGAGCGAGTCTGGGTCGGCCGACGGGGCGACGGCACAGCCACTGTGCGGCTCATGGATGGCCGCGGCCGCCAGCGCATCCAGATGCAGGTGACGGCAGACGGCACCCCCAGCCTCAGCTTCCTCGACGGTGATGGTAAGGTTTTGAGGAAGTTGCCGTGATACCTCGCGATCCCGCGCCGCCATAGGTGCCCCGTCTGCGGCCCGCAGCCCCGGGTGCGCACGGTTAGCGCTGCGTCACCCGCACGATCTGCATGGAGTTGGTGCCCCCGACGATGCCGGTCATGTCGCCCTTGGTGAGAATCACCAGGTCGTTGATTTCCACCAGGCGCAGCCCCAGCAGCTGATCGAAGATGGCGTGATACAGCTGCTGCGGATCGGTATGCGTGATGTCGAAGGGCACGGCGTAGACACCGCGGTAAAGCGTCACGCGGCGGCGCGTGACCGGGTGGCGCGTGAAGGCAAAGATCGGAATGTCCGCGCGGATCCGGCTCATCCACAGCGGCGTGAGGCCTGATTCAGTCAGTGCGACGATGGCGCGGACGCGCAGGTGATTGGCGGTATACATGACCGCGCGCGAGATGGCCTCTTCGGTGTTGCTGAACTCATCCTCGACCCGGACCACGCCCGGTGGCGCTCCGAGCTGATATTTTTCCGCGCCGCGGATCACGTCCGCCATCGCCTGCACGGCCTTCACCGGATACTTGCCGGCCGCGGTCTCGGCCGAGAGCATCACGGCATCCGTGCCGTCGAGCACCGCATTGGCGACGTCGCTCACTTCGGCGCGGGTCGGCATCGGATTCTGGATCATCGATTCCATCATCTGCGTGGCCGTGATCACCACGCGATTGCGGGCGAGCGATTGGCGGATGATGGTCTTCTGCAATCCCGTCAGTTCGGCGTAGCCCATCTCGACACCCAGATCACCGCGCGCGACCATCACCGCATCGGTCACGGCGAGGATCCCGGCCAGGTTGTCGAGGGCCTCATGGCGCTCGATCTTGGCGACCACGCGGGCTTCGCCCCGCCACTTGCGCAGTTCGCTCTGCGCCCGGCGCATGTCATCCCCGTCGCGCGCGAATGAAACGGCCAGGTAATCGATGCCCAGCTCGGCCGCCAGCTGCACGTCCTCCAGATCCTTCTCGGTGAGTGCCGGTGCGGAAATGCCGCCGCCCTGGCGGTTCAGGCCCTTGCGGTTCGAGAGCTCCCCGCCCACGCGCACCACGCAGTAAATGCGGCTGCCGGCAACCCGCTCCACCCCGAGCACGATCTGGCCATCGGCGAGCAGCAGGTTGTCCCCGGCGCGCACGTCCGCGGGCAGATTCTGGTAGGCACAGCCGACTTCGTTGATGTTGCCCGGGGCAGATTCTGGTAGGCACAGCCGACTTCGTTGATGTTGCCCGCGGAGGCGTCGAGCGCCGTATCGAGCGCAAACGGCGCGCCCTCGACCAGCTGCACGCAACCGGTGGCGAAACTCTCGATGCGGATTTTCGGGCCGGCCAGATCGGCCAGTATGCCCACGTTGCGCCCGGCGGTGAGCGCGGCGGCGCGCACCAGTTCAACGCGCCGGCGCTGCGAGTCGCGCGTGCCGTGGGAGAAATTGATGCGGGCGACATCGAGCCCCGCCTCGATCATGCCTGCCATCACGGCAGGATCATCGGTGGCCGGGCCCAGCGTGGCGACTATCTTGGTGCGGCGTGCGGTGTCCATGGCGGATCGATCATACTCCGGCGCGCGATTGCAGCATGGCGACCGCCGGCAGCGTCTTGCCTTCCACGAATTCCAGGAATGCGCCCCCGCCCGTGGAAATGTAGGAGATGCCGTCCGCGACGCCGTATTTCTCGATGGCCGCCAGCGTATCGCCGCCACCGGCGAGGGAGTAGGCGGCGCTGCTGGCGATCGCATTGGCGATGGCGCGCGTGCCTTCGCCGAACTGATCGAACTCGAACACGCCGACAGGGCCGTTCCACAGCACCGTACCGGCCGACTTGATCAGCGCGCTGAAATGCTCGGCCGTGTCGGGTCCGATGTCCAGGATCATCTCCTCCGCAGTCACTTCGCCGACCGCCCGCACGTCGGCGTGCGCCGTGGCGGCAAATTCCCGGGCCACCACCACGTCGGTCGGCAGCGGAATGGCCGCGCCGCGCGCGCGGGCGCGCTCCAGGAGCCGTCGCGCCATGCCGAGCATTTCAGTCTCGCACAGCGACTTGCCCACCTGCACGCCGCTGGCCGCCAGGAAGGTGTTGGCGATGCCGCCGCCGACGATCAGCATGTCGACTTTTTCCAGCAGCGTTTCCAGTACCGTTAGCTTGGTCGAGACCTTGGATCCGGCCACGATCGCCAGCAACGGGCGCGCCGGCTTCTTCAGCGCGCGCTCGAGGGCCTCGAGCTCGGCCACCAGGAGCGGTCCGGCGCAGGCCACCGCCGCGTAGCGGCCGATGCCGTGCGTGCTGCACTCGGCCCGATGCGCGGTGCCGAAGGCGTCCATGACGTAGATATCGCACAGCGCAGCGATGCGGCGCGCCAGCGCTTCATCATCGGATTTCTCGCCCTTGTTGAAGCGCACGTTCTCGCACAGCACCGCGCTGCCCGGCGCGCACTCGACGCCGTCGAGCCAGTTCGTGGCCAGCGGCACGGGCGCGCCCAGCAATTCCGAAAGCCGCACGGCCACCGGCGCCAGCGAGAATTCCGGCTCGCACTTGCCTTCCTTCGGGCGCCCCAGGTGCGAGAGGATCATGACTCTTGCGCCTTTCTCGAGCGCCATCCGGATCGTGGGAACGGCGGCGCGGATGCGCGCGTCGCTGGCGACCGCGCCGTCCTTGATGGGCACGTTCAGGTCTTCGCGAATCAGCAGCCGCTTGCCCGCCAGCGCCAGATCCGCCATGCGCAATATCCCCATGGGTAGGACGCCCGGAGCTTCAGGCCGCGCGCGACCAGGCCAACGTGGTATCGAGCATGCGGTTGGAGAAGCCCCACTCGTTGTCGTACCAGGCGCAGACCTTCACGAGGTTCCCCTCTATGAGGCGCGTCATGGTCGCATCATAGGTGGACGACGCCGGGTCGTGGTTGTAGTCGATCGACACCAGCGGCGCATCGGTGTACGCCAGGATCCCCTTGAGCGGTCCGCTGCTGGCGGCCGCCTTGATCAGCTTGTTGATTTCCTCGATCGTCGTGGCACGCTTGGGTGTGAATGTGAGGTCCACCAACGAGACGTTGATGACCGGAACGCGGATGGAGAAACCGTCGAGCCGGCCCTTGAGCTCAGGCAGTACCAGGCCCACCGCGGCCGCGGCACCGGTCTTGGTCGGGATCATCGACATCGTGGCCGAGCGCGCGCGGCGGATGTCCTCATGGAACACGTCCGTCAGGCGCTGGTCGTTGGTGTAGGCATGGATGGTGGTCATCAGGCCGCTTTGTATGCCGACGCCGTCGTTGAGCACCTTGGCGAGCGGCGCCAGGCAGTTGGTGGTGCAAGAGGCGTTCGATATCACGGTGTGCGTTGATTTCAGCACATTGTGGTTCACGCCGTAGACGATCGTGGCGTCCACGTCCTTGCCGCCTGGGGCGGAGATCACCACTTTCTTCGCGCCGCCCGCCAGGTGCTTGCCGGCATCCGCCTTGGTGGTGAAGAACCCGGTGCACTCAAGCACGAAATCGGCACCCATGGCGCCCCAGGGAATCTGCGCCGGGTCGCGCTGCGCGACGACCTTGATGCGATCGCCGTTGACGATGATCGAATCGCCCTCGACGCTGACCTCGCCCGGAAACTTGCCGTGGGCCGTGTCGTAGCGCGTCAGGTGCGCATTGGTCTGCGAATCGCACAGGTCGTTGAGGGCCACGATCTGGATTTCCTTCTGCCGGCCGCTCTCGTACAAGGCCCGCAACACGTTGCGCCCGATGCGGCCGTACCCATTGATGCCAACCTTCACTGCCATGTCTGCTCCCTGAAAAAATAAGCGCGCGCCGGCGCGTAGCCAATCCGACTCATGGTATCGAACTTGATATGGCGTTGAGCACATTTTCTGCGGTCAAGCCGAATTTCCGGAACAGCTCCGGTGCCTTGCCGGAAGCGCCGAACTCGTCGATGCCCAGCACACGGCCCTGGCTGCCCACGTAACGCCACCACAAACCGGTGGCACCCGCCTCCACCGCGAGGCGCCGGACGACCTTCGCCGGCAGCACCGCTTCGCGCCATGCAGCATCCTGTGCGTCAAAGACCGCGCTGCAGGGCATGGACACCAGGCGCACGCGCGCACCGCGGCCCTGCGCCGAGCGGATGGCCTACCGCGGCCCTGCGCCGAGCGGATGGCCTCGTGCGCGATCGACACTTCCGAACCCGTGGCAATCACGATGAGTTCGGGCGTACCGGCACAGTCGAGCAGCACATAGCCGCCGCGGGCAATGTGTTCGGGGTCGATGGCGGAGCTCAGCTGCGGCAGGCCCTGGCGGGTCAGCACCAGGCAACCCGGGCCGTCGGTCCGTTCGAGCAGCGCGCTCCAGGCCACCGCCGTCTCGAGCATGTCCGCCGGGCGCCACAGATGCAGGTGCGGCATGAGACGGAGGCTCCCCAGGTGTTCGATCGGCTGGTGCGTCGGCCCGTCTTCGCCCAGTCCGATCGAATCGTGCGTGTAGACCAGGATCACGCGCTGGCGCATCAGCGCCGCCATGCGCACGGCATTGCGCGCGTAGTCGGAAAAGGTCAGGAAAGTGCCGCCAAAGGGAATGAAACCGCCGTGCAGTGCGAGCCCGTTCATCACTGCCGTCATGCCGAATTCGCGCACGCCGTAATGCAGATAGCTCCCCGAGACGTCGGCACGCGTAATGACCCGCGCCCCCTGGCGCAGGGTGTTGTTCGAACCGGTGAGGTCGGCCGAACCCCCCAGCAACTCGGGCAACCCGTCGCCGATGAGGTTGAGCACTTGCTGTGAGCAGACCCGTGTCGCCTGCGGGGCCGTGATCGCCGCCGCTGCCGTATACAGCCGCGCGCGCGCCTGCGGCCAGTCCGGGGGCAGCTCTCCTTTCATCCGGCGCGCAAGTTCCGCGGCGAGCTGCGGGTACTCGTTCTGGTAGCGTGCGTACAATTCCTGCCAGGCGAGTTCTGCCGCGCGGCCGCGCGCCTTTCCATCCCAGGCCGCGCGCAGGGTGTCCGGAACCACGAAGGGCGGGTCGGTCCAGTTCAGGAGCTTGCGCACCGCGGCAACTTCTTCGACGCCGAGCGGCTCGCCATGCGCCTTGGCGGTACCGCCCCGCGTCGGCGCCGGATAGCCGATCACCGTGCGGCAGCACAGGAGCGAGGGGCGCGTCGTGTCCGCCTGGGCCTTGCGGATCGCTGCGGCCACGGCCTCGCCGTCCTGGCCGTCGATCGCTGGGATCACCTGCCAGCCGTAGCCCTCGAAGCGCCTGGCCGTGTCGTCCGCGAACCAGCCCGCAACCTTGCCGTCGATGGAGATGCCGTTGTCGTCGTACAGGGCGATGAGTTTGCCCAGTCCCAGCGTGCCGGCCAGCGAGGCGACCTCGTGCGAGATGCCTTCCATGAGACACCCATCGCCGACAAACACCCAGGTATGGTGATCGATGACGGCCAGGCCGGGGCGATTGAACTGCGCCGCCAATACTTTTTCCGCGAGTGCGAAACCGACCGCGTTTGCAAGTCCCTGGCCGAGCGGTCCGGTCGTGGTCTCGATGCCGATCGCCAGCTCGTGCTCGGGATGCCCGGCAGTACGGCTGCCGAGCTGGCGGAAGTGGCGGATCTCTTCCATCGCCAGCGGGTAGCCCGTCAGATGCAGCAGCGCATACAGCAGCATCGAGGCGTGGCCGTTGGAAAGCACGAAGCGGTCGCGGTTCCACCAGCGCGGGTTCGCCGGGTTGTAGTGGTGGAACTCCCGCCACAGCACCTCGGCAATGTCCGCCATGAAAGCACGAAGCGGTCGCGGTTCCACCAGCGCGGGTTCGCCGGGTTGTACTGGTGGAACTCCCGCCACAGCACCTCGGCAATGTCCGCCATGCCCATCGGCGCACCTGGATGGCCGGAATTGGCCTGCTGCACGGCATCCATGGCCAGGACGCGAATGACGTTGGCGAGCTCGCGGCGTGTGGGCATGGGCTTCTCGTCTGATGGGGCGCGCATTGTCCCCGAGCCGCGCCGCTGCGGCAATTCCCCGGCGCCGAACGAGGTCCCTTACCGCGCCCAGCCCTGAGCGCGGGCGCGCTCCTCGCCGGGCGCATCGAGCGCCTCGCCATCCATACGCTGCCCGACCGCGTGCATGAGTGCCGCCGGCCACTCGCTGCCGGCCGTCCGCAGGTTGCCCGCGGCGCCGGGCCCGGGCAGAGCGGGGGCGATATTCTCGATCACCCACTCAGACCCGCTGCGGCAGGCGAGACCGGCGCTGCCCTGGGCCTGCACCAGGAAGGTCCGGCACATCCGGCCCCCGTGCTCGCGAAAGCTGAGCCCAATCCGTACAGCGGCGTCCGCGGGCTGCGAGTTCACGAGCGCGGTGGACAGCGCCTGCGCGACGCTGCCGCGAGCGAGCAGCTGGCCGTTCTGCAGCGCGAGGCCGCCCCCACCGGGCGTACGCCACAATGCCACCGCAAGGACCCCGGTCAGCAGCAGGCTGGCCGCCAGCGCCGCCGGTAACGCCCAAAAGCGTGGAGCCTGGGGCTGCGATCGGCCCCGATCACGCCAAAGGCTGAGGGTCGCCACGGGAGCCGCACCGGCGGGGGCCGTGCGCGCCGTCTGTAGCAGCCGTTCCGGCACAGGCTCGGCCAGCCGCCGGTCAAGGCTCACCAGCAGCCGCGCGCGCAAGGCGCGCTGCGCCGCGACGCTCCGTGCCAGTACCGGATCGGTGGCCATCGCCCGCTCAAATTGCGCCCGCGCCCCGGCGTCCAGTTCGCCGTCCACGTAAGCCATCATCTGTTCATATTCAGGCGTCATGCTCGCACCTTGAAGTCCTCCAGCATCCAGGCTCAGGCCAGCGCCGTGGCCAGCGCCTCGCGGCCGCGCGCCAGCCGGCTGGTCAGTGTCCCCACAGGCACGCCCAGCGCTTCGGCGGCCTCCTTGTAGGACAGGCCCTCCACCAGCACCAGCAACACCGCCAGGCGCTGCTCCTCGGGCAGCTGATGGAGCGCCGCCTCGATCGCCAGCGCCTCGAGCGGATCGCTGGCACCCGCGTCCGTGATCTCGACACCCGCCTCCTCGGCCAGCAGCACTTCGCCCCGTCGCCGGCGTGTCCGCAGCTCGTCGATCCACGCGTTGCGCATGATGCCAAACAGCCAGCTGTCCAGACGCGTGCCCGGCTGCCATTGCCGCCAACGCTGCAGCGCGCGCTCGAGCGAGAGCTGCACGAGATCATCGGCATCCGCGGCAGCCCGTGCGAACCCGCGCGCCACGCGCCGCAACCGCGGCAGCAGGGCGACGAGCTGTTCGCGAAATGCGGCCAACTCCGCACTCAGCTCAGCGCTCATAGGGGTATACGTCCGGCGTCCGGCATTTCTTCCCGCGATTGCTGGATTGATTCCGCCGCGTGAGACGTTAACTTAGCAGCCATGTCACCTACACCACCAGTCACAGCGGGGATCAGCGCGCGCCGGCGCCGCGCCGCCGTGCTGATCCTGACGGCGCTGGCGGGCCGGGTCGAGGCGCAAATCGGCCTTCCGACCCTGCCGACGGTGCCGACCGTGCCGGTGCCCGTGCCCTCGCCCGCTCAGATCCTCGATCGGGCCACGCACGAGCTCAGCGACACCCAGGACCGTCTCGTCAAGATGCTGACCGGGGCCAGGGCGGCCGCGGCGCGCGCGCTGATACGGGAGCACGGCGCGCTCATCGAAGCGGACCCGGATGGCGCCCCGATCGTGCGCGCCGAGCTGCTGGCCTATGCTCCGAACGTCGCCAGCCTGCACAGCGCCATGGCCGCGGGATTCGAGATCGTACGCCGCGCGGCGCTCGGGGGACTGGACGGAGAACTCGTCACCTTGCGCGGACCGCCTGGCATGTCGACCCGGCGTGCCCTCAAACAGCTGCGCCGCATCGATCCCGCGGGAGACTACGACTACAACCACATTTATCTGCCCAGTGGTACCGCGCTCGAAGCCGCGCCGATCGCGGCTGGGGCTGCGGTGCCGCCCGCGCCATCGGCCGGTGCGCGCATCGGGATGATCGATTCCGGCGTTGATCTGACTCACCCGGCGCTGGCGCACAGTCACGCCGAGCAGGCCGGATGCGGCGGGCACGCCGTTCCGGCCGCCCACGGCACGGCGGTGGCCTCCCTGATCGCCGGCAGCGCGGCAGAGTTTCGCGGCGCCCTGCCGGGCGCGCGCTTGCTGGCGGTCGATGTCTATTGCGCGGAGGTCACGGGCGGATCCACGGACCGCGTGGCCGCGGCCTTTGCGACTCTGACGGGGGCTGGAGTGGGGGTGATCAACGTCAGTCTGGTGGGACCGCGCAATGCCACGCTGGCACGGGTGGTGGCCGCCGTGCAGGCCCGCGGTGTACTGGTGGTCGCCGCCGTCGGCAACGACGGCCCGGCCGCGCCGCCGCTGTATCCGGCCGCCCTGCCCGGCGTCATCGCCGTCACGGGTGTCGATGCCCGTGACCGCGTGCTGCCCGAGGCGGGGCGCGGTGGCCACGTGGTCTTTGCAGCGCCCGGTGCCGACCTGCGCGCGGCTGACCTGACGCACGGCTATGCGACGGTGCGGGGCACGTCCTACGCCTCACCCATCGTGGCAGGCCTGCTCGCAGGGCTCCTGGGCCCGGAGCCCGGCAGCGGCACGCACGCGCTGCAGGCCCTAACCCTCACGGCGCGTGACCTCGGCCCACGCGGCCGCGATGCGATCTACGGTTTCGGATTGGTGGGCGACGCGGTGCGCACCGCCAGCCCGAAGTGAGCATTGCCCATAATCTCGGCCCGACGCCGGCACGGAAGAAAGGCCCAGCGCCGGTCGTTGTACCTGTTGAAGGCCGAGACAGTTCCCGGCCGCAGACAGGAGTAGACCCATGAAGACCAAGTACTCGATCGCCGCCCTGGCGGTGGCCCTGAGCCTCACCCTCGCGCCCGCGTATGCCCAAGTGCTGGGCGGCGCAGTCGGCGGCGCGCTGGGCGGCTCTGCCGGCGGCATGCTCGGTGGCGGCCTCAGCCCCGGTGGTGTCGGCGGCATCGCCGGCAATGGCACTATCGCCGGCGGTGGTAATTTCGGCGGGGACCTGGGTGGTGCCCTGAACACCACGCACCAGGTTGGCACGCAGGCCGCAGCCGCGGGCAATGGCGCCGCCAACGCCTCCCGGAACGAGGGCCAGTCGGCGGTCCGCAAGACCGACGCGACGGCCTCGGCCGCCGGACAGGCCGCGGCGAACGCATCCGCCACGGCCAACAGCGTGACGGTGCCGACGCTCCCCGCGCCGAACGTCAGCGCCAACGGCTCGGCCGCCGGACAGGCCGCGGCGAACTCATCCGCCACGGCAAACCGCATGACGGTACCGACGCTCCCCGCGCCGAACGTCAGCGCCAGCGGCTCGGGCAACCAGCAGGCCGGATTCTCCGGCTCGACGAGCCCGGTCTCCGTCGGCGGCAATGCCAGCTCTGCGCACGGCGTGAATGCCGGCGCGAATCCTGGGGTGGCCGCACAGTCGGAGCACAACGGCGCCGCTTCCGCGAGCGCCTCGCGCTGACCTCCCGGCCTCTGGCCGGTTCCAGACGCCGCACGGATCCACGCTGGGTCCGTGCGGCGCCGCTTTAGTCGCTCGCCACCGGCCGCTATACTGCCGCCCCCTTTCCAGCCGCGATCTTCCCCATGTCCAGCAGCTTCCTGTTCACCTCGGAGTCCGTGTCCGAGGGTCACCCGGACAAGATCGCGGACCAGATTTCCGACGCCGTGCTGGACGCCATCCTCAGCGTGGATCCCGGCGGCCGCGTAGCCTGCGAAACGCTGGTCAAGACCGGCGTGGTCATCGTCGCGGGCGAAGTGACGACGTCCGCCTGGATCGATCTCGAGGCGCTCGTGCGCCGCACCGTGCTGGGCATCGGCTACAACAGCTCCGACATGGGTTTTGACGGCGCGAGCTGCAGCGTGCTCAACGTCATCGGCAAGCAGTCCCCGGATATCGCGCGGGGCGTCGATCGCAAGTCCAAGCGCCGGCAGGGCGCGGGCGATCAGGGCCTGATGTTCGGCTACGCCACCAACGAAACCGACGTGCTGATGCCGGCGCCGATCACGCTGGCGCACGGACTGGTCAAACGCCAAGCCCAGGTGCGCAAGCGTGGACGGCTCCCCTGGCTGCGGCCCGACGCCAAGAGCCAGGTGACGCTGCGCTACGAAAACGACCGGCCCGTGGGCATCGAGGCGGTCGTGCTCTCGACGCAGCACAGCGATGAGATCTCCACGAGCAAGCTGCGCGAGGCCGTGATGGAGGAGATCATCAAGCCGGTGCTGCCGAAACGCTGGCTCGACAGGCGCACGCAATACCATATCAATCCGACCGGCCGGTTCGTGGTCGGCGGCCCTGTGGGCGACTGCGGACTCACCGGCCGCAAGATCATCGTCGACACCTACGGCGGCTTCGCGCGCCACGGCGGGGGCGCGTTTTCCGGCAAGGATCCGTCCAAGGTCGACCGCTCGGCGGCCTACGCGGCGCGCTATGTCGCCAAGAACCTGGTGGCCGCCGGGCTGGCCGAACGGTGCGAAGTGCAGGTCTCGTACGCGATCGGCGTCGCCGAGCCGACCTCGATCATGGTGGATGCCTTCGGCACCAGCGCGCTGTCGCGCGAGCAGCTGACCACGCTGGTGCGCCGCCATTTCGACCTCACGCCCTATGGCCTGCGCGTCATGCTCGATCTGGCGCGCCCGATCTACCTGAAGACGGCGGCCTACGGCCATTTCGGCCGTGAAGAGCCGGGCTTTACCTGGGAGCGCACCGATCGCGCGGAGGCCCTGGCGGCCGCCGGTCGCAAAATGGCGCGCCGTCGGCCGGGCAAGTCCTGATCAATTCAGGATGAGCTCGCGCACGGCGCGCGACTCCCGATATGAAGGGCCATGCCCAATTCCTATGACGTGCACGGCAAGTTCATCCTCCTGACCGGCGGCGCCAGGGGCATCGGCCGGGCGATCGCCGAATTGCTGGTGGCCAACGGTGCCGTGGTCCGGATCTGGGACGCGAGTCCGGCGCAGGTAGCCGGGGCAAGGAGCGAAATCGTCGACGTCACCGAATTTGCCGCCATAGCGGCCGCGTTGACGCGCCTTCCGAAAGCCGAACACCCTGATGTCCTGGTCAACGGCGCCGGCTACCTCGGCAAGACGCAAGGCTTCGTCGCGCACCCGTATGAGGACTGGCAGCGGATTGTGGCGGTGAACCTGGCAGGGACCCTGCGAGTCACGCAGGCCGTGCTGCCACGCATGCTCCGTGCCGGCCGTGGACGCATTGTCAACATGGGCTCGCTGGCAGGGAAAGAGGGGCTGGCCACCCTGGCGGCTTACTCGGCGGCCAGCGCAGGGATCATTGCATTCACCAAGGCACTGAGCCGTGAAGTGGTTGACCACAATGTGTTCGTCAACTGTGTGGCCCCGGGTCCCATTGATACCGACATGATCCGTGCTCTCGGTCCCGATGCCGTGAAAGCGATGATGGCCGACAGCCCGATGAAACGGCTCGGCACTGCGGGTGAAGTGGCGCAGCTGGTCGCCTGGTTATGTACGGACGCGAGCCGGTTCAACACCGGAGCCGTGTTCGACATGTCCGGAGGCCGGGCCCGGTACTGAACCTCGGCCGGCCAGGGGCGCGCTGTTGTTGTCGGGCGGTCCGCCCGGGCGCTATAATTCCTGTTCGACGTGTCGTCTGCCGGCACGCCGGTGCAGCAAGGAGCGTTGCGACAGGGAATAGCCCTGCCAGGCTTGCCGCATCGTGGCTACTGAAGCCAACGGCGCTCACTGCCTCAAGTTCAACTTAAGGAGTGTCGCACGCCATGAAAGCCACCATCCAGCCCGTGACCGAGGCCCGCGATTTCCACGTGGCCGACCCTCGGCTCGCCGACTGGGGCCGCAAGGAAATCGCCATCGCCGAGACCGAGATGCCCGGCCTGATGGCGATACGCGAGGAATTCGCGCCGCTCCAGCCGCTGCGGGGCGCGCGCATCGCCGGCTCGCTCCACATGACGATCCAGACCGCGGTGCTGATCGA
>Ga0209131_1000749_pt1 | contig 22875 bp, 19 predicted proteins | sample GraSoi_2013_40cm_FD_185826 | JGI IMG/M metagenome (GOLD analysis project Ga0209131, IMG submission 185826) | Grasslands soil microbial communities from the Angelo Coastal Reserve, California, USA - Sample 9_17_2013_40cm (SPAdes) (version 2) | ecosystem: Environmental > Terrestrial > Soil >... | reverse complement strand
CCCGCCATGACGCACAAGGAGATCGACGGCGGCGCCGAGCGCAGGATTCGCGCTGATTCCGGAGTACCCGTCCGACCCGCCGCACTGCAGACCGAGCATGAGGTGGCGCGCCGGCACGCTCTCGCGCTTCGCCTTGTTCGCTTCCGGCAGCATCTCCTGCACGCGCGCGATGCCGTTTTCCACCGCCTTGCGGGTGCCACCCTTCTCCTGGATGGTGAAGGCGCCGAGCTTGTCGCTGCGCTTGAGCTGCTGCGCCGACAGCAGATCGTTGATCTGGTTCGCCTCGCAGCCCAGGCCGACGAGCTGCGACGCGAAGAAGTTCGGATGGCGCGCGTAGCCGGCGATCGTGCGGCGCAGGAGATCGGTCGCTTCGCCCTCGCTCGCCATGCCGCAGCCGGTCTTGTGCGTGAGCGCGACGACGCCGTCGAGGTTCGGGAAGTCCGCGAGATTGTTCTCGAAGTGCCGCGCGATCATCTTCGCCACGGTCGCCGAGCAGTTCACGCTGGTGAGGATGCCGATGTAGTTCCGCGTCGCTACCCTGCCGTCGGCCCGGACGATCCCCATGAACGTCGCCGGCTGCTTTACGAACTCGGTCTCTTTCTTCAGGGACGAAAAAGCATAGTCCCTTTCGAAGTCCCCCATCGCCAGGTTGTGCACATGCACGTGCTCGCCCGCTTTGATGTCGCGCGTGGCGAAGCCGATGATCTGGTTGTATCGGTGCGCCGGCTTGCCCTTCGCGATGTCGCGTACCGCGATCTTGTGGCCGGCCGGGATCGTGACGATGGCGCGCACGCTCTCCTTCGTGACGAGCGTCCCGGTCGGGATCTCGACGCGGGCGATGACGACGTCGTCTTCCGGGTGCAGGCGGATGGTCAGGTCGGCGGCTTGGAGCATGGGATCCTCGCGTCAGTTTCGGCGGATCAGCGCTGCGTTCAACGCTGCGTATAGGTATCGAGGGCGCGTTGGGCGTGCGTTCGGACCGCCGGGACGGTCGCCTTGGCGATCACTTCCTGGATGAGCGGTCTGTACTTTTCCTTCCTGGAGACGCCCAGCGCTCTCACCATCCAGGCGACCGGGTCGCTGTTCTTGTCTATGTTCGCCTTGGGGTAGCCGGCGCGCAGCTCCTCCGCCAGTACATCCAGCACCCGCTCGTCACGCATGCCGTCGTAGAAGATTCTCTTCGCGCCCAGGCGCTTCAGCGAGAAGTCGCTGTTGCGGAGCATATTCACCACACGGTTCTCGTAGTCACCCATTTTCGGATCGAACGAGGCGCGATCGGAGATGACCGGATTCCATCTCTTGTATTCCGGCATGTCCACCAGGGCGTGCTTGGAATAGACCGCGGTGTCCCGGTACGCGAGGAACCTGTTTATCGTCGGCAGATATTTGCCGTCACCGGAGAACCCGAGCGCGCGGATGTACCAGGCGATGCGCTGCTTTTCCACCTTGTCGTCGGCCGGCGCCGGGTAATCCTTCAGCAGCCGCTGCTCGATGACGTCGAACAGGCGCGGGTCGGAAAGGCCCGCCCAGCCGAGCGCTTCGCCGTTCGCGGAGTGCTCGCCTTTGTCGCCGTTGAATATCGCGATGTAGCGTTGCACGTCTTCCTCGACGGAGGCGGCGCCGGCCGGGATCGAAAACAGCAGGGAGAGCAGGATCAGGATACGCACGGCGTCACCTCAGAAAAAGCGCCTCGGCAGCCAAAGAACGATCTCCGGCACGTAGGTGCACAGGAAGAGCGTCGCGAGCAGCGGCACCAGCCAGGGCAGGATCGCCACGGTGGTGCGCTCGATCGACAGTTTAGCCACACGCGATAGCACGAACAACACCGTCCCCATCGGCGGATGCAGCAGGCCGATCATCAGGTTGAGCACCATGACGAGCCCGAAGTGCACCGGGTCGATCCCGAGCTTCAGGCAGATGGGTATAAGGATCGGCACGAGGAGCGTGATCGCGGCGGTCGGCTCGAGGAAGCAGCCGATGAAGAGCATCAGCACGTTGGCGAGCAGCAGGAACACGTTCGGGTTGTGGGTGAACGCGAGCACCCATTCGGCGACCGCGTCGGTGACGTGCGTGACGGTCAGCAGCCAGCCGAAGATCGACGCCGAGGCGACGATGAAGAGCACCGTCGCGGTGGTCTCGATCGTGTCCATCGTCAGCTTGATGAGGCGGCGCCAGTCGAGCGTCCGGTACCACACCAGGCCCAGGAACAGCGCCCACAGCGAGGCGGCGATCGCGCCCTCGGTCGGGGTGAATACGCCCAGCGTCATGCCGCCGATCAGCATCACCGGGGTGAGCAGCGCCATGACCGCGGAGAAGTTGAAGAACTTGTCGAGCACGAGCAGCACGGCGAAGGCCGCGATGACCGCCCAGCCGCCGGGCAGTCCGGCGGTGAACAGCATCCAGGCGCCGCCCGGAACGCACGCCACCAGCACCACTTCCAGCGTCGCCTTCGCGAGCTTTCTCGCGGAGAAGGGCACGTCGCGCCCGAAATTGCGCGTGTGGGCGAAGTACGCGACGGTGAGCATCATCGTGATCCCCATGATGATCCCGGGGATCACGCCGGCGAGGAACAGCTGCCCGATGGAGACGCTCGCCATCATTCCGTAGATCACGAAGGGCAGCGAGGGCGGGATGATCGGCCCCACCGTGGCCGAGGCGGCGGTGACGCCGACCGAGAATTCCTTCGAGTAGCCGTGATCCGTCATCGCCTTGATCTCGATGGTGCCCAGGCCCGCGGCGTCGGCGATCGCGGTGCCCGACATGCCGGCGAAGATCATCGAGCCCACCACGTTGACGTGGCCGAGGCCGCCTTTCATCCAGCCCACCAGCGCGAGCGCGAAGTTGTAGATGCGGTTGGTGATGCCCGCCGAGTTCATCAGGTTGCCCGCCCAGATGAAGAACGGCACGGCGAGCAGCGGGAACGAGTCCACGCCGCCGTACATGCGGTGGATGACGACGAAATCCGGGATCGTGCCGGAGATCATCACGTAGGCGAGCGACGCCACCGCCATCGCCATCGCCACCGGCAGGCCGCTCACCATGAGCGCGAGGAAGCCGGTAAGGAGGCCGCCGCCCATCGCTCAGGCCTCGGTCCCGAATTCCGGCCGCTCGAGCACGCTGTAGCCGAGCTTCCAGTGCCGCCACGCCACCTGCAGCGAGCGCAGGAACATGAGCGAGAAGCCGAACATCATCGCGCCGAATACCCAGCCCACCGGCAGGTCGATGACCGCCATGGGCGAGCCGCCGATGCGCTGCAGGAGGAGCCAGGTGAGCCACACGGCGTAGCCGAGGAACAAGCAGCGCACCGCATCCACCAGCGTCGAGAGGACGCGTCCCAGGCGTTTCGGGATCAGCCGGTAGAAGTAGTCGACCTGGATGTGGTTGTTCTTGCGCACCGACATCGAGGCGCCGATGAACACCACGGCGACCAGGAAGTAGCGCGCGATCTCCTCGGTCCAGCCCGCGGAATCCGCGAGCACGTAGCGCGTGTACACCTGGTAGAAGACGACCGCGGCCATGATCCAGAAGAGCACGAAGGTGATCCAGTCCTCCCAGCCGTAGATCGAGATATCGACTGCTTCGTCCTCAACGTGGAATTGGCCGTCGCTCCCTATTACGTGTTCTTGTTGTTCGCTCACTAGTGGTTGTCGCGGGGTATGAACGCGCCGCTCTTGCCGACCAGGAAGTCGAGGTCCGCGCCCTGGTCGGCCTGCTGCACGTGGTCGAAGTAGAGCCGCCAATAACCCCGTGCCAGAGGGGGTCCGGGTTTTTTCCAGTTCTTTTTTCTACGGGAAATTTCTTTGTCGGATACCAGCAAATGCAGCTTGCCCTTCGCCGCGTCGAGCTCGATCAGGTCGCCGTTCTCGACCAGCGCGAGCACGCCGCCCGCGGTCGCCTCGGGCGAGATGTGCAGGACCACCGTGCCGTAGGCGGTGCCGCTCATGCGCGCGTCCGAGATGCGCACCATGTCGGTGATCCCTTTCTTCAGCAGTTTCGGCGCGAGCGGCATGTTGCCGACCTCCGCCATGCCGGGATAGCCCTTCGGGCCGCAGTTCTTCAGCACCATCACGCAGCTCTCGTCGATGTCGAGCTTCGGATCGTCGATGCGCTTGTGGAAATCCTCGATGTTGTCGAACACCACCGCGCGGCCCTTGTGCTTCAGCAGCTTCGCCGTGGCGGCGGAGGGCTTGATGATCGCGCCGCCGGGACACAGGTTGCCGCGCAGCACCTTGATGCCGGTGTTCTTCTTGAACGGCTTCGCGAACGGGGTGATGACGTCGCGGTTCCAGCACGGCGCATCCTTGTTGTTCTCCCAGATCGTCTTGCCGTTGACGGTCAGCGCCGCTTTATTCAATAAATCATTTTCTCCAAGCTCCCGCAGCACCGCGGGCAAGCCTCCCGCGTAGCAGAAATCCTCCATCAGGTATTTGCCCGACGGCATGAGGTTGAGCAGGGTATGGACGCCGCGCCCGAGGCGATCGAAATCGTCCAGGTCCAGCTTCACGCCGATGCGCCCCGCGATCGCGATCAGGTGGATCACGGCGTTGGTCGAGCCGCCGATCGCGGAGAGCACGCGGATGGCGTTTTCGAAGGCTTCTTTGGTGAGTATTTTCGACAAATTCGTTTTTGATTTCACCAGCTCGACGATCCTGCGGCCCGCCATCCGCGCGATCACGTTGCGCCGCGCGTCGACCGCCGGGTACGCCGCGTTTCCCGGCATTCCCACGCCCAGCGCCTCGGCCATCGACGCCATGGTGGAGGCCGTGCCCATCACCATGCAGTGGCCGTGCGAGCGGTGCATGCACGACTCGGCCTCGTGGAACTCCTCCAGGCCGATCTTGCCGGCGCGCAGGTCTTCCGACATCGACCAGACGTTGGTGCCCGAACCGATGTCCGTGCCGCGGAATTTGCCGGAGAGCATCGGGCCGCCGGATACGAGGATCGTCGGGATGTCCACGCTCGCCGCGCCCATGAGGGTGGCCGGGGTGGTCTTGTCGCAGCCCGCGAGCAGCACCACGCCGTCGAGCGGATTGCCGCGGATCGATTCCTCGACATCCATGCTCGCGAGGTTGCGGTAGAGCATCGCCGTCGGGCGCAGCAGCGTCTCGCCGAGCGACATCACCGGGAACTCGAGCGGGAAGCCGCCGGCGTCCAGGATGCCGTTGCGCACGTGCTCCGCGAGCACGCGGAAATGCGTGTTGCAGGGCGTGAGCTCCGACCACGTGTTGCAGATGCCGATGACCGGCCGGCCGTCGAACTGGTCCTGCGGGACGCCGCGGTTCTTTACCCAGCTGCGGTAGATGAAGCCGTAGATGTCCTGGCGGCCGAACCAGTTGATGCTTCTCCAGCCGGGCTTTTTAGCCATTCAATTCCTATTTGATCGCCTGGACCTTGTCGTAGAGCGCCTTGTCCCACGGCACGTCCTTGGCGACGAGGAACGGCGCGAAGACCTTCTTGAACGCCTCGCGGTCGGACTTCACCACGGTCTTGCCGTATTTGGTGGCGAACTCGGTCACGAGCTGCTGCTCGGACTTCGCGATCTCGGCGTTCGACTTCTCCGCGGCTTCCTTGAACACGTCCTCGAAGACCTTCCTGTCGGCGGCGGAGAGCTTGTTCCAGACGTGGCCGCCGACGATGGCGAGCAGCATCTCGGTAATGTGCCCGGTGAGGTTGATGTGGGTCTGCACCTCGTAGAACTTCTTCGCGAGGATCGTCGGCAGCGGGTTCTCCTGCGCGTCCACGGTCTTGTTCTGCAGGGCGAGATAGACCTCGGCGAAGGCGATCGGTGTGGCGTTGGCGCCCACGATCTTGGGATACATGATGTAGAGCGGCGCGTCGGGCACGCGCAGCTTCAGGCCCTTCATGTCCTCGGGCTTGTTGATCGCCTTGTTGGCGGTGGTGTGCCGCACGCCGTAGTAGAACGCCGCGATCGGCTTGTTGCCGCCCTTCTTGAAATAGCCGTCCATGAGCTCGGCGAGCACCGGGCTCTGCGAGTATTTCTTCCAGTGGTCGAAATCGCGGAACATGTAGGGCGCGCCGCCGATCGACAGCGCCGGGAACGTGCGCGCCGCGAAGGCCTGGCCGGTATGGATGAGGTCTACGGTGCCGAGCGAGAGCGACTGGTTGATCTGCGTCTCGTTGCCGAGCTGCGAGGCCGGGAACACGTCCATCGAATAGCGGTTGCCGGTGCGCTTCGCGATCTCGCCCGCCGCCCATACCGCCTGGGTGTGGTAGGGCTCGCTGGTCTCATAGACGTGCGCGAACTTGAGTTTTTGCTGCGCGAGCCCGCTCGTCGAAAAAATAAATCCAATGGTGAAAACGGCAAACGCCAGAATCCGTTTCATGCGCCCCTCCTCCTCAGTAAGTAGCTCTGCCCCCGGAAATGTCGAATACCGCGCCCGTGGAGAACGTGCAATCCCCGGACGCGAGCCAGCACACGAGCGCCGCGATCTCGTCGACCTCGACGAAGCGGCCCTGCGGAATCTTCGAGAGCATGTACTGGATGTGCTGCTGGGTCATCTGGTCGAAGATCGCGGTCTTCGCCGCCGCCGGCGTCACGCAGTTCACCAGCACCCCGGTCTGCGCGAGCTCCTTGCCGAGCGACTTGGTGAGCGAGATGACCCCGGCCTTCGAGGCGGAGTAGGCCACCGCGTTCGGGTTGCCTTCTTTCCCCGCGACCGAGGCGATGTTGACGATGCGGCCATAGCCGGCTTTCACCATGTGCGGCGCCACGGTGCGGCAGCAAAGGAACTGGCTCGTGAGGTTGATGCGCAGCACGCGCTCCCATTCCTCGATCGGGTAGTCGACCGTCGGCACGTTTTTCCCGGCGATGCCGGCGTTGTTCACCAGCACGTCGATCTTGCCCAGGTCTCTGATCGCTTTTTCAGTCGAATCTTTTACGGATTGAAAGTCTGAGACATCGACTTTCGGCGAGCCGTCCAGATCCCAGACCGCCACTTTCGCGCCCGAGTCTTGCAGACGCTTCGCGATCGCGGCGCCGATGCCCTGCATGCCGCCCGTGACCACCGCTGTGCGGCCTGCGAAATCGAGCTTATTCATATGATGTCTGACAAGGAGCGTGGCGGAAAGCGCGCAGTATAATCGCGTCCCTTCAGGGAGAGAACCCACTTCAGGGAGAGAACCCACTTATGGCAGGCAGGCTGGCAGGCAAGACGGCATTCATTACCGCGGCGGGACAGGGGATGGGCCGCGCCGCGGCGCTCGCCTTCGCGCGCGAAGGCGCCCGCGTCTGGGCGAGCGACCTGAATCCGAAGCCGCTCGCCGAGCTCGAGGGCAGCGACGGCGGCGGGGAGCACCGCATTCGCACCCGCGTACTCGACGTCACCGACGAGGCGGGCATCGCGAAGGCGGCGAAAGAGGTCGGCGAAATCGACGTCCTGTTCAATTGCGCGGGCATCGTGCAGAACGGCAGCATCCTCGAAGCCGCGCCCAAGGATTGGGACCTGGGCTTCGACGTGAACGTGAAATCGATGTATCTCGTGACGCGCGCCTTCCTGCCCGGCATGCTGAAGAAGGGCCGCGGCTCGATCATCAACATGTCGTCCGTCGCCTCGGCCCTGCGCGGCCTGCCGAACCGCTTCGTCTACGGCGCGAGCAAGGCGGCGGTGATCGGCCTCACCAAGGCGATCGCGGCGGATTTCGTGCGGCAGGGCATCCGCTGCAACGCCATCGCCCCGGGGACGGTGGATACGCCCTCGCTGCAGGGACGCATCAATTCTTATGCCGACCCGGCGCAGGCGCGCAAGGACTTCGTCGCGCGCCAGCCCATGGGCCGGCTCGGCACGGTCGACGACATCACCGGGATCCTGGTGTACCTCGCTTCCGAGGAGTCGCTGTTCGCGACCGGCAACGTTTTTTCGATCGATGGGGGAATGACGATATGAAACTGTGCCGCTACGGCAAGGCGGGTTACGAAAAGCCGGGGCTGATCGATTCGGAGAATCGCGTGCGCGATCTCTCCAAGGTGATCGACAACCTCGGGCCGAACGAGATCTCGCCGCGCGGGCTGAAAATGCTCACCAAGGTGAAGCCCGAGTCGCTGCCGGTCGTAAATGGCAGCCCGCGCTTCGGCGTGCCTTACATCGGCATCGGCAAGTTCGTCGCGATCGGCCTGAACTACTCCGATCACGCCAAGGAAGCCGGGCTGCCGATTCCGTCCGAGCCGATCGTCTTCATGAAAGCCACGACCTGCATCAGCGGGCCGGGCGACGACGTCATCCAGCCGAAGAACTCCACCAAGCTCGACTGGGAAGTGGAGCTCGCCATCGTTATCGGCACGCAGGCGAGGTACGTGGACGAGGCGAGCGCGCTCGATTACGTGGCCGGCTACTGCATCGTCAACGACGTCTCGGAGCGCGCCTTCCAGATGGCCACCAGCCAGTGGGACAAGGGCAAGGGCTTCGACACCGCGGGCCCGATCGGCCCCTGGCTTGTCACCACCGACGAGGTGACGGACCCGCAGGCGCTCGACATGTGGCTCGACGTGAACGGCAAGCGCATGCAGAAGGGCAACACGCGCACCATGATCTTCGGCTGCGCGAAGATCATCTCGCACGTCAGCCAGTACATGACGTTGCTTCCCGGCGACATCATCTGCACCGGCACTCCGCCGGGCGTCGGCCTCGGCGTCAAGCCGAACCCGGTGTTCCTGAAGCCGGGCGACGTGATGACGCTAGGAATCCAGGGGCTGGGCGAGCAACGGCAAAAGGTCGTTCCCTATTCGGCTTAGGGAGCGGTCGCCTAGTTCTCGATCTGCCAGCCCTGGTCGGCGGCGACTTTGCGGATACGCGCGATATCTTCGGCGACGAACTTGTTGAAGGACTCGCCCGTCAGCAGCACGCTGGTCTGGGAGGACTGCTCGATGTATTCCTTCCATTCCGGCGTCGCCTGAATTTTTCGCATGAGCGCGACGTAGAACGCCACCTGCTCCGCCGTGACCTCTGACGGCAGCCATACCGTGCGCGGCTGCTGGAAGAGCGGAACGTCGAGCCCGGACTCCACGCAGGTGGGGATGTCGCCCCAGCCTTGCGTTGCGGTTACCTTGGCGCTGGCTGAAAGGCGCTTCGTAGTGAAAACGCAAAGCGGCCGCTGCGTGCCGCTCTTCCATTCGCCGACGCTTTCGCTCGGGTTGTTGACGTGCGAGTCGATTTTGCCCGCGGCGAGCTCGGTCGCGGCTACGGCGCCGCTCCTGAACGGGAGGAAGACGAACTTGACCTTGGCGGTCTTCTCGATGATGCGCGTGAGAAGCTCGTCGGCGTCCTGGGACAATGCGCCGCCCATTTTCAGGTTGCCGTCCTTCGCTCCCGCCGCCTTAAGATAGTCGCGGACTGTCCGGTACGGCGCGTCCTGCTTCACCCAGAGCATGAACTCGTCCTGCACCAGCGCGGCGACCGGCGTGAAATCCGTGTGCTTGTAAGCGAGTTTCCTCACCATCGGCTGCGCCCAGGTATTCGAGGTCCCAATGATGACCTTGTGGGGATCGCCGGCGAACTGCTTGCCGTAGAGGTAGCCCTCAAGGCCGCTGCCGCCGGCCTTGTTCACGACCGTCACGGGCTGCGACAGCAGCTTGTGCTTGCCGATGATGGTCTGGATCGTGCGCGCGATGATGTCGGTGCCGCCGCCCGGCCCGGCGGTGGCGATGAACTCGATCGGCTTCGTGGGCTGCCACGCGGCGAGGGACGGACCCGCGGTCCCGAGAACCGCGGCGCCGGTCAATATAAGCGCCGCACAACGTTTATGTTTTTTCGAGAACAAGTGAATCCTCCGTTTGGTTGTCGGGCTTGCCCGCCACCGATCTCCAGTGGATGCTACGCTGGATAAGCGAGCGGTTAAGTCATAGAAAGTCATGGCAAATTCATAGATAGTCATGGCCAAAGGAGTAAGCTCGAATTGCCGACTTTTCCTCGCACCGCTCACGAGGTTTTCCATGAATAAACGAGCCGACATTCAAGCGAACCTGGAGGCATCCGCGTTCTGGATGCCGTACACCGCGAACCGCCAGTTCCGCAAGACGCCGCGGATGCTGGTGCGTGCCGAAGGCATGCATTACTGGTCCGACGACGGCCGCCAGATCCTGGACGGCTGCGCCGGGCTGTGGTGCGTGAACGCCGGCCACTGCCGGCCGAAGATCGTCGAGGCGGTGCGCAGGCAGGTGGGCGAGATGGACTTCGCGCCCACCTTCCAGATGGGCCATCCCATCGCCTTCGAGTTCGCCGACCGGCTGGCGCGGCTCGCGCCCGCGGGCTTCTCGCGGGTGTTTTTCACCAACTCGGGCTCCGAGTCGGCCGACACGGCGCTCAAGATCGCGCTTGCCTATCACCGTGCGCGGGGCGAGGGCCAGCGCTTCAGGCTGATCGGCCGGGAGCGCGGCTACCACGGGGTCAACTTCGGCGGCATGGCGGTCGGCGGCATACCGGCGAACCGCAAGGTGTTCGGGCCGGGCGTGGCCGGGGTCGATCACATCAAGCACACCCACGACCCGAGCCGGAACGCCTTCTCGAAAGGGCAGCCCGCGCACGGCGCGGACTTCGCCGACGAGCTCGAGCGCCTGTGCGCCTTCCACGATCCGTCGACCATCGCGGCGGTGATCGTCGAGCCGGTGTCGGGCTCGGCCGGGGTGCTGATTCCCCCCAAGGGCTATCTCGAGCGCCTGCGCGAGATCTGCACCAGGCACGGCATCCTGCTCATCTTCGACGAGGTCATCACCGGCTTCGGCCGCCTCGGTGCGCCGTTCGGCTCGCAGCGCCTCGGCGTGATGCCGGATCTCTTCACGACGGCGAAGGGGATGACGAACGGGACCGTGCCGATGGGCGGCGTCTTCGTGAAGGATTCGGTTTACGACGCCTTCATGCAGGGCCCCGACGGCATCGAGCTGTTTCACGGCTATACCTACTCGGGCCACCCGCTCGCCTGCGCGGCGGGGCTGGGAACGCTCGATACCTATGAGGAAGAGGGGCTCCTGACCCGCGCCGCCTCGCTCGAGAAGCATTGGGAGGGCGCGATGCACGCCCTGAAGGGAGCGCCCCACGTCGTCGACATCCGCAACCTGGGCCTCATGGGCGCGGTCGAGCTCGAGCCGCGTCCCGGTGCGCCCGGCAAGCGCGGCTACGAGGCCTTCGTGAAGGTCTTCGAGGCCGGCGTGCTCATCCGCTACACCGGGGACACGCTCGCCTTCTCGCCGCCGCTGATCGTCGAGAAAGCCCAGGTCGACCGCATCTTCGAGTGCGTACGGAGCGTGCTGGGCACGGTGCAATAAAAAAGGGGTCCGAAGACCCCTTTCAGGACGGCTTTTCCGGCTACTTCGCGGCGACGGCGGCCCTGACGACGCCCAGGCGGCGTCCCCGCGTCGCCTGCTTCAGGCGCGGCGGGGCGACCAGGTCGCGCACGAAGTTCGGCAGCGCGAACACGCCCTCGTGGGTCTCGCCGTTGTAGTAGCGCAGCTCCTGCATCTTGCGCGCCTCGATCCGGCGGTCGATCTCGTCGGCCGTGAAGGCCTTCGGGTCGAGCTTGTCGGAGCACACCGCCATCGACCAGAGCGAGCCGTAGAGCGGGATGTACATGATGTACGGGCGCACGATCCGGAACACGCCGTTCAGGCGCTGGGCGAGCTCGGCCACCCGCTCGGGGCGCGCCACCGGCGAGCCGATGTGCAGCGCGAGGGCCCCTCCGGGGGCGAGCGCGGCGCGCAGCTGCTGGAAGAACTCGGTGGAGTAGAGCGCTTCCGCCGGCCCCATCGGGTCGTTCAGGTCGAGCGCGATCAGGTCGAACTTCTCCTGGGTGTCGCGCACGAACTTCATCCCGTCCTCGACCAGGACGCGCAGCTTCGGGTTGTCGAACACCCCGTTGTGCACGGCGCGGAAGTGCTCCTTCGCCACCTCGATGACGTCGCCGTCGATCTCGACCATCGTCAGCTGCTCGACGGACGGATGCTTGAGGGCCTCCTCGGAGGAGCCGCCGTCGCCGCCGCCGATGATCAGCACCTTCTTGGGCGCGGCATGGGCGGTGAGCGCCGGGTGCACGAGGTTCTCGTGGTAGACGAACTCCTCCTTCTCGGAGGTCATGTTGAAGCCGTCGAGGCGGAACAGCTTGCCGTAGTGCGGCGTCTCGTAGATCGCCAGCTTCTGGAAGCGGGTCTGCCACTCGCCGAGCTGCTTCGTCGCCTTGATGTAGAAGCCGGTCGAGTCGTTGAGCGGCTCCATCAGCATGTGCTCGCCGCGGTCGACCTCGTGGCGCGCGATCTCGGTCGGCTGGAAGTAGCCGATCAGCAGATCGAGCAGCTTGCGCGCCTTGGCGGAGTTGTCGGCGCTGTAGTTGCAGACGTAGACGTCGAGCGTCAGCCCCTGGCGCTCGGGCCAGGTGTGGATCGCGAGGTGCGACTCGGCGAGCACCACGGTGCCGGTGAAGCCGGAGCCCTCGAACTGGTGGAAGGTGGCGTCCATGACCGTGAGCCCGGACGTCTCGACCATCTCGACGCATCTAGCGCGGAAGGCCTTGCCGTCCAGGAGGAGCTGCGGATCGCAGCGGCAGCCGGTGAGGTCACCGATGAGATGCAGACCGTTCATTTCCGTACCCTCCAAAATGCGAAAGCGCAGCCTGCCGATGAAGGAACCAGGCTGCGCTTTCCATCCGCGGCTACCGCCGCAAAACAGAGCTCTTCAATCTTGTTCAATTCGTTCAAAACCTCCTAAGTGCTGCGCTATTCGCCGCGCATTTCTGTCGACACTGCATCGATCAAGCGGCGAGCGATCGAGATTTTGCTTGGAAGTTTAGGCAATTGCAATACTTCAAACCAATTTGCTTCTTCGATTTCCGTTTCCTGCGGCCGGATTTCTCCGCTCACCCAATCGCAGACGAACGCGATCATCAGCGAATGCGGGAACGGCCACGACTGGCTGGCGAAGTAGCGGATGTTGTTAACTTGCACGCCGACTTCCTCCTCGACTTCGCGCGCGACGCACTGCTCGAGCGACTCGCCGGGCTCGACGAAGCCCGCCAGCGCGCTGTACATCCCGGGCGGAAAGTGCGGACTGCGCCCGAGGAGCAGCTCCCGCCCGCGGCGCACCAGCATCATGGTGGCGGGCGCGACCCGCGGGTAGGCCGAGAGCTTGCAGGCGGGGCACACGCGCGCGCGTTCCTCCCGTTTTGCCTCTGTAGGCGTGCCGCAGCGGCCGCAGAACTGGTGCGTGCGGTCCCAGTCGATGATCTGCAGCGCCCGGCCGGCGAGGGCGAAATGGGCGTCGTCGAGGACCGTGAAGAGCGCGCGCAGGCCTTCCCAGGAATGTTCCGGCGCCGGCGCCGGCGCGTCCTTGGGAAGCTCGGCGGCCCAGCAGTCGACGCCGCCCAGACGCCCTAGATATAGGGTGCGCGTGGCGCTGGACCCCAACCAATTGTGGTTTTTTTGCAACGGCAGCTTGGCCCACGAAGGCCGCTGCCTCACCCGCGGATCGTCCGAAGGACGCGGATCCGGCGGTCCCATCTCGACCAGGAGCTGGTCGCCGCGAAATACGAACCAATGGCCGGCGCCCGGGTTTTCACAGAAACAAAGCTGTTCGAAACCGCCCGGCCTGGAGAAAGGGAGTTCTTGCATGCGCCGAGTATAATTTGCGGCCTCCGATGGTTTCCTCCGCAGTGCCCAGCGCAACCGATTCCGCCGTTTCCGACGCCGCGCTCGCCAACGCCATTCGCGCGCTGGCCATGGATGCGGTCGAGGCGGCCAAATCCGGCCATCCCGGGATGCCGATGGGCATGGCGGAGATCGCCGTGGCCCTCTGGAAGCGCCACCTGCGGCACAACCCGGCCAATCCCGCCTGGACCAACCGCGACCGCTTCGTGCTCTCGAACGGCCACGGCTCGATGCTGCTCTACGCGCTGCTGCACCTCACCGGCTACGCCCTGCCGATGGAGGAGCTGAAGCGCTTCCGCCAGCTCGGCTCCAGGACACCGGGGCACCCCGAGTACGGCCATACGCCGGGCGTCGAGACGACGACCGGCCCGCTCGGCCAGGGAATTGCCAACGCAGTCGGCATGGCGCTTGCCGAGCGGCTGCTGGCGGCGCGGTTCAACCGGCCCGAGCTCGAGATCGTCGACCACCACACCTACGTGTTCCTGGGCGACGGCTGCATGATGGAAGGCATCTCCCACGAGGCCTGCGCCTTCGCCGGAACCCAGGGGCTGGGCAAGCTGATCGCGTTCTACGACGACAACGGCATCTCGATCGACTCGGACAAGGGCCAGCTCAAGCAGTGGTTCACCGACGATGTGCCCAAGCGCTTCGCCGCCTACGGCTGGCAGGTCATCCCGAGCGTGGACGGCCACGACGTGGAGGCGGTCGACCGGGCGATCCGCAAGGCAAAGCGGGAGAAAACGCGCCCGACGCTGATCTGCTGCAAGACGGTCATCGCCAAGGGCGCACCGAAGAAGGCGAACACCGGCGCGGCGCACGGCGCCCCGCTCGGCGCCGAGGAGATTGCCGCGACGCGCCAGGCGATCGGCTGGCCCTACCCGCCGTTCGAGGTGCCGCAGGAGATCCGCGCCGGCTGGGACGCGCGCGAGGCCGGCAAGCGGGCCGAGCGGCGCTGGAATCGCCTCTTTTCCGCCTATGAGAAGCAGTATCCCGCCGAAGCGGCCGAGCTGAAGCGGCGGATGGTGGGCCAGCTGCCGGTGGATTTCCCGGAAACGCTGGGCAGGCTGGTCGAAGAGACGAACGCCAAGGCGGAAACCATCGCCACCCGCAAGGCGTCGCAGAACGTGCTGGAGGTGCTGGTTCCCGCGCTGCCCGAGCTGCTCGGCGGCTCGGCCGACCTGACCGGCTCGAACCTGACGATGGTCAAGGCCTCGAAAGTGGTCACCCCGAGCGGCCAGGTAGTCGTTTCCGGCTCCGGCGCCGGAAATCACATTTTCTACGGCGTCCGCGAATTCGGCATGTGCGCGATGATGAACGGCATCACGCTGCACGGCGGCTTCATCCCGTACGGCGGCACGTTCCTGGTCTTCTCGGACTACGCGCGCAACGCTCTGCGCATGGCGGCGCTGATGAAAATCCGCGTCGTGTACGTTTTTACCCACGACTCCATCGGCCTCGGCGAGGACGGGCCCACGCACCAGCCGGTTGAACATGCGGCGACGTTGCGGCTCATACCTAATATGGACGTCTGGCGCCCCTGCGACACGGTCGAGTCGGCGATTGCCTGGGGCGCGGCCCTGGAGCGCGTCGACGGGCCGAGCGCGCTGCTTTTGAGCCGCCAGAACCTGCCGTTCGCCAAGCGGGCGTCGCTGGCGGACATCCGCAAGGGCGGCTATGTGCTGTCGGACGCGCCGCCGGGATCCGCGGCCCGGGCGGTGATCATCGCCACCGGCTCGGAAGTGCAGCTCGCCCTCGGCGCGCAGAAACTGCTCGCGGACGAGGGGATTGCGGTCCGGGTGGTGTCCATGCCGTCGACCAGCGCCTTCGACCGCCAGCCGGACGACTACAAAGCTGCCGTTTTACTCAAAGACATCCCCAGAGTGGCAGTAGAGGCGGGTGTTACCGGCCTTTGGCGCAAGTACGTAGGCCTCGAAGGCGCGGTCGTCGGTCTGGACCGGTTCGGCGAATCCGCCCCGGCCGGGGATCTTTTCAAGCATTTCGGCTTCACGCCGGAAAACGTCGCAAAGGCGGTCAGGAGCATCCTCAGTTGAAAGGCAAGTAAGACATGACGATCAAGGTAGCCATCAACGGATTCGGGCGCATCGGCCGCAACATCCTCCGCGCCCACTATGAAAGCGGCAAGCAGCACGGCCTGCAGTTCGTCGCGATCAACGACCTCGGCGACGCCGCCACCAATGCGCACCTGCTGAAGTACGACACCGTGCACGGGCCGTTCCGCGGCACCGTGCAGGTGGAAGGCGACTCGCTGGTGGCGAACGGCGATCGCATCAAGGTCGTCGCGGAGCGCGACCCGGCGAAGCTGCCGTGGAAGGCGCTCGGCGTCGACGTCGTCATGGAGTGCACCGGCCTTTTCACCAGCAAGGCGAAGGCCGGCGCGCACCTCCAGGCCGGCGCCAGGAAGGTCATCATCTCGGCCCCCGCCGAGAAGGACGTGGACCGCACCGTGGTCTTCGGCGTGAACCACAAGGCGCTGAAAGGCTCGGACACGGTGATCTCCAACGCCTCGTGCACCACCAACTGCCTCGCGCCGCTGGTGAAGGCGCTCGACGACCGCCTCGGCGTGGTCTCGGGGCTGATGACCACGATCCATTCGTACACCAACGACCAGGTCTTGACGGACGTGTATCACAAGGACCTGCGCCGCGCGCGCTCGGCGACGCACAACATGATCCCGACCAAGACCGGCGCCGCCGCCGCGGTGGGCCTCGTGCTGCCGCACCTGAACGGCAAGCTCGACGGCTTCTCGATCCGCGTGCCGACGATCAACGTATCGCTCGTGGATCTGTCGTTCGTCGCGAAGAAGGCGACCAGCATCGACGAGGTCAACAAGGCGGTGAAGCAGGCGAGCGACAGCGACCTCAAGGGCATCCTCGAGTACACCACCGAGCAGCTCGTCTCCTCCGACTACAACCACAATCCCGCCAGCTCGATCTTCGAGGCGACGCTCACCAAGGTCACGGAAGGCAACCTCGTGAAGGTGTACGCGTGGTACGACAACGAGTGGGGCTTCTCCAACCGCATGCTCGACGTGGCGGTGGCGTTCGCGCAGGCGAAGTAGCCTCGATGAAGTTCAAGAAGATGTCAGAGCTCGACCTGCGGGGCAAGCGCGTCTTCATCCGCGCCGACCTCAACGTCCCGATCGAGAACGGCCGGATCACCGACGACACCCGCATCCGCGCCTCCACGCCGGCGATCAAAAGCGCGCTCGGCCAGGGCGCCGCCGTGATGGTCACTTCGCATCTGGGGCGGCCGAAAGAAGGCGAGCTCAAGCCTGAAGAGTCGCTCGCCCCCGTGGCAAAGCGTTTAAGCGAGCTTTTGAAAAAAGAAGTGCCGTTGATCCGGGATTGGATAAACGGCGTCGACGTAAAGGCCGGCCAGGTCGTGATGCTGGAGAACGCGCGCGCGAACAAAGGCGAGAAGAAGGATGACGAGGCGCTGGCGAGGAAGATCGCCGCGCTTTGCGACGTCTACGTGAACGACGCGTTCGGCACGGCGCACCGGGCGGAGGCGACGACGCACGGCGCGGCGCGCTTCGCGAAGGTGGCCGCGGCCGGGCCGCTGATGGCGGCGGAGCTCGAGGCGCTCGGGCGCGCGCTCGCGGAGCCGCAGCGCCCGCTGCTCGCGGTCGTGGGCGGCTCGAAGGTCTCGACCAAGCTCTCGGTGCTCGCCGAGCTGGCGAAGAAGGTGGACCGCCTGATCGTCGGCGGCGGCATCGCCAATACCTTCCTGCTCGCCGCCGGCAAGCCGATCGGAAGATCGCTCGCCGAGCCGGACCTGGTGGCCGAGGCGAAGAAGATCATGGCCTCCACGAAAGTGCCTTTGCCCGTCGATGCGGTGGTTGCCAAAAGCATGGACGGCGAAGGCGAAGTGAAGCGCATCGACGCGGTCAACGGCGACGAGATGATCCTCGACATCGGGCCGGAGACGGCGAAGGCCTACGCCCTCGAGATCGCCAAGGCGGGCACGGTGGTGTGGAACGGACCGGTCGGCGTGTTCGAGAAGGCGCCGTTCGCCGAAGGCAGCCGGACGCTGGCGCGCGCGATCGCCGATTCGAAGGCGTTCTCGATCGCCGGCGGCGGCGACACGGTGGCCGCGATCAACAAGTTCGGCGTCGCCGACAAGATCGACTACATCTCCACCGCGGGCGGCGCGTTCCTGGAGTTTCTCGAAGGCAAGAAGCTGCCGGCGCTCGAGGCGCTGGAAGCGCGCGCGGACTCCTAGGCAGTTGCGCATACCCCACTGACTCGATAAGGTTCCATATCTCCCGCATGCTCCGTAGCACCAAGATCGTCGCCACGCTGGGTCCAGCGTCGAGCGACCCCGGCGTCCTCGAGCGCATGTTCCGCGCCGGGGTGGACGTCGTGCGCCTCAACTTCTCGCACGGCACCGCCGACGATCATCTGAAGCGCGCCGAGATGGTGAAGGAGATCGCGCGCAAGATCGGGCGCACGGTCGCGATCATGTGCGACCTGCAGGGGCCGAAGATCCGCGTCGGCAAGTTCAAGGACGGCAAGGTCATGCTCGAGAAGGGCCAGCGCTTCGTGCTCGACGCCGGCCTCGCGATGGGCGACGGCGAGCGCGCCGGCCTCGACTACAAGGAGCTGCCGCGCGACGTCGACGCCGGCGCGGTGCTGCTGCTCGACGACGGCAAGATCGTGCTCGACGTGACCGCGGTGCGCGGCGAGGAAGTCCACACCGTGGTGCGCCACGGCGGCGTGCTCTCCAACAACAAGGGCATCAACCGCCAGGGCGGCGGGCTCACGGCGCCGGCGCTGACCGCGAAGGACATGGAGGACATCAAGACCGCCGCGAAGCTGAACTGCGACTACCTCGCGGTCTCGTTTCCAAAGACGGGCGCCGACATGTACATGGCGAAGGAGCTGATGCGCGCCGCCGGCGGCCGGGCGTTCCTGATCGCCAAGATCGAGCGCGCGGAGGCGGTCGGCGAGGCGGCCCTCATCGACATCATGCACGGCTCCGACGGCATCATGGTGGCGCGCGGCGACCTCGCGGTGGAGGTCGGCGACGCCTCGGTGCCGGCGCTGCAGAAGAAGATGATCCGCCTCGCGCGCGAGCACAACAAGCTCACCATCACCGCCACCCAGATGATGGAGTCGATGATCTCGACCCCGGTGCCGACGCGCGCGGAAGTGTCCGACGTGGCGAACGCGGTGCTCGACGGCACCGACGCGGTGATGACCTCGGCCGAGACCGCGAGCGGGAAATACCCGGTCGAGGTGATCGAGGCGATGGACCGGATCTGCAAGGAGGTGGAGCAGACCCAGCCGCTCAACCTCGAGCAGGATTTCCTCAACCGCGTGTTCACGCGGGTCGACCAGTCGATCGCGATGGCCGCGCTCTTCACCGCCTACCACCTGAAGGTCAAGGCGATCGCCTCGCTCACCGAGTCGGGCTCGACCGCGCTGTGGATGAGCCGCCTGAACAGCGGCGTGCCGATCTACGCCCTCACCTCCCAGACCGCGACGCGCTACCGCTGCGCGCTTTTCCGCGACGTGTTCCCGCTGATGGTGAAGTACGTCGGCCACGACCGCGAGGAGCTGCTGATGGAGGCGGAAAAGGTGCTGGTCCAGAACAACGTGGTCAAGCCGGGCGATCTCATCGTCCTCACCATCGGCGAGCCGATCGGCAAGGCCGGCGGCACGAACACGATGAAGATCGTCAAGGTCGGGGAACACCTCCAGGCGTGACCGGGAAACCTCCCGAAAGCTAACCCATGAGCGCTACTACGCCCCAAGCCCCGAGCCATGCGCAGCTGCCGCCGATGGCGTCGCGCTTCGTCGAGGTGGCGAAGCTGCCGTGGGCAAGGACTCCGCACGCCGGGGTCGAGACCAAGCCGCTGCTCATCGAGCGCGACACCGGAATGATGACGATGCTCATCAGGATGGCGCCGGGCGCGCGCCTGCCCGACCACGAGCACGTGCTGATCGAGCAGACCTATGTCCTGGAGGGCAGCCTGGTGTGCGGCGAGGGGGAATGCAAGGCGGGCGATTTCGTCTGGCGCCCCGCGGGCAGCCGCCACGAAGCCTGGGCCGGCGCGCAGGGCGGTTTGATGCTCGCCATGTTCCAGGCTCCGAACAAATTCTTCGAGGCCAATGGCCGAGTCATCGATTTTCTCGGCAACGATTGGGAAAAAGCCTGGGGCCGCGCCGCAGCCAAGTAGCGTACGCGGCGTTCGTACGGGCAGGCATCAAGCTCGCATTCTGAGGGGAGGCATGAGGTTCTCGATCAAAGAGATCGATGTGCTCGAGCGCGACGTCATCCTGCGCACGCCGTTTCGTTTCGGCGCCGCGACCCTGACCCGCGCGCCGCAGGCGTTCGTGCGCGCGCGCATCCGCCTCGAGAACGGCGAGGAAGCCGAGGGCGGCGCGGCCGAGCTGCTAGTGCCGAAGTGGTTCGACAAGGACGCGTCGCTCAGCGACGAGGAGAACTTCGACCAGCTGCGCGCGTCCCTCGCGCTCGGGCGCGAAAGCTACCTCGCCATGGGGCCCAACACCGCATTCGGCCATTCGATCGACATCTACGGGCCGCAGATCGCGATCGGCGCGCTGCAGGGCATGAACAGCCTCGTCGCCTGCTACGGCCCGGCGCTTATCGACCGCGCCCTGCTCGACGCGCTGTGCCGCGCGGCGAACCTCTCCTTCTTCCAGGTCGTGCAGAAGAACGTCGCCGGCATCCAGGCGCCGGGCTGGCAGGCCGATCTTTCCGCCTTCGACATGGACGCGTTCCTCGAAGGGCTGAAGCCGCAGAAGCAGATCGCCGCGCGCCATACCGTCGGGCTGCTCGACCCGCTGGTTGCGGCGGACGTGAAGCGGCGGGTCGGCGACGGGCTGCCCGAGACGCTCGAGGAAGCGATCGCGCGCTACGGCCATCGCTGGTTCAAGATCAAGCTGGCCGGCGATGCGCAGGCCGACCTCGACCGGCTCACGGCCGTCGCCGCGGTGCTCGATCCGCATTTCGAGAAGCTCGCGCAGCCGTATCAGGTCACGCTGGACGGCAACGAGCAGTACGACGACCCGGAGAGCGCCGCGGGGCTCTGGCGCCGCGTCAAGGCCGAGGCGCGCCTGAGACGGCTGGCGTCGAGCGTCGCGTTCATCGAGCAGCCGCTCGCGCGCCAGGACGCCCTGGCGGCGGACGTCTCGGAGCTCGCCGAGGAAAAGCCGCTGATCATCGACGAGTCCGACGATTCGCTGGAGGCGTTTCCGCGGGCGCGGCGCCTGGGCTATACGGGGGTGTCGTCCAAGACCGGCAAGGGCATCTATCGTGCGATCCTCAACGCCGCCCGCTGCCGGTTCTGGAACCGCGAAGAAGGCTCGGATCGCTACTTCATGGCGGGCGAGGACCTCACCACCCAGGCGGGGCTCGGCGTGCAGCAGGATCTCGCGCTCGCCACGCTCCTCGGCATCGCGCACGTGGAGCGCAACGGGCATCACTACGTGAACGGCATGGCGGGCCTCCCCGAGGCCGAGCAGGAACGCTTCCTGAAGGCGCATGACGATCTCTACGAGCGCAGCCATGGCGCCGTGCGGCTGAAAATAGCCGGCGGCAATCTCCAGATCGGCTCGCTCGCCTGTCCCGGGTTCGCGAGCGGGACGCTGCCCGACTGGAGCGCGATGAGGAAGACGGGATGAGCGCGCGGCGCATCGGCATCGTGATGCACGGCGTCACGGGGCGGATGGGAATGAACCAGCACCTGGTGCGCTCCATCCTGGAGATCCGCAAGCAGGGCGGCGTGGCGCTGAAGGACGGCACGCGCCTCATGCCCGAGCCGCTGCTGGCCGGTCGCGACGCGAATAAGCTGGAGGAGCTGGCGAGGAAACACGGCGTCGAGCGCTGGACCACGGACCTGAGCGCGGCGCTGAAGGATGACCGCTACGAAATATTTTTCGACGCTGCCTCCACCCCGCTGCGGCCGAAGCTCCTGAAGCGTGCGATCGCCGCGGGCAAGCACGTGTACTGCGAGAAGCCGGTCGCGACCACGCTCGCCCAAGCGGTCGACCTGTACAAGGCGGCGAAGAAGGCGCGCATCAGGCACGGCGTGGTGCAGGACAAGCTCTGGCTGCCCGGGCTGCTGAAGCTGCAGAAGCTGCGCGACGAGGGCTTCTTCGGCAAGATCCTCTCGGTGCGCGGCGAATTCGGCTACTGGGTGTTCGAGGGCGACCCGCAGCGCGGCCAGCCCCAGGCGCAGCGGCCTTCGTGGAACTACCGCAAGAAGGACGGCGGCGGAATCATCCTCGACATGCTGTGCCACTGGCGCTACGTGCTCGACAATCTCTTCGGCGAGGTGCGCGCGGTGAGCTGCCTCGGCGCCACGCACATCCCGGAGCGCTGGGACGAGGGCGGGAAGAAGTACAAGGCGACCGCGGACGACGCGGCCTACGCCACCTTCCAGCTCGCGGGCGGGGCCGTCGCGCATTTCAACTCTTCGTGGACGGTGCGCGTGCGGCGCGACGACCTGCTCACGCTCCAGGTCGACGGCACGCAGGGCAGCGCCGTCGCCGGATTGCGCCGCTGCCTGATTCAAAGCTACGGCAAGACGCCCAAGCCGGTGTGGAATCCGGACATTCCGCAGCCGATCGATTTCTTCGCGGGCTGGGAAGAGGTGCCCGATGCCGGCTACGACAACGCTTTCAAGCTGCAGTGGGAGCTGTTCCTGAAGCACGTCGCCGGCGAGGGCAAGTTTCGCTGGGACCTGCTCGAAGCCGCGAAAGGCGTGCAGCTCGCCGAGCTCGGCCTGAAAAGCTGGAAGCAGAAGAAATGGCTCGACGTGCCGAGGCTCAAGTCATGAAGCGCGACGCTATCCAGACGATCGCTGTCGTTAGTGGAATTTAAAAAGCTAGACGAGAGATTCGGCGTGGAAGCGGGAGGGGTGGATCTGTCGCGCCTCTCTGAAAATGAATTTCAAGAGCTGGAAAAAAACTTCTTCGCCGGGCAAGTGCTCGTGGCGAGGAAGCAGAAACTCTCTGCCGGGCAGTTTCTTGCATTCGCCAAGCGTCTGGGCCGGCCCGAGCCGCATGTCATCGACCAGTTCCACCATCCCGAGCACCCGGACATCCTGATTCTTTCCAACGTGAAGAAGAACGGCGAGCCGACCGGGCTCGCCGACGCCGGCACCTATTTCCACACCGACTATTCGTATCTCGAGATGCCGGCGCGGGCGACGACGCTGTACTCAATCCAGGTGCCGCGCGCGG